>ENA-ORLM01001891-ORLM01001891.1-human-gut-metagenome-genome-assembly--contig:-NODE-1891-length-12007-cov-2.697234_pt1 | contig 12007 bp, 10 predicted proteins | sample MGYA00243063_ERZ508815 | MGnify/ENA primary metagenome ERZ508815 (study PRJEB26277, sample SAMN04329768) | human gut metagenome | biome: human-associated habitat | host: Homo sapiens | place: USA...
GATAGCCTACCTGTTCTGCGACTTCATACACCTTATTCCGGCAGTCATTCAACAGTTTCATGGCAGTACGCATACGCACTCTGGTAATGTATGCCGCCACCGTATAATCCGTCTCCCTTTTGAATGTATGACTCAAATGTCCTTCACTGATTCCCAGATGTTCTGCAATCTGGGCAACACTCAGCTCCGGTTCCCCATAGTGTGAGGAAATGTAATCCACCGCCGCCATGACGTATTTGCTCTTATCACCTTTATTCAGAACCAACTCCGGAAGCTGCTCCTCACTTCGAGTTTCTTCCCGTTCCTGGGTTTTTTTACGTTTACCTAAAGCCGCATTTACTGCCTGCTCCAGTTCTCCATCACCGAAAGGTTTCAGCAAATAGTCGCTTGCCAACAGCTTCAATGCACTTTGTGCATAGGAGAACTCACTATAGGCAGTCAAAAAGATTACACTGACGTCATTTCCTTCTGCCCGGAGCTGCTTCAACATCTCAATACCATCCATTTGGGGCATACGGATATCGCAGATCAGAAGATCCGGATGGTATTTTCGTATTGCTTCCAGTCCTTCGATACCATTGTCCGCTTCCGCTACGACCATACAGTCCAGCGCCTGCCAGTCCGTTTCCATTACGATTCCTCTGCGTACCAGTGTCTCATCATCAATTACGATTACTTTGTACATACCCCTGTTTCCTCCATTATCTGTTGCCCCCGTCTGATATATTTTCCCCTGTCCCATATCCGGCAAAAGTCATTCTCCTGTGTATCACACCTCACCGTATTTTACCGGCAGCCGCAGTGTCACCTTTGTACCATGAATTGCACTTTCCGTTTCTGTGCCTTTTCTGTCTGCAATGCTTTCACTGTCTGCAGTGCTTTCGCTATCTGCGGCATTTTCGCTATTTTCAGCAAGACTCTCCATATGAATACCGTATTCTTCGCCGTAGGTCAGCCGGATGATCGTATCCACATTGGATACTCCGATATGTCCCACCAGTTGCTCCTGCCTTCTATGATTGATGGCCTCCATCTGCTCTTCGGGAGCACCACAGCCGTCATCCGTCACCTCAATGCAAAGTACGCCATTCTTCCCCGTAATCTGCACCCGGATATTTCCCTCTTCGCTCTCTTTTAGTCCGTGCAGAACCGAATTTTCTACGATGGGCTGTATGATCAGTTTCGGGATCACACATTCCTCCAGTCCCTCCTCCATTTCCACGGAATAGGTAAACTTATCGTTAAAACGGATCTTCTGGATATCCACGTAACAGTTCACCAGCTCCAGTTCTTCCTTCAGGTAAATGAACTGTCTCTTGGAAATACTGGTCCGCAGGATCTTCGCCAGACCCGCTGCCATGGTGGCGATCTCCGGAATGTGATTGGCCTTCGCCACCCATTTCATGGTATCCAGTGTATTGTACAGGAAATGGGGATTTAACTGTGCCTGCATCATGGCAATATGGGAGGCATTCAGTTCCTTCTGCTTCTCCACCTTATCCTGCACACTCTGTTCCAGCTCATTGGCCATGATATTAAAGTTACGGGACATTTGTCCCAATTCATCCTCCCTGTCGGAGGCAATTCTTACACTCAGATCTCCCTCCTGCAGAGTACGCATGGCAGTATTCATCCGTTCAATGGGTTTCGTCATATTCCGCCCCACACGGGATGCTACGATCACACACAGCAATACACTGATGGTCAGCATCACCGTCAGTACGCGGTACATGGAACTTAGAACTTCCCTGGAAAATACACTGGGACACGCCATCACAGTATACAGACCACTCTCTCCCAAGGGCTGGATCAACAATTCTCCTGCCCGATAGACCCCCAACAATTTATGACCACTCATCAGTTCATGACGGATCTGATCTGTCTGTAAGCTGCCACTGTCATAAATAGTTCTCCAGTACGGATCCAGAAATGCAACATCGTTCTTCCCGTTTCCACTGTCAAGAATGATCTTCTCGAAATTCTCGGTCCGCATACTGATCACGATATAACCCTCCAGAGTTCCGCCCCTTCCCAACAGCTTTCCTGCTGCATACAACAGAACTCCGGAATCATTCTCTTCTGCCCGTCTCAATATCAATGTATCCTGACTGTCTTCCACCGCTTTCAGAATTCCCCAGTAAACCGGCAATTCCATTCTGGCATCTCCCTGTCTTGTGGTATAGATACACTTTCCGTTTCTGTCATAGAGATCAAACTGGGCATATTCCCGGTAATCGGACACTTCCCGGTAAAACTGCAGATATATTTTGCTCCGGGACCAGGAATCTTCTTCATTGATATTGTCTACAATTTTGCGGTTGGCATTGATATTTTCCACCACCGTCTCAAAATTACCAAATACCTCCAGTACACCGGTGTCGATCTGCTGCGCCTGTTCCGTTACATTCTTTTCATAATCACTGTTGATCTTGGTCTCCATGGTCTGGATCAGAGACACTCCGAAGAACAACAGGGGAAGCAACGCTACCACTGCAAAGCAGACCAGTAATTGTCTGTGAAATGATTTTTTAATCCACTTTCTCATCCTTGCTCCTTTGCAGTGCGTCCCAGGCTGCCAGGATGGACTCTTTTTCGCTGGCTGCCCAGGTCACATCATAGTCTATCGCCTTTAAACGGTTATCCTCCGCTGTTGTTTTCTCCGGCATATCATTACGGACGGTTCTGCGCAGGAAGGCTTCCTCCACCAGCCGCTGTGCATCCTGACTGACCGTAAAATCCAAAAACAACTGTGCATTCTCTAAATGTTTCGTTCCTTTTACAATGGCGGTGGCATCCGGAATGGCGCTGGTGCCGTCCGTAGGATAGGTCATGACCAGATCCTCTCCCTCCAGAATCCGCTGTCTGGCCATACCTTCATTGGTGATTCCTACCACTCTCGTGCCAGTGTTCACCTCATCCAACACTGCCCCGGAGGACGGTGAAATATTACCATCCAGCGCATCGTTAAAGTTGCGCAGAATTACCTGTTCCTCCGCATCCACCACCTGTAACATGGTGCACAATGCGGTAAAGCTGCTTCCTGATTTATTCGGATCCGCAAATGCTATTTTCCCTTTCCAGCGATCAGTCTGCAGCTCATCCCAGGTCTTTGGCGCAGCCACCGGGTATACCAGCTTGCTGTTGTATATAAAAACGATAGGTAATACAGAAAATGGTGTATACGCATCCCCCTCTACCCGATAAGCTTCTTCGATCTGATCTGTTTCCGCTACCCGGTAGGGCTGTAAATACTCCCGGCATTCTTCGAAGTTCTCAATACCTCCACCGAACATAACGTCAAAAGTTCCCGGAGGATCCTGTTGCAATTCTTCGAATAATGCAATCGTATCCCCTGCTTTTAATTCCACAAAAATACCGGTACGCTCCTCGAATTCTTTGATGATCGGTTCATATACTTCCTCTTTATGAGCAGTATATACGATCAGTTTTTTATCCTCCGGAATCTGATAGACTGTTTCCTCCGACTGACCGCAGCCGGTAAGTAGAAAAATTGCTGCTGTCAGAACAGACAGAACAGATAGCTTTCTTTTATATTTTTTACTATAAGTCCCCATAATTTTACTCTTACCTTTTTTGACTCTTGTTCCCGTTGTACTGTCCTTACGAATTTTCCGATGTACAGTTATTTCTCTCAGCTGCCTTCTGTTGCAGTCTGCGCATCCGGTCATACTGTCCATACATCTTCTGCACTTCATTCTCCAGAATGTAGTAGTGACGGATGTACGGGATCAGCAGGATCAGGATCACTACCGGGAGTAATAAGGTAAAAAGGCTGTCAGAGATCACACTTAAGACAATCGCCAGCATCTCTAACAACGCAAAAGTCACCGTAACGATCAGATGGATCAGGCGCTCATGCTGAAAAAATCCCACCTGCACCAGATGCTCCTGAAGCTTGTCCTGAACCATTTCCTGCATAGTCTGTTCCTCAGTATCCGTTTTCTCTGTATCAGTTTTCTGTGTATCCGACTGTCTCTGTATCGCTTGCGTTGAGTATTCGCCGTCCTGTGATAATGTCTGCGCTCTCTGCTCCATTTTCTGAAGCCACTCATCTATTTGTTTTCGATATTGCAAAATGCGCTGCTCCATGGTGTACCTCACCTTTCCGCTTCCTGTATTACTACATCATACCTATCTTTTGGCTGTTCGTCAATGCGACCAGGGAACTAAAAAAACGCCTCTATGCATACGCATAAAGACGTTTTTCTTCATTTCAAACATAAAAATGGGGCCTATAGGGCTCGAACCTATGACCCTCTGCTTGTAAGGCAGATGCTCTCCCAGCTGAGCTAAGACCCCACATCGGTGTTTTGTCTGTTGGCTTTTTATCTGTATCACCAACCGACTTCATTAGTATAGCATTCCACCCGCCAAATGTCAACACTAATTTTCAAATTTTTTCGATTTTTTTCAACTTTTTCTCCCGCCACTCTTTCAGGTACTGCTCCTGTTCCAGATCTTCCCGTTCTTTCTCCCATCCTGCCGCCCGGCAGAGCGTCCATGCAAGCAGAAGAAATACGGCAAAAATCCCCGCCAGACAAACGATTTCCATCTTTTCTGACCGCCTTTCCTGTTCTGATTCTGCTAAAAAGCAAAGGATCTCCTTACTATTGTATCCGGAACGGCGGCGCTTTATTCCCTTTTCAGAATAAAAAGACAAAGCCGCCAGATTTCCCTTTCACCGGGATTCTGGCGGCTCCATTTTACTCAAAATTAAAATTCACATTCACGTTACGCTTCGTCAATCGCTTTTCCAATATCATGGCGGTAATATTTATTGTCAAAGTCAACCCAGTCAACAGCCTTATATGCATTCGCACGTGCCTCTTTCAGGGTATCGCCAAGTGCTGTCACGCCGAGGACACGGCCTCCGTTTGTCACGATCTCGCCGTCTTTGAACTTCGTTCCTGCATGGAAGCAGTAATAGCCCTCATGCTCTTTGAACGTCTCGAGTCCGCGGATCGGGAATCCTTTTTCGTAGGAAACCGGATAACCGTTCGAAGCCAGTACGATGCAGACACACGCATTATCTGCAAACTGCAGGTCGATCTGGTCGAGAGTTCCGTCGATGCAGGCTTCAAATACATCAATGATATCTGTCTTCATACGAGGAAGCACAACCTGTGCCTCCGGATCGCCGAAGCGGGCATTGTACTCGAGCACCTTCGGTCCGTCCGGTGTCAGCATCAGTCCGAAGAAGATAACTCCCTTAAACGGTCTTCCCTCGGCTGCCATCGCATCTACGGTCGGCTGATAGATATATTTCTTACAGAACTTATCCACTTCTTCGGTATAAAACGGACTCGGGGAGAAGTTGCCCATACCGCCGGTGTTCAGGCCGGTGTCGCCGTCTCCTGCTCTCTTGTGATCCTGTGCGGAACTCATCGTCTTGATCGTCTTTCCATCCACAAAGGAGAGAACGGAAACCTCACGCCCCGTCATAAACTCCTCGATGACCATCTCGTTTCCGGCACTGCCGAATTTCTTGTCGAGCATGATCGTCTTGACGCCCTCTTTTGCTTCCTCTAAGGTATTGCAGATCAGAACGCCTTTTCCAAGAGCCAGACCGTCGGCTTTCAGCACGATCGGGAATTTTGCAGTCTCGAGATATTTCACTGCCGCTTCTGGATCGGAGAATGACTCGTATGACGCAGTCCGGAAAACCAAAATTTACATCACGTCTTTGGAGAACGCAATAGATCCTACCAGAAATGCCCGATTCTTTCTTGGTCCGAATACGCGCAGTCCCTCTGCCTCAAACGCATCGACAACACCGCCGACCAACGGATCATCCATGCCGATGACGGTCAGGTCAATCTCTTTTTCTTTCGCAAAAGCAACGAGCTTGTCAAACTCCATCGCTGCAATATCGACACACTCTGCGTACTCCGCAATTCCTGCGTTTCCAGGAGCGCAGTAAATCTTGTCTACCTTCGGGCTCTGCGCCACCTTCCAGGCAATCGCATGCTCTCTTCCGCCGCTTCCTACAATCAGTACTTTCATCGCTCTTACTCCTTTATCTTTACGTGTCCGTCTTCTACCGTTACCTTTCCATTTGCAATCAGATCAATCGCACGCGGCATGATGACCCACTCGGCCTCTTCCATGACGCGCTGCTGCAGTGCCTTCGGTGTATCGCCCTCGTGCACTTCGACTGCCTTCTGCAGAATAATCGGGCCGGTGTCTGTTCCGCCGTCCACAAAATGAACCGTCGCTCCCGTCACTTTGACGCCGCGGGATAATACGCCCTCGTGCACTTTCAGTCCGTAATAGCCCGTTCCGCAGAACGACGGAATGAGGGACGGATGAATGTTGATGATCTTATTCGGATAAGCATCCACAATGCTCTGCGGGATCACAACCAGGCATCCTGCGAGCACAACGAGATCGACGTTGTACGACTGCAGTTTCGCCAGCAGTGCCTCGTTGAATGCTTCTCTCGATGCAAAGGTCTTCGGGGAAAGGCATACCGCATCAATCTCCTTCTTTTTCGCACGCTCCAGCGCATACGCTCCTGCATTGTTGCTGATGACAACGGAAACCTCCGCGTTTGTGATGGTTCCCTCGTCAATCGCATCCAGAATCGCCTGCAGGTTCGTGCCGCCGCCGGAGACGAGAACTGCTAATCTTAGCATAACTGTACTCCTTTTTCTCCGTTTTCAATGTGGCCGATCACATATGGCGTATCTCCTGTGGAACGGATGGCTTTCATCGCTGCGTCTACATCTTCCGGATCAACAGCCAGTACCATACCGATACCCATGTTGAAGGTGTTGTACATCATCTGCTCGTCGATATTGCCTTTCTTTGCCATCAGATCAAAGATCGGCGGTACGGTGTAGCTGTCTTTCTGTACAACGGCTACGGTGTTGTCTTTGAGCATACGCGGAATGTTCTCGTAGAAGCCGCCTCCGGTGATGTGGCTGCATGCTTTTACGGTTACACCGGCATCTTTGATGGCGCGGAGTGCTTTTACGTAGATACGGGTCGGTGCAAGCAGGGTCTCGCCGAGGGTTGCGCCAAGCTCATCATAGTATGTATTTAAAGAATCTTTTGTCATATCGAAAACTTTGCGGACAAGAGAAAATCCGTTGCTGTGAACGCCGGTGGAAGCCATGCCGATCAGTACGTCTCCGGCTGCCAGATTTTCACCGGTAATCATGTCTTTCTTGTCACATACGCCGACAGCAAAACCTGCCAGATCGTACTCATCCTCCGGCATCAGGCCCGGATGCTCTGCGGTCTCACCGCCGATCAGTGCCGCATCGGACTGCAGACAGCCTTCTGCAACGCCTTTTACGATCGAAGCGATCTTCTCCGGATAGTTCTTTCCGCATGCGATGTAGTCGAGGAAGAACAGCGGTTCTCCGCCGGCGCATGCGATATCGTTCACACACATGGCAACGGCATCAATGCCGATGGTGTCGTGTTTATCAAGAATCATGGCGAGCTTCACCTTGGTTCCGCATCCGTCTGTACCGGAAAGCAGCACCGGCTCTTCCATTTCTTTGATTTTTGCCAGGGAAAAAGCGCCGGAAAAACCGCCAAGGCCGCCTAATACCTCCGGGCGCATGGTTTTCTTTACATGCTCTTTCATTAATTCTACTGATTTGTATCCAGCTTCAATATCTACTCCTGCGTTCTTGTAATCCATGGTGAACCTCCCTTGTCCTTTGTTTTTATTTACTGTAGTTACGGTATCCTGTTTCCTGCAGTTTTGCGTCTTTTGCCTCAACCTGCTCTTTCATTTCCTGTGTATATGCTTTCAGTTTTGCAAGCAGTTCCGGATCGGAAGTTGCAAGAATCTTTGCTGCCAGGATTCCGGCATTGGCACCGCCATTGATAGCAACGGTTGCTACCGGAATGCCGCTCGGCATCTGTACGATGGAGTACAGGGAATCACGACCTCCAAGCGATGTGGTATGCATCGGAATTCCGATGACCGGCATTGGGAAAATAGCTGCGCACATACCCGGCAGATGAGCTGCCATACCTGCGCCTGCAATGATAACCTTGAAGCCTTTCTCCTCTGCGGTTTTTGCATATTCGAAAAACACATCCGGCTCGCGGTGTGCGGAGATGATTTTCATCTCGTACTCAATTCCAAATTTTTCCAGCATGTCGGCTGCTTTGCTCATTACCGGCATATCAGAGTCGCTGCCCATCACAATTCCTACTTTAGCCATGTTGTTCTCCTTTTCTGATTAACTGTTCTAAGCGTTATTCATTAGTTATGCTTATATTTATGTTTTAATCATTCAGTTCTGCTTATAATATACTAAGCAGGCGCAGAAATGTCAACCCATAATCAGCCAAAAGGTTCATTTAATTCTTCCGTTCCCGGCAGGACGAAGCGTCCGTCCTCAATGAGAGGGATCGTCGTTCCGTCTGCTTTTTCGACCGCAACCGACTGCAGTTCGCGGTACGGAATCGTGATGTCCGTGTGGCATCCGAAGTATGCTTTCGACGGATCTTCTTTCCGTTTTGCCGAAACCTCGTTCTCGCGCGCGATTACTTCTTTTCCGTCCGGGTTGTACATCGGGCTGTCCTCCGCCCAGGCGTAGCAGGTGTCGCCCATCGCAAAATGCGGGCCCATCTTCTCTGCGATCAGCATCGGCAGTTTACCGGCGATGCCGTACTGCTCTGCCATCACGTACGCCATCCTGTTCGTTCCGATGGCAAACTCTCCGATCGGCAGCGTCCTGTGGTGATACAGCAGGTTTTCTTCTATATAAGTACGATTGTCCTCTTCTTTTTCGAAGTTTGCGCAGTCATACGCGGTGATCATGCCGTCGGTCAGCGTCAGGCAGAGATCGCGGTAATACAGCTCGTTCAGGTAGACTCCCGTCACATGGAGCACGCCTGTCGTGCCGGTAAGGCTCGGGGAAGTAAAGACCTCTCCGACCGGAATATTGCAGTCGGCAACACAGTTCTCGAAATTCGTCTCTTTCGCAGGATCGTTCAGATGATGCAGCATCACGCGCAGATCCGTTCTGTTCTCTCCTTTTCCAAGCACATGCACGGAAACACCCTCGTCGAGCGCATCGATCAGGTACTGCTGGATGCGCTGGTATTTTTCGTAATCGAGCGTGTTGATCTTTACGATCTCACAAAAAATTTTTTCGTAGCGCGGATCGATCTCCGGCATCGGGTAGGCGATGATCGTGTAGCCGTACTCGTCATCCTTGATATAGCGGTTTACAATCTGGCCCGCCTCGTTCTGGAAACCGACACGGAGCTTTTGCTGGCGCTCATTTAAGTGCAGTGCCTGTTTTTTATTTACCGGCTCAAACGGAACTTCGCCGAAGGTTTCTACCACGGCAGGGCCGGCATAGCCGTCCGCCAGTTCTTTGTACTCGTCGTATTTCACCTGCATCGCGCGGAGCCGTCTCTTCACGAGATCCTCGTTGAGATACAGCGCCTCATCGCTCCGGTGATCGTAGTCATACTGCTTATTCGCAGACGCACCGGCAACCCACGTTCTCCGCGCGCCGCGGGAAATCACCGGCTCGAGTCCCATCTCGCGGAACTGTAATATTGCCGCACGGATCATGCGCTCAAAACCGATGTGGAAGCGGATGCTGACTGTCTTCTTTTTCGACAGATCTTTTCGCGCCACGAGAAAGCACTTGCGGAAGCCTTCTGTGTAGGTGCGTGCCATCGCGTCGATTTCTTCCTGGCTGAACGTATTTAAAAAGCGGGCTGTACCCTTCTCATTTTCGGTGATATATTCGCCGTACTGGTACAGATACCGCAGATCCGTCAGATCAGATTCCATCACAATATCCTTCACAAAGTGCAGTGACGGGTCGACGATTTCGCGCACCTGGTATTCCTGGCGCTCCTCGGCATAATCGCTCACATACCAGTAAATGCTCTCTTTTACATACTGCGCGGACGGCAGCGTCTCCTCCTCGAACATCGCATACAACTCGAGATACAGCTCCATCGCCGCAGTCAGCTCCAGCAGGCGGTCCTCATAGACCCAGACAACAGCATTTCCCAGCTCCCGGTACAGGCAGCAGAGGCTCCTTCCATGCGTTTCACCAAGTGCCCGCACGGCAAATGCCGGGTTTCCGTAGGAGGTCTCATACCGCTCCCCGATCACATCTTCATACGGCTCGCGGTTAAAAACAGCCAGCTCTTCCTCGGATGCTGTTTTTAGATATCCTTCTGCGATTCTGCTCCGGATCTGGTCCATTTTGCAGAGGTACTGTGCCATCTGTGCAAAAAAATCGCGGTACGGCTGCGGAACGCTTTTTTCCGCCGGAATCTGGCGGATCCGCTCAATTGCAAGCGCATACCGCTCGTTTAATAATTCATCCGTCATAAAAAAATCCCTTTCTGTTTCTCTTTAACTGTTACGAGGGGCAGATCTGCCCCTCATTCTTCTTAACTTATTCCTGTTTTTCTTCCCGGTCGTCAATAATTTTTCCATCCCGGATACTCTGTTCGAGAATCTCTTCCATATAACTCCAGATCTCCTCGGAGCCGGTCGCCGTCTTCTCGTTTCGTTTTAACGGCTGGGAAATCCGCACATTGTGGCGGGTCCAGTCTTTTCCATCGTTCTCATGATTTAAAAGCAGCGGCTGGAAATTGTCCATCACATGGGCAAAGCGCGCTTCCGGTGTCTCATACGCTTCGAACTCGAGCCAGAGATCCATCAGCATTTTTCCCTGATCCTCCGGCAGCAGGCCATAGATGCGCTCGGCCGCTTTGTGTTCTCTCTCGTCTTTTGTTTTGTTTGCCTCCGCGTCGTACGCATACGTGTCGCCTGCATCAATCTCCACAAGGTCGTGGATCAGCAGCATAAGCATCGTTCTGCCGATGTCGATTTTCTCATTCGAATATTCCTGCAGCAGAAATGCCATCACCGCCATGTGCCATGCGTGCTCCGCGTCGTCCTCCTGGCGCGAATAGCCGCGGATGTGCGTCTGGCGCAGGATCTGTTTTTCTTTATCAATCTCCAGAATAAAATTCAGCTGTTTTTCAAAACGTTCGCGATCCATCTTTTTCCCCTTTTCTTTTATATGTACTCCCGGAGTCTTTCTGTGCTTGATTTTACGAGAGTACATTTATCTCACACCGATCAGAAACAATGCAAGCCATGCGACCAGCATGCCGCCGCTCGTAATCGAGCCGAGAACCGACATTCTGTGGCTGACCTGTTCTTCTTTAAAGCTCTTCATTCCCACATAGAAGCCGTATCCCGACAGAAGGAATGAGAACAGTCCCGCTGCTCCGAGAAAAATGCCTCCGTTTCCGCGGAATGCAAACGATACGACCGAAGCCAGCAGAAACAGAAAGACCGAAGCACCTGCCATATAGAGAGCTTCCTTTCCGCCTTCCGACGGCTTCCGGACAAAATTGTAATTATACTTCTTCCTCGCCATATTTCCATCTCCTGAATTTATTGCAGATCAGGAATGCGCCGCAGCCGATCATGGCTCCAAGCGTATTCAGGATCAGATCATCTACATCAAAGCAGCCCACCTTCGTGATGAGCTGAATCGTCTCCACGCAGAGGCTGAACAGAAAACCAAGAAGCGATACTTTCCAGAAACTCTCCATTTTTTTGTGCATCACCGGAACGATAAAGCCGAACGGCAGAAAACCGATCACATTGCCCGCCAGATTTAAAAATGCGGCAAGGAATCCCACCTTTTCGCGGTAAATCCAGAACCGTCTGATTTCCTGAAACGGCACCAGATTGTAACGGTAATCCAGTTCAAAAAAGTTCCTTCTCCCGTATTCTTCTGCAAAAAACAGAAAATAAACGAGCGCAAGAAGATACACCAGAAATAAAATCCGTCCCACAACGCGGATTCTGGCTTTCGTCTCCTGCTTCATCTTCGTTTCCCCTTTCTGCGTGGTATCAGAAACGCCGGAATACCTCTTCGGCGCATGCGCTTCCAAAATATTCCGGCATTTTCTTAAAACATAATTTCCCCGCGTCGTTTCAGCAGACCTGCTCCGCTTACGATCA
>ENA-ORLM01001892-ORLM01001892.1-human-gut-metagenome-genome-assembly--contig:-NODE-1892-length-12003-cov-2.180446_pt1 | contig 12003 bp, 14 predicted proteins | sample MGYA00243063_ERZ508815 | MGnify/ENA primary metagenome ERZ508815 (study PRJEB26277, sample SAMN04329768) | human gut metagenome | biome: human-associated habitat | host: Homo sapiens | place: USA...
ATGAACAAAGTATTATTGATGTTCTACTTTCACATCTTTATTTAAAAGATGTAAAAGTGATATCTATTTCTTTAGTTTGTCAAAAAGAAGCTTTGGAAAAAAGAATTCAAAAAGATATCGATCAAGGAATTAGAAAACCAGATGTCCTTGCTCGTAGTGTAGAAAGATTAGAAATGTATCAAAAATTAAATACATATAAAATTGATGTTTCTAATAAAACAATTGAAGAAATTGTTAAAGAAATAATAAAAGTAGGTGATGAAAATGATTAGACATATTTTATTTTGGAATTATACAAAAGAAGTTAAAGAAAACCATTTAGAAAAAGAAACACTTCAAAAATTAAAAGAATCGGTTCAAACTTTAGAAGAAATTGAAGGCTTATTATGTGTGGAAATGGAAGAAAACTTGACTTCAGGTTATGATCTTGTTTTTTATAGTGAGTTTGAAAATTTAGAGGCATTAAAGAATTTTCAAAATCATCCCTTGCATGAAGCACATAAAAAGCGTTGTAAAGATTTAGTTTGTAAGCGTTTATGTGGGGATATTGAAAGGAAATAGGTTTAAAATGAAAAAAAGCTATAAGGGGTACATTGTTTGGATGATTTTATTTTGTGTTGGCATGGAATTGATGATGATTGTTGATTTGAAAAATCTTAAACTATTTAGCTTGATTTTAGGTAATTATATGCTTATGATGATAACCTTGCTTACAGGAATGATTTATAAAAATGAATGTATTTATTGGTATTCACAAATGTCTTATCAAGAAGCAATTGAGGCAACAAGTATGTCAAGAAAAAAGTATGCTTATAAACATTTTATACGTTTTTTTATAACATGTTTATTGTATTTATTTTATTCAATAATAGCTTATTTTTTGTCATTTTCATTTGGAATGAATATGACAATTTGTTGTTTGTTAATTATGGTGTGTGCCCTAAGCACGACATCTATTAAGTTATAAAGGAGTTTTTATGTGTTTTATTACAACGTATACAAAAAATATTTTGATCCATTAAATATTGATGAAAGTTTATTAGATATTAAAGATATTGCTCATGCACTTTCTTTAATATGTCGAGGGAATGGACATGTTCAATATTTTTATTCCGTAGCTCAACATAGTCTTGCTTGTGCTAAAGAAGCAAAGACAAGAGGGTATAGTAAAGAAGTTATTTTAGGATGTTTGTTGCATGATGGAAGTGAAGCTTATTTAAGTGATGTTACAAGACCGATAAAAAAAGAACTTACTTATTATTTAGAAGTGGAAGATGTTTTACAAAATGTTATTTGGAAACATTTTATTCAAAGAGATTTAACAAAAGATGAAACTAAATTAGTTTTTGAAATTGATGATGAAATGTTATCTTTGGAATTAAAAGAATTATTAAATGATGAAATCAATCAAGATTATTTAAAGTTGCAAAGAAAAGTTGATTTAAGTTTTGTAGCTTTTGAAATAGTTGAAAATGAATTTATAGAATTTTACAAAGAGATGATGGAAATTTAAAATCGTCTTTTTCTTTACCCTTTTCTTATTTCTGTGCTAAAATTTGAGTATATATTTTTAAGGGGGACTCTTATATGGAACATGTTACATTTGATGAATTTTTTGATTTTGTAAAGAATGAAGATGCCAATTGGTATATTCCTGGCCTAAAAGAATATTTTGAAGGTTTGAATCAAGATGAAATCTATATACAAGACAATTTTTTGGGAAAGCTTGTTTATCAATTTAATAAATTTGAAAATAATTTAAAGGAAGCTGTTTTTGATAAGTTTATCTGTTATAGAAAAATGACAGATGAAAAAGAAATAAGCATGCTTAAAAACAGTGCCAATGAAATAGCTAATATTGATTTAAAAAGTGCTTATTCTTACAATGAACTTTTTAATAATGTTTTTCATAACAAATTATTAGAGGATATCAATAAATATGATAATTGTGGGAATATTGGTCCTGATTTTGAAATAGAATTAGGGTTTAATGAAATATATGATGAAGAAACTTTTAACCAAGGTTCTTTAGATATTATAGGAAGTGTTTCATTTAACTCATATAAAAGTGGAAAAGTCTTTGATTTTCCATTTACAATGACCATTGGTTTAGATTCATATTATTTTGAAAAAGATGGGGATATCTATAAGATATATAAATTTAGGGAGTTCTATGCTTTTTCTAAAATCTATGGTACAGAAGATACAATTCATTATAGATATAGAAAAAATGATTTTCCATTAGAAAAATATGGTACATATGGTGTACATGTTGATAGTGGTATTCCTTTTGCCAGTGATAAGTATTCAATTTATATGTTTAGAAATGACTATGCTCCATTTAAATATGCTTTCCAATATGATTGTCTCACTCACTTAGTTAAATCTGAACTTGGGAAAGAGCTTTTAGAAAATGTTGCTAAAGAAGATCTATTAAAAATTCTTTATAATAGAATAGCCTATGTTGTTGATGAAAGCCTTATGCCAGAATATGATTAAGATACCGATTTTTGGTATCTTTTTTTTACCAGTATTTTTTCAATAATAGTTTTATTCTTTGCTTTTATGATAAGTTTTATCTACAAGTTGGCAAAAGAAATGAATGATAAAATGTTATCTTTGAGATTAAATCAATCATTTTTTAAGGTTACAAAGAAAAGGTGATTTAAGTTTAGAATGTCTGAAAAAAGGGAAGACTAGTGAACTACAAGTTCAATGACAGCTTTCTTTTTTTGTTTTACAATAATGTTGGTGATAAAAATGGATAAAAAATTAATAGACCCTTTAAAACTAGGACTGAATTTAAAAAAATACATTAAGAAAATAGGATATAAAGTCAAAGATATCCAAAATTATTTATGTTTAGAATGTCCACAACCAATTTATCGTTGGTTTAAAGGAAGTACATATCCTTCAATTCATCATTTATATGCATTAAGTTGTTTGTTTGGGGTAAGTATGAATGAATTGATTGAAGAAAGTGATGAAAGAAAAGAATGGGGAAATCGTATTTATCAAATAAAAGAGGGAAAACTAATCTTAGAAAAGCAAGAAATTTTGTAAGCATATTTCTTGCTTATTTTCTAATATTCAAGTACGATATAGATACCCTATAGGGGTGGGAGGTGTAGTGATGAAAAAGAAATATGATGTCATTGGCATGACATGTAGTGCTTGTTCAGCTCATGTAGATAAAGCAGTAAGAGGGTTGGATGGTGTTGATGATGTTAATGTCAATTTATTACAGAACTCAATGACTGTTGAATTTAATGAAAATAAAATAAATGAAAATCAGATTTTTGAAGCGGTTGATAAAGCGGGTTATAAAGCTCAAAATATTGGTGAAAAACAGGTTTCAAATGTTCAAGAAGATGAAAATGAACATAAAAAGAAGAATTTGATTTTATCATTTATTTTCTTGATTCCTTTATTTTATATCAGTATGGGACATATGATGAATTGGCCTTTACCAAGTATTCTCTTAGGTCATGAAAATATGATGATCTTTGTTTTAGTTCAATTATGTTTAGTTGTTCCTATTATGTTTATTAATAGAGGATATTATATTCGAGGATTTAAAACTTTATGGAATAGAAGTCCAAATATGGATTCCTTGATTGCCTTAGGTTCTTCTGCAGCTTTTATTTATAGTTTATATGCAACGTTTATGATGGCTTATTATCTAGGAAGAATGGATATGGATATGACCCATCATTATATGATGCAACTTTACTTTGAATCGGCAGGAATGATTTTAACATTAATTTCTTTAGGTAAATATTTAGAATCACGTTCTAAACAAAAGACTTCAGAAGCGATTGAAAAATTGATGAAGCTGATGCCTTCAACAGCTATCGTGTTAAAAGATGGCAAAGAAGTTGAATTGGCCATTGAAGATGTTCAAATTGGTGATGTTGTGATTGTTAAACCAGGTAACAATATTCCTCTTGATGGTAAAATTATTCAAGGCCATGCCTCTATCAATGAATCAATGATTACGGGAGAAAGTTTACCAGTTGATAAAACAGTAGGAGATCAGGTGATAGGTTCAACCAATAACTTAGATGGTTATATGCAAGTAGAAGTATCGCATACTTCAAAAGATACAACGCTTTCTAAAATCATTCGTTTAGTAGAAGAAGCAGGGGCTTCAAAAGCACCGATTGCAAAATTGGCAGATCAAATCAGTGGGATCTTTGTACCAGCAGTAATTACGATTGCTTTAATTACTTTTATATTATGGCTTACACTTGGAAATAAAGATTTCCATTTTGCTTTAAACTGTGCAATTTCTGTTCTTGTTATTTCTTGTCCATGTGCTTTAGGACTTGCAACACCAACAGCGATTATGGTTGGAACAGGAAAAGGGGCTTATTTAGGTATTTTAGTAAAATCAGCTCAACATTTAGAACAGCTTTCTAAATGTGATACTATTGTTTTAGATAAAACAGGGACACTTACAGAAGGTAAACCTCAAGTGACTGAAGTTTATCCAATAAATATAGGTGAAAATGATTTATTGAAATATGCAGGTTCAATTGAACAATATTCTAAGCATCCTTTAGCTAAAGCAATTTATACTTATGTAAGTGATCAAGGTTTATCAATTAATACTTTAGATCATTTTGAAATGAAACAAGGATTAGGTCTTGTAGGTTCTTTCAATGGAGAAGTTCTTTTATCGGGAAATAAAAGATTGATGGAAGAATATGATGTTGATTTATCTTCGATTGATGATTTATATAAAGAATTATCGTCGAAAGGAAAGACACCATTATTTTATAGTTATGCTGGTAAACTGATCGGTTTAATTGTTGTAAGTGATGTCTTAAAACAAACAAGTAAACATGCTATTGATTGTTTAAAAGATATGAACATGAATATCTATATGTTGACAGGAGACAATCAATTGACAGCCAATGCGATTGCTGATGAATTAGGTATTGAAGCCATTGGTGAAGTCTTACCACAAGATAAAGAAAAACATGTAAGAAATTTACAAGAAAAAGGACATCGTGTCATCATGGTGGGTGATGGAATCAATGATGCACCTGCTCTTGTTAGAAGTGATGTTGGTATTGCGATGACTTCAGGAATTGATATTGCGATTGAATCTGCCGATATCGTTTTAATGAAAAATGATTTACAAGATGTTGTTGTGGCTTATGAGCTTTCAAAAGCCACAATTAAAAATATTAAAGAAAACTTATTCTGGGCATTCTTCTATAATGTCATTGGTATTCCTGTTGCTGCATCGAATGCACTTAGATTAAGATTCTTTAAACCAAAACATCAGATTATTAAAATACAAGAAAATAGGAAAAAGGAAGAAAAGAAAATGAAAAAAGTATTAGTAGAAGGAATGATGTGTCAACATTGTAAAGCACACGTAGAAAAAGCGTTAAATGCTATTGATGGTATTCAAGCAACAGTTGATCTAGAAAAAAACTGTGCTTTTGTAGAAGGTGAAGTGGATGAAGCATCATTAAAACAAGCAATTGAAGAAGCTGGATATACTTATAAAGGAATTGAATAAGTATGATGGCTGATAAAAAACAGATCACAAGACTTTTAAAAACAGCAAGAGGACAAATAGATGGTATTTTAAAAATGGTAGAAGAAGATCGCTATTGTATTGATATTTCTCATCAAATCATGGCAAGTGAAGCTATTTTAAAAAGAGCTAACAAAGAAGTCTTAAAAGCCCATATGACACATTGTGTACACGATGCAGTCAATAGTGAAGATTGTAATCAAAAGATAGATGAATTACTTAAAGTATTAGATAATTTATTGAAATAAGAAATCTTGAAAAAGGTTTCTTATTTTCTTATTTGATTATGATAGTATATAGATAGGTGATTGATATGTTAGAAAGAAAGATTCAGTATTTTATAGATGTTGTTCAAGAAGGATCTTTTTCTTCGGCAGCTAAAAAGTATTTATTATCACAATCAGCAATTTCTCAACAAATAACCCAATTAGAAAATGAAATTGGTGTTATTTTATTTGATCAATCAGGTTATAAGCCTAAACTTACAAATCAAGGAAAAGTCTTTTATGAAGGGTGTTTAAAATTACAAAGAGAAACAAACTAATTATTAGAAACGATACAACAAGAACATATAAAAATAAGAATTGGGTTGACACAGCTAGAACAAAATAAACATTTGATAAAAATCATTAATCAATTTAAGAATCATTATAAAAAAGTTGAATTTGATTTAACAGAAGGTATTTTTGAAGAAACAAATACAAATCTATTACAAGGTAAAACAGATTTAGCTTTTGGTCTAGAAAGTGATTTTAAATCAGATGAAAGAATAGAATATAAGCCTTTATTTCATTATACAATGTGTTTAATGTGTTCATTAAATAATCCTTTTGCTTCAAAAAATGAAATCAGTGTTGAAGATTTAAAAAATCAAAATTATATTTGTTTATCTAAAAAATGGGAAGAAATTTTTATAAGGATTTTATACAAGCTTTTAAGTTAGATGGTATCAAACCTAAAATCATCAAAGAAGTAGATAATTTTGAACAACTTACAATTGATGCTTCTTTAGATAAAGGAGTTGCTCTTGTTTCAAAAGAAGTTGTTAATGAAAACATAGCAAAGGCTATACCTATTATAAATACCCATCATCATAATGATTATGTAATTGCTTATCATAAAGATTGTTTAGAAATAGAACAAAGGTTTATTAAGGAAGCAAGACGTTACTTTGAAACGCTACAAGTTCAACTTATAGCGTTTTCATATCTTTTGACTAGTATATTTATTGATAAAATAGAAGTATCGAAAGGAAGAAGAATGTTATGAAGAAAATTTTATTAAATGGTGTAGATGGAAACTTTGGACAAAAGGCGGCCAAAGTTTTATTAGAAAAATGGTCTTATGAAGATTTAATTTTTACAGCACATACAGAAAAAGGTTTAGAAATGTATAAAGATGTAGATGTTGAAAAAAGAGTTGCTGACTTTAATGATAGTGAAGGATTAGTTAAAGCTTTTGAAGGTGTTGATACAATGATTTTGATTTCCATGCCTTTTGTTGGACCAAAAAGAAGAGCAGCCCCAAAACAGCTTTAGATGTTGCTGTTAAAGCAAAAGTAAATTGTTTGGTTTACACATCAATCGTTGGTGCTGGAGAAAAAGATATTGATACATATGAAGTCAATGATCATGTTTGGTTTGAAACTTATGTAAAACAACAACCAATTCATTATTTATTTTTAAGAGATTCACAATATGCTGAACAATGGTATCAAACTATGTCAATGCTTATGAAAATACAAACAATGTACTTGCTAATAACATGGGTGAAGGATTAATGGCCTATATTTCAAGAGATGACTGTGCTCTAGCATGTGCTTGTGCCGCAATGAGTGATTGGCAAGATCGTGTAGTAGATGTCAATGGACCAGAACAAGTTACAATTGGACAATATATTCAAATTGCTAATGAAGTAACAGGACATGATGTTAAATATGTAGAAATCAATGATGAACAACAATATGAATTCTTTGATTTAATTGGTGTACCAAAAACAACAGAAGATATGTGGGCACAAACTGCAACAAACTTCCCATTTTGTTCAGATGGAATGGTTACTTTTGGTAGAACTATTCGTTTAGGACAAATGTCTACTTTTACAAATGATTTTGAAGAATTAACTGGTCAAAAACCTATGACAGTTAAAGAAATGTTTGAAGATATGGAAAATCATTTAATTGGTTCTCGTACTTCTACTGATGATTAATATTTAAATAACCTATAGTTGGGTAAAACCAATTTTTATACAAAAAAGTGCAATACCGTCTTATATAAGACGGTATTTTAATTTGTTATGTTCTATAATTTAGATATATAAAAGAAAGGAGTTAGCCACTTGAGGTGAAAAAGGGAGTAGCAATTTTATATTTAGGGATTGTTCTTACTATGACTAAGAAACTTTGGTTAGTAAGAATAATGTTTATGATTTTTGGCTATAAATCAATAGCAAATGATTAGATTTAAAATAATTATTATTTTTAGTAAAAAGTATTAATAGTAAAGGAAAAAAATATATATGAAGAAGAATGTTTTAAGTATTATGGAAATTGTAATTAATTTAGCATTGATAGGATTGATGTTAATATCAATAAAAGAATTCAAAGAATAAAATCATTCAAAATAACACTACTATTTTGTTACTGTATAATTGCTAGAACAACTGAAATAATTAATAATCCCAAAAAGGTTTAACAAATAAAATCTATGTTTTAAAAAGTATATTAGGAATTCTATAAATAAAAGTGTATAATTATATTATTAGAAGTTAGGGGAGGAAAAGTATGAGTAAATATGTACTAGGACTTGATATTGGAATTACATCTGTAGGGTATGGAGTTATTGATGTTGAACGTAATTTATTTGTTGATTATGGAGTAAGACTGTTTAAAGAAGGCACAGCTGCAGATAATGAAACGAGAAGAACAAAAAGGGGATCAAGACGTTTAAAAAGAAGAAAATCGAATCGATTAGAAGATATGAGAAAACTTCTTCAAAATAATGATTTGTATGTTGAAGAATATCGAAATTATGATCCATATCAAGCTAGAGTCAAAGGTTTAAAAGAAGAACTTTCTTTAGAAGAATTATGTGCAGCGATTATGCATATTACAAAATCCAGAGGGACAACATTGGAAGCGCTTGCTGATGAAAGTCAAGATGATGAAGGAACAAAAGCTACACTTTCAAAAAATGCTAAAGAATTAAATGATGGAAAATATATTTGTGAAGTTCAATTGGATAGATTAAATAAGGATCATAAAGTAAGAGGAACGGAAAATAATTTTAAAACAGAAGATTATGTCAAAGAACTCAAAGAAATATTAAAACACCAAGATTTAAATGAAGAATTGTGTGATCAAATTATTGAAATGGTTTCAAGAAGAAGACGTTATGATCAAGGCCCAGGTAGTGAAAAATCACCAACTCCTTATGGAAGTTATCGTATGGTGGATGGTGTTTTATTTCATGTTTATTTGATTGATGAAATGCGTGGAAGATGTAGTGTCTATCCAGATGAATTTAGAGCGCCTAAACAATCTTATACAGCAGAATTATTTAATTTGTTAAATGATTTAAATAATTTAACAATTAAAGGTGAGAAAATAACGGTTGAAGAAAAAGAAAAGGTTGTTGCATTTGTTAATGAAAAAGGAAATATTACAGTTAAACAATTACTTAAATTATTAGACGCTCAAGAAGATGAGGTTACAGGATTTAGAATTGATAAAAATGAAAAACCATTAATTACTGAATTCAAAGGATATAGTAAAGTTTTAAAAGTCTTTAAAAAATATAATCAACAAGAAGTATTGGAAGATAAATCAATCGTTGATCAAATTATTGATATTTGTACAAAGGCTAAAGGAATAGATGAAAGAAAAAAAGATATTAAAGAATTATACCCTCAATTTGATGATGATCTAATTGAAGGACTAGCTTCAATTAAAGGAGTTTCTGCTTATCATTCATTGTCTTTTAAGGCAATGCATATGATTAATAAAGAAATGCTTACAACAGAAATGAATCAAATGCAAGTTCTTCATGAAATAGATCAATATGATAAAAATAGAAAATCATTAAAAGGCAAGAAAAATATCGAGCCTGATGAAAAAGCTATTCTATCTCCAGTTGCTAAAAGGGCACATCGAGAAACTTTTAAAGTAATTAATGCTTTAAGAAAGAAATATGGTGAATTTGATAGTATTGTTATTGAAATGACAAGAGATAAAAATTCTAAAGAACAAACAAAGAGAATAAACGATAATCAAAAACGTTTTGAAAATGAAAACAAACAAGTTGATGAATTAATTAAAAATGCTGGTATTGATCTTGAAAGAGTTAATGGTAAAACAAAAACGAAAGTAAAACTTTATTTACAACAAGATTGTAAAACAGCGTATACACAACAAGATATAGACTTACATACACTTATTTTTGATGATAAAGCTTATGAAATAGATCATATTATACCTTTGTCTATTTCATTAGATGATTCGTTATCAAATAAAGTATTAACATCACGTTTAGAAAATCAACAAAAAGGTAATTTAACACCAATCATGGCTTACCTTAAAGGAAGATTTATAGAAGGAAGTTTAGAAAAATATAAATCTTATGTTTATAGTAATAAGAAGTTTCCTCGTAAAAAAAGAAATAATTTGCTTGAAGAACAAGATATTAGCAAAGAAGATGTTGCAAAAAGCTTTATTAATCGTAACTTAGTTGATACAAGCTATGCTTGTAGAACGGTTCTTAATACATTACGACATTATTTTAAAGATAATGAAATTGATACAAAGGTCCATACTATTAGAGGACAAGCTACTAACATCTTTAGAAAGAAAATAAATTTAAGTAAAGATCGTGAGCAAGACTACTTCCATCATGCAATTGATGCTTTAATTATTGCTTCAATCAAGAAAGTAGGCAATATTAAGCAATATATGTATCTTGATAAAGGCGTTACTTTAAAAGATATTGTTAATGAAGAAACAGGAGAAGTATTTAAAATTGTAAGTGATGAAAATTTCTTTGATCCAAAATATATTGAATTCATATCAACATTAAAAAATATTTATCATGAATCAAATCAATATAATTTAGGTTATATTACAAAAGAACAAATGCATTATCCTTTAATTAAAGTGTCTCATAAAATTGATACAAAACCTAATAGACAAATTGCAGATGAAACAATCTATAGTACTAGAAATGTAGAGGGACAAGATATGTTAGTTGAAAAAATTAAAAATATCTATGATCCTAAAGAAAAGAAAGCAATTGAACTTGTAAACAATATTATCAATGATGATACTGATAAATATATTATGAAGCATAAAGATCCACAAACTTTTGAAAAGATTAAAGAAGTTATACTCAATCATTTTAATGATTTTAAAGATTCTAAAGAATATTATGTAATTGATAAAAAAGGTAAGTATGCTTTAAAAGGAGAAAGCCCTTTAACAGCATATAGAGAAACGCCAATTACTAAATATTCTAAAAAGAATAATGGTCCAGCAATTACATCTATAAAATTCTATTCAGAAAAACTAGGTAATCATTTACCAATTACTGATAATTATAATACCAATAACAAAAAAGTAATCTTAAAACAAATTAGTCCATATCGAACAGATTTTTATGTATCTCCAGAAGGCAAATACAAATTTGTTACAGTAAGATATAAAGATGTTTTCTATAAAGAAACAATTCATAAATTTGTTATTGATGAAAAGTGGCATAATGAAGAAAAAGCAAAAAAAGGTATTGATAATGATTGGAAATTTGTGTGTTCAATGCATCGAGATGAATTAATTGGGGTAATTAAAAAAGAAGGTCAAAAATATGTCTATGATGCTGCAATTAATGGAGGACAAACACAATATCATGATGGTAAGCATTATGAAATTTTGAAATTTACAGCGACTAACGATGACAAGGCAAATAAGTTTGAAGTTAAGCCAATAAATACATTATGTAAAAAACAATTGATGGTTTACTGTGGCTCTTTTATCAAAATCCAAAAATTTGCAACAGACGTATTAGGAAATATGTACGAAGTTAAAGAAAATAGGTTGAAATTAGAGTTCGATTAGTCTATAATATAGGTGGTTGTATTCTAGCAAAAATTTATATGACCTAACAAAACAAGGGTTTATCCCGGATTCGGCTCTTCGGAGCCTTTTTCTTTTATAAAAAATGAGTCATAGGATCATATATATTGAAAAATGTGAATGTTTGAAATTGTATTTAGATAATATAAAGGTAGTTTATAATGATAATGATATTTTACTACCGATTTCAGACATTCAAATATTAGTTATAGATAATTATAAATCAAGTTTAAGTATACCTTTAATTAATAAGTTAACAGAAAATAATGTATGTACGGTAATATGTGGGATAGATCATATTCCTAAAAGTTATATATTACCAATGAATGGT
>ENA-ORLM01001897-ORLM01001897.1-human-gut-metagenome-genome-assembly--contig:-NODE-1897-length-11973-cov-5.464862_pt1 | contig 11973 bp, 9 predicted proteins | sample MGYA00243063_ERZ508815 | MGnify/ENA primary metagenome ERZ508815 (study PRJEB26277, sample SAMN04329768) | human gut metagenome | biome: human-associated habitat | host: Homo sapiens | place: USA...
GTGTTATCACAATCACCATTACAGATAAAAATGGTACAACTACAGTGACATTAACAGAGGGTGCAGCCGTAGACCTTGCACCCTATGCCAAGGTTACTTATGTGGATGAAAAAGTGCAGGAATTGTCCGACAGTCTGACGTATATCTTGCAGGAGCACACACTTTCCATCACGCATCTGGAAGATAAATCGCATACCCACGAAAATCAATCCGCATTGGATCAGATCACTGCCGCTAAAATCGCACAATGGGATGGTTTCGGCACACAAATCAATGGGCTTAGCACAAAGGTTACGGTCTATTCAGAAAAGACAGAACGTACTTTGGAGAGCCTGCAAAAGCAAATCGATAATCTGACAAGCGGCAGAAATTACACCGTTCTGTTTCAGTCCGGGCAGAATGCCATTTCGACCTATGCATCAAATCTCAGCATGGTTCTGGACGGCAGCTATCAGACAATGACAGATTTTCTGGCTGCCTATCCGCAGTTTTGCAGTGCAGCAAATGATTTCGTGCTGTCCTACTCGCAGGAGTGCTTCAACTGGGATAAGTCGATCTTGACCGTTTGTGCAAAGCCCTTATCTCTGACGAAAAATGCGGAAATCGTGATGTCCTATCAGTCGGGTTCCAGTGAAACCGGAAGTTTGTATCTGGTGCCGAAACCGCAGAAAATTGACATTCCTATTGGCGTGTATGTAAACACAGAGATCGACGCAAATCGTGCGGTTTCTCTGGATTTCCAATGGCTGCAGTCGGATACCTTTATCACCACCATCACAGAATGCACCGGCATTTCTGACGGCGAATATTACCTTGCCTGGGTGGGCAGAAGCAACAATTCTCACCCGAAAATCCGATTCCTTAAAGTACTGGAGGACTAAAAATATAATGAAAGATAGTATTTGCGTGGCTGTCGGCTTGGTCGGCGGCTTTTTTACTGCCATTTTTGGCGGCTGGGACTCCGCTCTGGTGACACTAGTCGTCTTTATGGCAATCGACTTTTTCACCGGCATCATCACCGCCATGATGAAAAAGTCCAAACACACAGAAAGCGGCGGACTTTCTTCCAAAGCCGGCTGGTTCGGTCTGGCGAAAAAGGTTTGCACCTTGATGCTGATCGTCGTTGCAGTTCGGATGGATATTCTGCTGAATACCAACTACATCCGGGATGCTGTTTGTATCAGCTTTTGCCTGAACGAACTGCTTTCCATCGTGGAAAATACAAGTTTGATGGGAATCCCGTATCCGCCTGCAATCCAAAAAGCAATTGATGTTCTGCAAACGAAAATCGGCAGAACCGAAGAAACAACCGACAAGGAGGAAAAGTAATATGGCTATTTTAAGACCCGATGCAACAACGACATTTGGCGGTGTCACCGTCAACGAATATTTGCTCACCAAACACAATCCCAACCACATTGATATGCCCTCTGTTTCCATGGCAGGAAAAATCATTGGTGTAACTGTCCACAACACAGACTGGATCACCGTAGCAAGCGGCACGACCCCTGCGGAACAGTACACAAGGGCAACCGTCAATAACAATATGAAGGACGTGCGTGTCCACTATTATGTTGACAATATCTGTGCGTGGCAGAATCTGCCTTTAACGCTTAGCGGCTGGCACGCCGCTGATGGCAGTGGTAACGGCAACCGCAGAACCATTGCCATTGAGTGTATTATGTCTTCCGCATACAACGATAAGGATAAAAAGTCCGAGGATAACTGTGCAAGACTTGCGGCGGCACTGCTGAAAAAGTACAATCTCGACATCAACCACCTTTACACCCACACGCACTGGCTGAATGTCCGTGATGGGCAGTCTGGTACTGTGGATTATCTCAATACAGCGAAAAATCCGTACAAAACGTGTCCTCTGTACATTCTGCCGCATTGGGCAGAGTTTAAGAAAAAGGTGCAGTCATATATGAACTCCGGTTCTTCTGCACCTGCAACAACACAGCTTTATCGTGTCCGCAAAACATGGGATGATGCAAAAAGCCAGATCGGTGCTTATTCTTCTTTAGAAAATGCGAAAAAGGCTTGTCTGGCAGGCTACAGTGTTTTTGACAATTCGGGTAAAGCAGTGTACACAAAATCTGCTGTTTGGAGCAAAGGACAAAAAGTGACTATTCGTTCCAATACATCCCTGTTTGCAAGTGCGGAAACAACGGCGATTTCTAAAAGGATCAGCGGTACTTATTACATTTATGACGGTGTTGCCTACAAGAACAGCCGATATCGTATTACTACAAGAGCAGATTACTGCGGCAAAACGCCTGCCGGACAGTATGTTACCGGATATGTTTCAGCAGACAATTTTTCGTAAGTTGATATATAAAGCATCCTGTACCGGACAAGCTCTGGTGCAGGATTTTTTGGAGGTAACACATGAACACAGCACAAAAAGAACGGATTCGTCAGCTTCGTATGGAAGGTGTGACCTATGAGAAAATTGCAGTGTATATGGGTTTATCTGTAAACACGGTCAAATCCTTTTGCCAGCGAAATCAGCTGGGCGGCAGGAAGCAGCATACTTCCGCAAAACATACCTGCAAGCAGTGTGGAGCAGAAGTAAAACAGCTTTCGCATCGGAAAGAGAAAAAGTTTTGCTCTGACAAATGCCGTCTGACCTGGTGGAATTCTCATCCGGAAAAGATGCAGCATTGTTCTGCCCAATCGTTGGTTTGTCCGGTGTGCGGAAATACTTTTTCAGCCTATTCCTGCAAAAACCGCAAATATTGTTCCCGTACCTGTTATGGAAAATCCAAAACAGGAGGTCTGTCATGAAGACTGAAAAATATCAAAACGTGATGATGTATCAAATTATGGTTTCTATTCTGAAAAGCTGGGTTCGTGAGCACATCATTTCATCGGACGAGTACCGCAGAATGAATACAATTCTTGCCGAAAAATACGGCTTAAATTCGTGTAGTATATTCCTTGACTCCGCCACAGTTCAGAGGTAATATGTCATCACGAAAGGAGGGGTATCATGGAACGAATGATACAACAGGTGCAGTTTCCGATACCGAAACAGCCAAAGTTGAAACGGGTTGCGGCATATGCCAGAGTTTCCAACGGCAAAGACGCCATGCTGCATTCCTTGTCTGCGCAGGTCAGCTATTACAGTGAATTGATACAGAATCATCACGGTTGGCTTTACTGCGGCGTATATGCTGATGAGGCACTGACCGGAACAAAAGGAAATCGTGAAAACTTTCAGAAAATGCTTGCAGAATGCCGTGCCGGAAAGTTGGATTTGATTCTGACAAAATCAATTTCCAGGTTTGCCAGAAATACAGTGACGCTTCTGGAAACAGTCAGAGAATTGAAGGATATGGGCGTGGATGTTTATTTTGAAGAGCAGAATATCCATACCATGAGTGCAGACGGTGAATTGATGCTGACGATTCTTGCAAGCTATGCACAGGAGGAAAGTCTGTCTGCCAGCGAAAATAAGAAATGGCAGATTCGCAGAGATTTTGAACAAGGTAAAATCGGCGGAATCGTCATACTGGGTTACAGGCGTACCAAGGACGGCAGTCTGGAAATTGTACCAGAGGAGGCGGAAACTGTCAGGATGATTTTTGCAGATTATCTCTCTGGTATGGGAAAACAAGCAATTGCCAATAAGCTGAATGAACAGGGAATTCCAACCCGAAACGGCAATCAGTGGAGCCCGGAAAGTGTATTCCGTATTCTGCGGAATGAGAAATATGCAGGCATAATGATTTTGCAGAAATTCTATTCTGAGAATCACATTACCAAGCGGAAAATGACAAATATGGGACAACTGCGGAAATATGTTGTGGATAACTCTCATCCTGCAATTATTGAAAAAGCTGTCTTTGATGTTGTGCAAAGGCGATTGTTGGAACAGAGGAGATTATTTGCTCCGTCAAATCATACGACTGCGGTTTATCCATTTACAAGTAAAATTCAGTGCGGATGCTGCGGTAAACATTATCACAGAAAGACAACTGCTGCGGGAATTGTCTGGATTTGTGCAACGTATAACACCAAAGGGAAAAGATATTGCCCTACCGCAAAGCAGATTCCTGAAAATACGCTGTATTCTGTTTGCTGCAAGGTTCTGGACTTACAGAAATTCGATGCGGATATTTTTGCACAGCGCATAGAAAGGATTCTTGTTCTGGAACCGAATATGCTGACTTTTATTTTTTGTGATGGTCATAAAGTCACAGAGTGCTGGCAGGATCGTTCCCGTTCAGAAAGCTGGACAGATGAAATGCGAATACAAGCCGGGTTAAATGCAAGGAGGAGAAAAAGATGTCCGAAAGAGCCGTAAGAATGATTCCGCCTACTGTTAACATAGCAACTCATCTGCCGAAAACCAGTGCCCGAAAGCGCAGGGTTGCGGCGTATGCGAGAGTTTCCACAGACAGTGAGGAGCAACTCACCAGCTATGAAGCACAGGTGGATTACTACACCCATTACATACAGGAAAATCCGGCATGGGAATTTGCAGGAATGTATACGGATGAGGGGATCAGCGCCACAAATACCCGGCATCGTGATGGCTTTAATCGGATGATCACTGACGCTCTGGACGGAAAAATTGATCTGATTGTTACCAAAAGCGTGAGTAGATTTGCCAGAAATACGGTGGATTCTCTTACGACTGTGCGAAAGCTCAAAGAAAAAGGCATAGAAGTCTATTTTCAAAAGGAGAACATTTATACAATGGACAGTAAGGGTGAACTTCTCATTACAATCATGTCCTCTCTGGCACAGGAGGAATCCCGTTCTATCTCTGAAAATGTTACATGGGGACAGCGAAAGCGATTTGCTGATGGTAAAGTCAGTCTGCCGTATAAGAGATTCCTGGGATATAAAAGGGGAAAGAACGGTTTGCCGGAGGTTGTACCAGAGGAAGCTGAAATTGTACGTCTGATTTACCGCAGTTTCATGGAAGGTATGACACCTTGCAAAATTGCAAAAACGCTGACTGATAAGAAAATTCCTACTCCTGCGGGAAAGGAAAAGTGGCAGTCATCCACCATTGAAAGCATTCTGACCAATGAGAAATACAAGGGTGCAGCATTGCTTCAGAAGAAATTTACTGTGGATTTTCTCACAAAGAAAACCAAGATAAATGAAGGTGAAGTTCCGCAGTATTATATAGAGCACAGCCACGAAGCAATTATTCCGCCGGATGAATTTGAACTGGTGCAGGCAGAATTCCTGCGCAGAAAAGCACTGGGAAAGCAGTACAACAGCAAGAGTATTTTTGCGGCGAGAATTATCTGCGGTGACTGCGGAAACTTTTATGGTTCAAAAGTATGGCACTCCACTTCAAAATATCGCCGTATGATTTGGCGGTGCAATCATAAATTTGATGGTATGTGCCAGTGTAATACACCCCACTTATATGAGGATATGATCAAAGAAAAGTTCCTTTCTGCCTGCAATCAGCTGTTTGCAATTCGTTCTGAAAATCTGGAAAACTGCCGGATGATGCAGGAACTGCTGATAGATTGTTCTGAGCTAGATGAAAAGTGGAAAGCAGTCACACAGGAGATGGAGATTGTTGCGGAACTGACTCGGAAATATATCATGGAAAACAGTATGACAGTGCAGAATCAGGAGGAATATAACGCCCATTACAATGCACTGGTGGAACGGTATGAAAAGGCAAAAGCAAAGGCCGTATCCTTGCAGCAACAGAAGGAGGAGCGTCTTGCCAAGCATGATTTGATTGGCGGATTTATGTCGGAGCTTGCACAGCGAAAGGAACTGTTGGCAGAGTTTGATGAGAAATTGTGGATTGCATTGGTGGAACATGTGACAGTATTTCAGGATGGGAGATTGGTTTTTGTGTTTCGGGATGGGACGGAGATTGAAGCGTAGCATAAGATGATAAATTAGGCACTCTGCATTGTTGCAGGGTGCCTTTTCATAATCAAAAAAGAAAATTTAATTTTGATGTTGAAATCAAAGCGAAACTCTGTTATAATATAATTATAGAATTAAGAGCTCGTGTTCATAGGCGTCTATCTACGTCTTTTCGGCAAATTTTGTTGCATACTGCGTTAAAAATTCTTGCCATACGAAAGTATGCCTGCAAATTTTTGCCTTGTCTGCAAAAAAAATTGCTCGAAAATCCGCATATATTTCCTATGAATACAAGCTCTAATATAGGAGAACATATCAACTTGAAATATAACCCCAAAGAGAATGATTTGATTTGTTAAATATGTTGAAGGTGATGTTTTGAAAATTGCACTGGAAAGTACAGATATCTTAAATTCGTTTGATTTACTATTAACTAAGACTATTGATAAATATCAAAGGGATAAACTTAATGTTTTTGCATTAAAGATCAATGCAAATGAATTCAATTATAGAAATTTAGAAGAACAGTTGATTGACCCTTTAATAGATTATTCAATTTCTCGAGAGGTTAAAAGAGAGTATTCCGATAAACCTGGGAGATTGTCAAAAAAAGCAAGAGAGAAATTTAAAGAATACTCTAAAAATGATGGAGAACTTGGAGAGTTATTATTGTTCTGTTTTTTAGAAGCACATTTAAATGCTCCAAAGATTTTAAGTAAATTAGAATTAAAAACATCAACCAGCTTGTATGTTAATGGTGCAGATGGAGTTCATTTTAGAAAATTACCTGATGGAAATTTCCAATTGATATTTGGCGAATCAAAAATGTATGCTGATATAAAATTAGCATTTAACAGGGCACTTGAATCTATATATGAATTTAAAAACGAAATTAATGGCAAAGGAACTTCAAAAAGTGGCATTTGTTATGAAAAATCACTTATTAGCGATAATCTTTCAAAAGAAACATTTAGCGAAGAGGAAAAGTTTTTTCTAAAATCGCTGATTTATCCTAGTGAAAAACAGACTTTTTATGTTGACGATGCGTTTGGTGTGTTTGTTGGATTTGAAATCATAGTGAATGATGAAGAAAAAGAATTACCTAACCATGCATTCAGGAAACTCATACATAATAGAATCATTACTAATGTCGAACAAAACTTTGAAGAAATTTATGGAAAAATAAGGGAATTAGGACTACAGGGACATGATTTTTATATCTATGTGTTACCATTTACGGAGATAGATATTAAAAGAAAAGAGATTTTAAAGGAGGCATTGTCATGAGCTTTATACAAGAGCTGGTCGATGCTTCATTAGAAGATTCATATTTAAAAAAACTATTGGAAAAAGCGGAACAAATATATGGAATTTATTTTTTTAAACGAAAAAACACTATTTTTTTCACTGATAAGGAATATCAAGATATATTGCGTTTTGCCGATATTTTGAGTCGTGATGAAAAATATGTAGGAAGGAATCTTGCATATAAAATCATCAGTGTTTTGTATCCTTTTTTTCATAATGACAATTACTACAAGTTCATATCAAATAGCGTACTCACAAAATTAGGCAACTTTCCCTCTTTGAATTTAATAATGGAGTCTGATGATAGTAATCGTTATAATACAGTTGAAGTATTATTGGATAAAAATATAAAAGAAATATTTCAAAAAGTTCCGGGAAACAATAATATCTTCACGGATGCTCAATATAAATTGTTTGAAGCGATTAAGGATAGTAATCATTTTAGTTTTTCTGGTCCCACCTCGTTTGGAAAATCTTTTATTTTGGATGCTTTTATTAATTACATAATTACGGAGCGTCATGGTGTAGATAACATTATAATTCTCGTACCTACAAGAGCATTGATAAATCAGGTATCAAAAAGGCTAAAAAGCGAAGTAAACTCTAAAAAATATAAGGTAATGACACATCCAATTATCCCATCTATGTATAAAAAAGAAGAAAATAAATATGTTTTTATTTTCACTCCAGAAAGAATGATCTCATATTTATCCGACAAATCCAATTCTTTAATTAGTTATATGTTTATAGATGAAGCTCAAAAAATCATTGCAAAAAAAGATTCGAGAGCTCCACTCTATTACCAGGCAATTTCTATGGCAGAAAGAAAAAGTATTAAGTTGTTTTTTTCTTCTCCAAACATACCTAATAGTGATATATTTCTAACGCTATTTGACAAAAGCACTAATGAACAAATGGTGATAAAAGAAGCACCGGTAGCACAAAATAGGTTTTTTATTGATTTTGTATCAAGAACTGAGACGATGTTTACTGAATTTGAAAATGATTATATATTCGAAGGATTTGGCAACTATCACAATTTAAATGAACTTTTACAGGCTTTAGGAAGTGGCAAAAAGAATATAATTTACTGTAACAGTATAGATGATACAATTAATTTTGCACTGGATTTTTCTAAGTGTGTTCAATATAAAAAAGATACTCGAATTGATGATGTAATCAAACTAATACAGCAATATTTGCATAAAGATTATTATTTAATAGATTGCTTGAAAAAAGGTGTTGCTTTTCACTTTGGAAAGCTTCCTCAACGAATAAGAGAATGTATAGAAGAATTATTTGAAGAAAAAGTAATTGACTATATATTTTGCACATCAACACTTTTGGAAGGCGTTAATCTTCCTGCACAAAATATATTTATTTTAAACAATACGATTGGCACTAGAAAATTTACAGATATTGACTTTTGGAATTTGGCAGGAAGAGCTGGGAGATTAAGCAAAGAATTATCAGGAAATATTATTTGTGTTCGTTTGGATTCGAGTAAATGGAAAACTAAAGAAGATGATATAAAAATAATAAGAGAAAAAGTCATTCATGATGTTTCTCCTACAATATTAAAAGGAGAAGAAAACTTTTATAAGAATATTGAAAATTCTTTAACAGGAAAGCCGTTTACTCGAGCAAAACCCACGCAAAGTCAAATTGAAACTTGGAATCATTACGCCAATATTGTATATTATCAAGAAATCGCAAAAGCAGACTCTTTACTAAAAAGTAATTTTATGAAGAAAAATCACAAAACTGCTAAGAAAGTTTTATCTACTATTGAAAAGAACAATCAGATTCCGGATTATATCTTAGAGCAAAGTACTAGCATAAAGCCTATTTATCAGAATAACATTTGGAAATCTTTGCAAGATACGGAATCTGCATTTTCAGATGAAATTACATATGCGAGTTGCTATGAAATGCTTGAAAAAATGTATAAAATTTATCATTGGGATTCTGAAGAGGCTATAGGAAGAAATCCTTTGATAAGGAACAAAGAACAGTTGAAGTACTATACCCATTTAATGTATGATTGGATTTCGTCAAAGCCATTGAACATAATAATAATTAATATGATTTCATATCATAAAAGGGTAGAATATATATGGCATGGATATGAAAAAGTATATTTTGATTCAAAAAATAAGGAACATATTAACTGGGTGATAAACAATCTGATTTCTGATATTGATAGTAGATTACGATATAGAATCAAAAATTATTTTTCTAATTATTTTTTATTAGTATCTAATAAAAATGGTATAGAAGTGGCTGGGAAAGACTGGTCACAATATCTCGAGTATGGTACTACAGATAAAACTATCATTGATCTACAAAATATAGGTCTATCTCGCCATGTTGCAATGATAATAAAAGAAAACTATGAAGATGTATTAGTATATGATGACCAGGAACTTGCTAATATAGATTTTAAAATGTTGTTCCAAATAATCGATAAGCAAAAATTTAAACATGAGTACAATGAATTGATTGCCATGTTTGAAGATTAAGTGATGAAATGAAAAATAGAATAGTAGACCAAAAGGGTGCATTTTGCACCTTTTTGGTCTTTTGAATTTCATAGGGTGCATTGTATCATTTGTTGAGTCTTTAGCCAAATGGAAAAGAACATTCAAGCAAGTGAAACAGCTGGAGGTGCAAGTTTAGCTGTTGATTTGCCTGAATGTTCTTTTTTATTATGCTCTATTCTAGAGCATTTGTCAAATATTGTGAGGTGAGTTTTTGGCTCGGTTTTTGTTGCATTTTTACAGAAAAACCGATTTTGACCCCAATTTGACCCCAAAACATCAAAAAAGAAAAGTGGAGCAGGACAACACATCCTGCTCCATTTCCTTTATAAATTGACAATCACCACAAATTCACCCTGCTGCAAAACAATCTCGTTTACAGGTGTCGGTGTGGGCGGGTACATTGTGGCTAATTTCTGGGCAATGGTGGTTTGCAGACACTGAATGCCGTATTGCAGATCGTTCGCCTCAATGCTCATATCCTCAAAATCCACAGGATTTAGCAGAAAGCCATTTGGCATTGGCGTTACTGCAATTGCATAGGACTGTACTTGCGGCATATTTGGCAGAGTGAAGAACTCCTCCATGACTTTCATTTCCTCTTGCTTCTGACTGTCCAGAATGTGCGTATAAGTATCCAGCGTAAACGAAACCGAGGAATGCCCAAGCAGAATTGAAGTGGTTTTCGCATCCATGCCTTGTTCCATCGCACGGGTGGCAAAGGTATGTCTGAGGGCGTGGAAGGTATAATGTCCAAGACCAGAGGCTTTCAGAATCTCATCGTAGGCATCCTTGAATGTTCTGGGTTCCAGGTATCCGCCAAATGGGTTGGTCACCAGAAAGCCGGAATCCTGATAGGCTGCACCAGCTGTCATGGCATCGTTCTGCTGTACATTTTTCCACTGTTGTAACTCGCTTGCGATATTGGAAATCAAGGGGATAGAGCGGATAGAGTTTTTCGTTTTTGGCTCCTGAATGACGATCTCCGTGGAGTTGCCCATGCCGTTGTAATCCACTTTGGGCAGACGGTTTATTGTACGGCGGATAGAGAGCATTCTCTTGCCGAAGTCGATATCTTCCCAGCGGAGTCCCAGCAGTTCGCCCAGACGAATCCCTGTGGCAAGTGTCAGACGAATGAAAATGCCGTATCGGTATTTGTAGCTGGTGTAGATAAGCTTTTGCTGTTCCTCACGGGTGAGAACCTCGACCTGTGGTTTTTCATTGCGTGGCAGACTGACTGCATCGCAGGGGTTGAAATCGATGTAATGCTCCAGCACTGCCTGATTCATGGCCTTGTGCAGGCAGCGGTGAAGATTCAGAATGGTTTTGGGCGAAAGTTTCTGTGTATTCTGCTTGTAGTTGTAGAAGTCCTGAAGGAGCTTTGTCGTGAGATCTTTCAGCTTGAGGGTTGGAAAGGCTGGTGCAAGGTGATTTTCGATGTAGCCACGATAGCTGACATAGGTGGACTGCTTGACCTTGTTTTTCATGTAGGTTTCCAGCCAGAGCCGCAGCCAGTCGAGAAAGGTGGTGGAAGTCGGGTCAACGTGTTTCTGAAAGTGAATTTTGTACTCTTCTTCGTGCAGCTTTTGAATTGCCTCTGCCTTGGTTTTGGCATAGTAGGAGATACGTTTCGGCTTTCCGATCTCAAAATCGTAGCCTGCTGTGACACGAATCTCAAATCTGCCGTCTGCCCGTTCCCGAATGCTGCCTTCGTTGTGGTTTCTCTTTTTGCGTTCCATATCGGATACCTCCATAGATTATTTTATGGATTTGTTGCATATCCGATTAAAATGGATTATTTTGTCTGAGCCGATAGTAAGAAGAACGGGAGATATTGAGTGCCTGCAATGCTTGCGAAACCGAGATTTCTTTTGCATCAATTTGTTTGACTACAGAATCCCAGTTTTCCGGCTTTGCAATTGCCGGACGACCAAATCTGACACTTTTCTTCAAGGCGGCATCGATGCCCTCACGCTGTCTGCGTCTGATTTTCAACCGTTCATTCTCTGCAATACTTCCAAGCACCTCAATCAGAATCGCATTGATCATATCCATGACCCATATTTGTTCTGGTGGGAAGTCAGTTAATGTAGTTGGAATGTCCAAGATACGTATATGCACACCGTGATTTTTGAAAAACTCCAACTCCTGCTTAATGTCAGACTTACTTCTGCTGAGTCTATCCAATTCCTTAATCACCAGCGTATCGCCGTTCCTAAGAATCTGCTTTTTCAGATACTGATAGCCCTCACGCTCAGTGTCCTTG
>ENA-ORLM01001899-ORLM01001899.1-human-gut-metagenome-genome-assembly--contig:-NODE-1899-length-11954-cov-5.665151_pt1 | contig 11954 bp, 8 predicted proteins | sample MGYA00243063_ERZ508815 | MGnify/ENA primary metagenome ERZ508815 (study PRJEB26277, sample SAMN04329768) | human gut metagenome | biome: human-associated habitat | host: Homo sapiens | place: USA...
ATCATCGGCTACGCTCCCTGCGAGCTGCACGGTGTCAAGGGCGGCATGACCAACTGCCAGAACGAGATGAAGAAGGCAGTTGAGGCCGGTTACTGGAACCTGTTCACCTTCAACCCGGCAAACAAGGCTCAGGGCAAGAATCCGTTCACCCTGACCTCCAAGGCTGTGGATAACGAGAAGTATCAGGCACTGCTGGCTAACGAGACCCGTTACAGCCGCCTGACTCGTGCATTCCCCGACCGTGCTAAGGAGCTGTTCGCACGCAACCAGGAAGTTGCAAACGACCGCTACGAGCACCTGACCCGTCTGGTCGACCTGTACAAGTAAGCATTCTTCTGCGCTTTGGATGCAGATATTTGCGGCACCTTAGCCCCACAATGCAAGAGGGCGGCTGCCCCGTACCGGCGGTTACTGCGCAATGCAGCGGTACGAAGCGGAGAAACGCATCCATCCATGCAGGTGATGTGCTGAAGTACAGCATTCGCCATACGAGTTCTATCTGATTTCACTTCCCGGGCGGTGCTTTGTTCCGTGCGAAGCACCGCAGCGGGATATGAGATACCAAAGCGCCCGCGAGGGTCCTTGAAAGCACACCCCGCGTGTGTCAGGAGCATAAGGTCTGCTTGCAGATACCTTGCTCCGCCTGCTGCATAAGACCTGCTTTGCAGGGATCTTGCCGCAGTAAAAAACGTATATCGTTTTTAGCGCCCCGTTCACCGCAAGGTGACCGGGGCGTATTTTGTGCAAAAGAGAAGCGGCTGCTGTGATCTGGCATCACAACAGCCGCTTTTACAGTTCCATTTTAGCATGTGAAAAAACGAAGGTCAATCAAAAAATGTTATCACAAAATCTTCCAAAAGATACCATTCCCTTTTTACAGTTTCTTCATAGCTTCTTAACGAATTCAATTGTGAAAGCTGTTATACTTTTGCCATGGGAAGCGGGGCCGCAACCGCTTACCCAAGTAACATGATTCCTCCTCACACCAAGGCAATATCCAAACAAAACACCCTTTTTCGTGCGCCGCAACACGGAAGAGGGTGTTTTGTTTTGCAAAATTCCGGTAAATCGGTGGTTTAGGGTTGACCCCGTTTTTTTGCGGCGCTATAATAAAAATGAATATGAAAACTTGGAGGTGAACGCAGGAAAATGGACCCGGATCATAGTCGAAGTAGAACCACCGGCGCGGTGGATCAGAAAACAAAAACAACTGCGTTTTCCCCAACCGTTCGCCTCCTTCGCTGAGCCTTGCGGAAAAGCACCGCTTCAACGGTGCATCCTTCCGCAAAACAGAGCAGAGGAAGGCGCGGCTTTGTGTGCGCAGAATGCGGCGTTTGCGGCATTCCGGCAGGCAAGGCGGCGCGTTTTTTGTTTCCCGATCTGCTGCGTCCTCCGGATACAGGAGCTGCTCCTGTTCCGTAAAAACTGAGGAGGTACGCCCAATGGATATGGAAGAAAAAAAGCTGACGGCTGATGCTACGGAGCAGGCCCTGCCGGTGCAGGAGCTGCCTGCTGATATCCCCGCCGAGGTCCGCCAGAAGTTGGCTGAAGATCTGAACGAGGAAGCTACTGAAGACCTCAAGCAGGATATGCGCGAGGCCGAAAAAGAGGAAGCCAACGACGAAGAGGTCAAGGCCAACCCTGAGATGCTCACCAAGAGCCGCCTGCTCAAGCTGCTCATCAAGAAGCAGTACGTCAAGCTGCGCGAAGTCACCGAGGAAGAGCAGCCCGCCGACCTTGCCGAGCTGCTGGAAGAGCTGGACGAAAACAACCGCCTTGTGGTGTTCCGCCTGCTCAAAAAGGAAGTGGCCACCGAGGCCTTTGCCTATATGTCCGACGAAGCCCGCGACGATCTGGTGAACGCCTTCTCAGATGTGGAGCTTGTGGGCGCTATTGAAGAGATGAGTCTGGACGATGCCGCCGACCTGCTGGAGGATATGCCGGCAGGCGTGGTGAAGCGGGTGCTGGAGAAATCCTCCAAGCAGACCCGTGAGAGCCTGAACAAGCTGCTGAACTACCCCGAAAGCTCTGCCGGCAGCCTGATGACCCCCGAATATGTCCGTCTGCGCGAGGATATGACCGTGGCGCAGGCCTTTGAAGCCATCCGCAAGCAGGGCGAAAACGCAGAGACCGTGTACACCTGCTACGTGGTGGAGCGCAACCGCCTGAAGGGTGTTGTTTCTGCCCGCAGCCTGCTGCTGTCAGAGCCGCATACTCCCATCACCGAGATCATGGATGATAACGTGGTCACTGTGAAAGTGACCGACGATCAAGAGTACGTGGCCCGTGAGATGCAGCGCTACGACTTTACCGCCATGCCTGTTCTGGACAACGAGGGCATGTTCGTGGGCATCATCACCATCGACGATGCAATCGACGTCCTGACCGACGAGAGCACCGAGGATATGCAGAAGATGGCCGCCATTCTGCCGGACGACGATGCCACCACCTACTTTGGCACCAGCGTCTGGACCCACGCAAAGCAGCGCATCCCATGGCTGCTGATCCTGATGCTTTCCGCCACCTTTACTGGCATGGTCACCACCCACTATGAGGAAGCCTTTACCGCGCTGCCTCTGCTGGTCTCCTTCATGCCCATGCTGATGGATACCGCCGGCAACTGCGGCAACCAGATCAGCACCCTGATGGTGCGTGGTCTGGCTCTGGGCGAGGTGGAACCCAGCGACTTTTTGCAGGTGCTGGGCAAGGAGCTGCGGGTGTCTGCCATCGTGGGCGCGGTGCTGGGCATCGTGAACGGCCTGCGCATCTACCTGATGTACACCTTCCTGTTCCCCGGCCAGTACGCCAACGTGATGGGCTATGCCATCGTGGTCAGCGTTTCGCTGTTCTTCAGCGTCATTCTGGCAAAGCTGGTGGGCGGTATGCTGCCGCTGGCTGCCAAGAAGCTGGGTGCAGACCCGGCCATCATGGCTACCCCCTTCATCACCACCATCGTGGATGCCTGCAGCCTGATCCTGTATTTCCAGATCGCACAGCTGGTGTTCCATAATATGATGTAAATAATAAAGCAATGCCGGACGGTCTTGAAGTGACTGCCCGGCATTTTTATAGGACGAACCCTCTCAGTCATCGCTGCGCGATGCCAACTCCCTCAGTCAAAACCTGACGGTTTTGCCAGCTCCCTCAAAGAGGGAGCCTCTGGCGTGCCGCAAGCGTCCTAACCCTCTCAGCCTGCTCCCGTTGGTCGCAGACAGCTCCCCCGAAGGGGGAGCTTATAGCACTGCCGGAAGCTTTTAGCATTCATCCGATACGTTTCGGTTATCGCAAAAAAGCTCCCCCTTCGGGGGAGCTGTCGCCGCAGGCGACTGAGAGGGTTCAGCCGGGATAAAACAGTGTGGAAAACTGCATGTTTCCCTGCCTTTTCCACACGGAAAAACGGCAGCGGCCCGGTGTTGAAAACTTGTGACCGGTTCATTCCAGATTGGAGAAAAAGAAATCACCGCCCGGAAACGGTTTGTAGAATACAAAGAAAATCCTTCGACTTTCTTTTTTATAAAAGGCAGAATGCCCGCATTTTTGCCCAAAACTTACCAGAAAGCTGCGGCCTGAATTACGGTGTGTATAGGGCTGATGCCCTTTTGTTGTGGAAAACCCGGTGGAAAAAGTGGAAAACCTCATGGAAAACTTGCCCTTTTCTTCACAAAAACGGTGGAAAACCCGGTGGAAAAAGTGAAAAGTTCATTCCAGACAGGAAACTCCATACACTTTCCGGTTGTGCTTTTGTGCCGCAAGATCCGCTTGACAGCTGTATTTTTGGGCGGAAGATGCAGCGGTTTTCCACACCGGGGCATTGCCTTGAATGCCCCGGCCAATCATGGTACAATAACAGCAGAAAAATGCGGCAAAACTCACCGATATCGGAATACAATGCGTTGGAGGCACCCTATATGAACAATTGGCTCAACCAGCTGGAGCGCAAATACGGACGCTTCGGCATCCCGAATCTGACCAACATTCTGGTGGGCGGGCAGATCCTTGTGCTGGCCATCGAGCTGTTTGTCAACCAGACCGTCAGTGTCTGGCTGGCACTCAGCCGCTATTTTCTGCTGCGCGGCCAGATCTGGCGCATCATCACCTTTGCGTTCATCCCCTCTTACGGCGGCAGCATCCTCAGCGCGGTGCTGGGCATCTATTTCACATGGTTCATCGGCACGGCGCTGGAACAGGAGTGGGGCGATTTCCGCTATACGGTGTATCTGCTCTCCGGGATGCTGGGCACTGTGCTGGCCTGCCTGCTCACCGGCGTGACCGGCAGCACCTACTGCCTGTCCCTTTCGCTGCTGCTGGCCTTTGCCATGCTGTACCCGGAGGTACAGGTGCTGCTGTTCTTTGTCATCCCCATCCGGGTAAAATACTTTGGCTTTTTTGCGGCAGCACTGTGGGTGCTCAGCTTTCTGGGCGCGCCGCTGCCGCAAAAGCTGAGCCTGCTGCTCAGCATGGCGAACGTCTGGCTGTTCTTTGGCCCGATGGCCTATCGTTCCGTCCGCGCATGGGTACGCCGTGAGCAGTGGAAGCGGAGAAACAGAAGGTAAGGAGAAACATCATGATGCTGGACCGCATGGAGGGCAATGCAGAACTGAAAAGCAGCGTGCAGCTGATGCTGGCAGCCCGCCGCCTGACCCACAGCGTGCTGCTGGTGGGAGAAGAGGGCCTTGGAGCCGGTTTTGCGGCCCGCTGCATTGCGGCAGATTATCTTTACCCTGCAGGCGGAGCGCCCGCTGAGGCCCTTCTGCGGGGCGAATGCTGCCGTGCTGTGGGTAAGCCTGGCGACCGCGACAGCGGCCATGTGGAGACCGGCATCGTGCGTGAAGCGATCAGCGTTGCCGGTATGGGCGCAGGCGGAAAATATCTGGTCAGTCAGGTCAAGGCTATGCGCAGCGAGATCTTCAACACCAGCCTTTCGGCCGAGGGCCGTGCCGTGCTGCTCTACCATGTGGAAAAGATGAACGAGGAATCCGCCAATGCCCTGCTGAAGGTGATGGAAGAGCCGCCGGAGGGGGTGCTGTTCCTGCTTACGGCGGATTCGCTGGCAGGCGTGCTGCCCACCATCCGCAGCCGCTGCGTCAGCTTTGCAGTGGCTCCTGTCTCGCCGGAGCAGTGCGCCCGCTACTGCGCCGCACAGGGGGTGGACAAAAAGACGGCCGCGCTGTACAGCGAATTGTTCGACGGGCACATTGGTACGGTGCTTGCCGCCGCACAGGACGAAGCCCGCACCGCGCAGGTGGAAAAGGCTCTGCAGCTGGCAAAGGCCGCTGCCGACCGTGACAGCTATGCCGCAGCCTGCCTGCTGGCCGCCTACGAAAAGGACAAGGCCGGAGCCGCCGCCCTGCTGACAGACTTCCGCGCGGTGGCCGCTGCGGGCCTGCGGCAAAGCCCCCACGCACCGGTGCAGGGCATTGCCGCCCAGCGTGCCCTGCGGCTGGCCGAAGCCGCCATCCAGCGCCTTGGCGCGCAGGTGAACCCTAAAATCGTGCTCAGCGTGTTTGCGGCAAAGTTCAGAGCGTTGTAATTTTAAAAAAGATAGAAAAATTCCCGGCAGATCAAATGCATCTGCCGGGAATTTGGTTTATTTGGCTTTAGGAACAGGAGTGTCGCTTGGGCTGGCGTAACTGAAAGTAACACTGTTTTTGTAGGTGACAGTAATGCCGCCAATATGTGTGGTGGGAACGTCAAAATAGGAACCCAAATCGACCCAGAGAGGAATGGTGGAGTTTCCGGTAGAAATGGTTCGCTTAGTAGTGGCTTTATACTTGTTTGTACTGCTGTCTAAAGTATAATTGGCAAGGCTGCTACAGGAGGTTTTGCTGGTAAGAGAAGAATTGGTAAAAGTAAATTTGAAGTCAGAAGCATTAAGAGTGAAAGGGTTTGGAACGTTCTGGAACGAAACAGCGGTATAGAGATAGTAGTGCTGTGTACTGTTGGTTCCAGGCTCACGCTGTGAATTTGAGCGGCAGTCTTCAAAAGAGCCCAGACCAATCATATAACCGGTATCAGCAAAAATATAGCTTTCCGAGCTAACAGAAGGGAGGGCGGAAACGCTCAGAAGAGCGTCAGCTCCGTCCCCGCAGCCTGCCAGCATACCGCTTGCGGCAACGGCCAGTGCAGCAGCACCGGTGGCCTTTAAAAAAGTACGGCGGGTGATCAGTTCAGACATAAAAATCTCTCCTTTGATTGCAGGAAATCATAAAATACAAAAGCGGATGCAAACAGAAACTCCCTCCGGCGCTTGCGGTACACCGGAGGGAGTTTCTGTTTGGGGTATTGCTTTGGTGTGAGGAGGAATCATGTGCGGAAAGACGGTTGCGGCCCCGTCTCCCCGCAAGGTATAGTATACCCGATTTTAAGTGAAAAGTCATTACATTTCTGTGAAAAAACATCCTGCAATGAACTTTTTACAAAATTCCCCCAATGAAAAAAACCAAACAGCGCGGTGTACAAAAATTCTGGTATTCCAGAATGACATAAACTGCCAATTTCACTATAGCAGACAAGACCGCAGGTGTCAATTAAAATGTCGGCTTTTTGGCGGAAAGACGAAAAAATGTGGCAAAAAACTGTAAAATCGGCACAGGGTCAGCCCTTGGCAAGCTCGGCGGCGTGAAGCTTGCCGTGCTCCACGTAGTGGGCGGCGTTGTGCAGGTTGGCCTCGATCTGGGCCGCGCTTACCTGCTTGATGACCCTTGCGGGCACGCCCACGGCTACCGAGCCGTCCGGGATGACCATGCCCTCCGGCACCAGCGCACCCGCGCCGATGATGCAGTTTTTGCCCACGACACAGTGGTTGAGCAGGGTGGCGTGCATTCCGATGAGGCTGCCATCCCCTACCGTGCACCCGTGCACCAGCGCGCTGTGGCCCACAGTGACGTTCCTGCCCAGCGTCACGGCCCCGCCCACATCGCAGTGCAGCACGGCATTATCCTGCACGTTGGAGTTTTCGCCAATGGTCAAAGTGCCGTCGTCGCCGCGCAGCACGGCCCCGTACCACACCGTGGAACCGGCTTTCAGGATCACATCGCCTTGCACGGTGGCGTTGGGCGCAACGAACGCAGCCCCCTCGTTGCGGGGAACTTTTCCACAAAAGGACAGAAACATTGTTAAAAACCGCCTTTCTCTCTTTCTCTTTTGGCTGGTTTATGGTATTCTTTAAAGTAGTATAGCAAGCCAGAGCCTTTCCGGCAAGTAGGAGCTGTTTCAAAACAAAAATTTTTGCCGTGCGTCGGCAAGCAGATACAAGGGGGCACGCTCATGTTCAAAAACACCATCTTCCGCCGCATGACGGCGCTGGTGCTCACGCTGGCACTGGCCGCTGCCGCTGCACTGCCGGGCCTTGCGGTATATCCCATGCCCATCCAGACCGCCAGCGAGACCGAGGCGGTGTACCTGTTCAACGCCGACACCGGCAAGACCATCCTGAACCAGAATGCTGACCAGCAGCAGTATGTTGCCAGCCTGACCAAGCTCATGACGGCCCTGCTGCTGCTGGAAAGCGGCAAGGATCTGAACGGTGAAGTGACCGTGCCCACCGCGCTGACCCAGGAGTTCCGGGATATCCAGAACGCCAACGGCACCACCATGGGCCTGCGCATCGGCGAGACGGTGCGCCGCATCGACCTGCTGAACGCCATGCTCATCGTCAGCGCCAACGACGCCGCCAGCGTCATTGCCTACGATGTGGGCGGCAGCGTGCTGGATTTCGTCAAGCAGATGAACGCCCGTGCCCAGGAGCTGGGCTGCACCGGCACGAACTTTACCTGTGCCCACGGCCTGTTTGACTACGGCAACGTGTCCACCGCGCAGGATCTGGCAAAGATCGCCGCCGCCTGTGCGGCAAACCAGACCTTTGCACAGGTGGCGGGCACCGCCAGCTATGTCCTGCCGGCCACGAACCTCCGCAAGGCTGAGCACACCATCAGCAGCTCCAACAGCCTGATGAACAGCGAGAGCGCCAACTACCGGGAGTATGTCCGGTGGGTCAAGGGCGGCTTTACCACGCTGGCAGGCCGCTGCATCGTGGCCTTTGCGGAAAAGGACGGCCACACCTACGGGCTGGTGATCCTTGGCTGCGATACGCCGGACCACCTCTTTGCCGAGTGCGATGATTTGTTCGACTGGGCCTTTGCCAGCTTTGCCGACCGCCCGCTGGTGGACACCCAGACCGAGATCACCACCGTGGCGCTGACCAAGTGCCGCACTGAACCGGCAGTGGAGCTGTATGCCGCTGCGCCGGTCAGCGGCTACGGCCACGCGGATGATATCGTCACCTACTCCTTCGACCTGCCGGAGAGCATTGCGGCCACCGTTAAAAGCGGCAGTGTGGTGGGTACAGCCACCGTGTATCTGGACGGCGATGAAGTGGGCACGGTGGACCTTGTGACCCACCGGGAGTACGTCTCCGACTTCCGCACCGACACCAAAGCCACAGTGCTTCTGCTGTGTGCACTGCTGTTCATCCTCGCTGCATTAACGGCGGTCACTCTTGCCGCGGGCGGCAACTCGCTGAACCTCAAAAAGAGAAGGCGCAGAAGATAAAATGCCGTGGCCGCAGATGCGGTAGATTGGAGCAGCAAAAAGGAATAAGAAAAGCGGCGCTCAGTGCCTTGCAACAGGCTCTGAGCGCCGCTTCTTTTGCGCTTATTGGTTGAGGAACTTGATAAAGTGGTAAGATTCCACGATCTGGAAATACTTGATGATGCGCGGGTACAGGGGTTCGGCCTTTTCGCCGAACTGCTGCTTCATGCATTCAGCAAGGTCTGCAACGGTCTTCTGGCCGTCGATCAGCGGCCAGAGATAGCTGCCGGTCTCGTCCAGATGCACCTGTGTGGTGCGCGGTTTATGAAACACTTTTTGCGCGATCGTGTTGAACACACCGGTGTTCTCCACCTCAAGGGTGATAAGGCCGGTGGCTTCGTCTGTGTGCCAGCGCAGGGTTTCCGCCCGCTGCGGAATGAGGTCCAGATAGTTGATGGACTGCTTTTTCTTACTCATCAGTTCTTCTTTTTCTTCATGGAGAAGGCCAGCAGGCATGCGATCATCACGATCATCAGGACCACGCCGCCAATGTTGCCCAGATCAATGCTCAGGGCAGTGCTGATGCCGAACACGGCAAACACAGCCAGCAGGATGCCCACAAGGCCCTCGCCTGCGATCATACCGGCACAGAACAGGGTGCCGCGGGTGGTCTGCTCTTCCTTGAGCTTCGCGTCAACATTCTTGCGGCTGTCCATGAACCAGCGCACAACACCGCCGATCATGATGGAGGTGTTCAGGTAGATGGGCAGATACAGGCCGATGGCGAACGGCATCACGGGGATGCGCAGGACCTCCAGAGCAATGGCAAGGAACACACCGGTGAACACCAGGTTCCAGGGCAGGTTGCCGCCCATGATGCCCTCGACGATCATCTTCATCAGGGTAGCCTGCGGTGCGGGGACCTCGGCACCGCCGTAGCCCCATGCGCTGTCCAGCAGGTACAGCACACCACCGATGGCCAGACCGGCGGCAATAACGCCGATCAGCTCACCGATCTGCTGCTTGACCGGGGTCGCACCCAGCAGGTAGCCGGTCTTCAGGTCCTGAGAGGTATCCGCAGCAATGGCAGCGCAGATGCAGATGACAGAGGCGATGGCCATGGAGCCGATCATGCCCTCGATGCCAACGTTGCCGGTGGCCTTCAGGATCATGGTAGCGATCAGCAGGGTGGCAATGGTCATGCCGGAGACCGGGTTGTTGGAACTGCCGATCATGCCGACCATACGTGCAGAGACGGTGGAGAAGAAGAAGCCGAAGATGACGATCAGCAGAGCACCCAGCGGGCTGACGGGGATGGCCGGAGCCAGCCAGATGATGAGGATGATGAGCAGGATGCCGCCCAGAATAAAGGGCATGGGCAGGTCCTTCTCGGTACGGGAGGTGCCGGAAGCACTGCCGCCCTTCATGCTCTTCATGGCATCACGGAAGGTGGATGCGATCAGAGGCAGGCTCTTGATCAGCGAGATGATACCGCCGGTAGCAATGGCACCTGCGCCGATATACTTGACGTAGTTGGACCAGATAGCGTCTGCACCGCCTGCTGCATACAGATCAGCAATGGTGGTGCCGGCTGCTGCCGGGTACAGGGAAATGTTTGCGCCGAACAGGCAGATCAGCGGGATGATGACCATCCAGCCGACCAGAGAACCGGTAAACATATAGGAAGCGGTCTTGGGGCCGACGATGTAGCCCACGCCCAGCAGAGCGGGGTACACTTCCATGCCCAGAGCACCCTTGAAGGAGCTGAAGGCCACGGCAATGTCGGCGGGGATCATCTTCAGGCCATCGACGATGAACTTGAAGATGGCTGCCAGACCCATGCCGGAGAACACGGTGGAGGCGTTTGCACCGCCCTCTTCACCGGCCAGCAGAACGTCTGCACAGGCGGTGCCTTCCGGGTACAGCAGGGTGGCGTGCTCCTTGACGATCAGGGCGTTGCGCAGGGGCACCATGAACAGAACGCCCAGAATGCCGCCGCACAGGGCGATCAGGGTGATCTCCAGGATGCTGGGCTTGTCGCACAGGCCCTCTTTTGCCCACAGGAACAGTGCGGGCATGGTGAAGATGGCACCGGCGGCCAGGCTCTCGCCTGCGGAACCGATGGTCTGCACCATGTTGCTCTCCAGAATGGAGTTCTTTTTGAGCAGGACGCGGATCACGCCCATAGAAATGACTGCTGCCGGGATGGAGGCAGAAACAGTCATGCCGACGCGCAGGCCCAGATAGGCATTTGCAGCGCCGAAGACCACAGACAGGATGATGCCCATGATCACAGAGGTCGCCGTCATTTCTGCGGTGATCTTTTCCGCAGGAATATACGGCTTGAAGGATTCTTGATCTTTCATGTTTGCTCTCCTTGCGACAGCACAAGCGCCTTGCTTTTTGGGGCAGGGCGCTTGTGCTGTCCGTTTTCCGATTTCCTAAACACGCGCATCCCATCCAAAAGGACGCGCTGGCACGTACTCCATTATACTAAAGTATGACTGAATTGGCAACTGGAAATGTACACAAGAAATTTACAAAAAATTCGTTTATTCAAGCATTTTGCGGGAAATTCGGGCAAAAGCGTGTAAAAAATTTCCATATAATTCCAAAACTGTACGCACATGAAGAACAGTTCTGCAGGAAAAGAATGCCTTTTAACAGCGTGCGCGCCTGTCCGGAGGATAGCAAAAAAGCTCCCCCTGAGAGGAAAGACTTCCCCCGCTCCGGGACAGATTCTCCCCGGCCGGGGAGAAATGTCACCGCAGGTGACAAAGAGGGGAACGGATGTCACCGCAGGTGACAAAAGGGGGAGTCTGGCACGGCGTAAGCCGTGACTGAGAGGGTTTACCTATCGCGGCTGTCCTGCGCCCTCATCAGTTCCCTGCGGTGATATTTTATGATAAAGAGTGCTTTTACACGGCCCCATAGATGCCGTGCACCGATACTTCGCCGGTAAAAACGTGCACTTCGCCGCTGTCGGTGCGCACCACCAGACGGCCCTCTTCGTCCACATCGACGGCTTCGCCTGCACCCTGCCCGCCGTCCGGCAGGTCGAAGGTAACCCGGCGGCCCAGATTGACGCAGGCGGCTTTGTATTCCTCCCGGAAGGGGGCAAAGCCATCGCGGGCAAACACATACATGTTGCGGTCAAAGCCAAAGTCAGTCAGGCCCTCGGCCAGCCATGCGGGGTCGGTGGAAAGATCCACCTTTGCGCCCTGCAGCGCCAGCGAGGTGCCGTTGGGCAGACCGGCGGCATCAAAGTAGCTCTGCGGCTGGGCCAGATTGATGCCGATGCCGCACAAAATGCCCCGGCCCTGCTGCTGGTAGCCGTAGCTCACGCCCTCGCACAGGATGCCCACGATCTTTTTGCCGTTCAGCAGCAGGTCGTTGGGCCACTTGATCTGGCAGTCCACGCCGTA
>ENA-ORLM01001902-ORLM01001902.1-human-gut-metagenome-genome-assembly--contig:-NODE-1902-length-11943-cov-2.653464_pt1 | contig 11943 bp, 9 predicted proteins | sample MGYA00243063_ERZ508815 | MGnify/ENA primary metagenome ERZ508815 (study PRJEB26277, sample SAMN04329768) | human gut metagenome | biome: human-associated habitat | host: Homo sapiens | place: USA...
GAGATCATCCGCCACATCGTGCAGGCTTCCGGCGAGGATCCCATTGTCAGCACCACGGGCAAAGCCAGCAGAGAACTGTTCGAGATCAGAGAACACAACGGACAGAGCCATAAGTATGATTTCCTGACCGTAGGTTCCATGGGACACAGCAGCAGTATCGCCCTGGGTGTGGCAGTACAGAAGCCCGGGACGAAGGTATGGTGCGTGGACGGTGACGGCGCAGTGCTGATGGACATGGGTTCCATGGCAGTACTGGGTAGCACGGCCCCGGAAAATATGGTACACATCGTCATCAATAACGGTGCCCATGAGACCGTGGGCGGTATGCCTACCGTGGCAGCCGATATTGATCTTGTCTCCATTGCAAAGGCCTGCGGCTATCCCCATGCAGTATCCGTTACCACCTATGAGGAACTGGACCGGGAACTGACCGCTGCAAAAGAGAGAGAGACCCTGACCTTTATCGAAGTAAAATGTGGTATCGGCGCAAGGGAAGATCTCGGAAGACCCACCACCACGGCACTGGAGAACAAGCAGAACTTCATGGAATACCTGAAGGAATGCCGATGACCGGTAACACACGTGGAATATCGTGCACATTTTGCTACAATAAAATGAGAAAAAAATAATAGATATCACTGTTCGTCAAGCTGCCTGTATGGTAAAATACATACCATACAAGCAGCTTTTCATATATTACAAAAGCAGAAAGAATGAGGGAGTACATATGGAAATTAACATTGGTATTATCGCAATTATTGTATTGGCCATTGCCATCCTGGCCATCCTGGCATCCGGTTATGTGAAGGCATCACCGAACAAAGCCTACATCATCTCCGGTATTAAGAGAGAGCCCAAGGTTCTGATCGGACGTGCAGGCATCAAGATTCCTTTTCTGGAGAAGAAGGATGAGCTGATCCTGAAGCAGATCAGTATCGACATCAAGACCAACGGTTATATACCTACCAAGGATTTCATCGGTGTGGATATCGACGCTGTGGCTAAGGTCAGAGTCCTGACCCAGAGAGATGTCACCGTAAATGCGAAGGGTGAAGTCGTGGCAGGCTCAGATCCGAACAAGAGGATCTCCACCGAGATGGCTTACGCAGCCATGAAGATCTTCCTGAACATGAACGAAGATCAGATCCGTGATGCACTGACCGATTCCTTACAGGGTAACATGCGTGAGATCATCGGTACCCAGTGCCTGAAGGAACTGTGTAATGACCGTAAGACTTTCGGTGATGAGGTACAGGCAAAGGCGCAGAAGGATATGAATGCCCTGGGTATCTGGATCGAGTCCTGTAACATCCAGAAGATCGAGGATGAGAACAACCTGATCACTGCTTTGGGACAGGATAACATGTCCCAGATCCAGAAGGACGCTTCCGTAGCAAAGGCACAGGCAGACAGAGATGTGGCCATCGCCAGGGCACAGGCCCAGAAGGATGCCAACGATGCACAGGTCATCGCAGAGACCGAGATTGCCCAGAAGCAGACCGAACTGGCCATCAAGAAAGCAGAACTGAAGAAAGAGTCCGATATCAAGAAGGCAGAAGCTGACGCAGCATACAAGATCCAGGAAGAGGAACAGCGTAAGACCGTGGAAATCACCACAGCAAATGCAAATCTGGCCCGTCAGGAGAAGGAACTGGAGTTAAAGGAAAGAGAAGTATCCATCAAGGAGAAAGCTCTGGAAGCTGAGGTCAAGAAGACCGCAGAAGCAAACAAATACGCAGCACAGCAGAAGGCAGATGCCGAGCAGTATGAGAGACAGAAGAGAGCGGAGGCCGAACTCTTCGAGATCCAGAGACAGGCAGAGGCAGAAAAGGCAAAATCCGAGGCAGAAAGATTCGCTAAGGAGCAGGCGGCAGAGGCAGTCAAGGCAGCAGGCCTGGCAGAGGCAGCAGCCGTAGCAGCCAAAGGTAAGGCGGAAGCAGAAGCCATTCAGGCAAAAGCAGAGGCAGAGGCAGCCGGTATCCTGAAGAAAGCGGAAGCTATGAAGCAGTACGGCGATGCTGCAAGACAGCAGATGGAGTTAGATACTCTGAAGGTATACTTCGAGCAGCTGCCCAAGATCGCCGAGGCTGTGGCTAAGGGCTACATGAACGTAGATTCCATCAAGATGTTCGGCGGCGATTCCAGCAAGCTGGCAGGGGACATCATGACCACTGTAACCCAGGTTACCGATGGTATCAAGGAGTCTACCGGACTGGACATCAATGAGATGCTGGCTAAGGGCTTTGCAAAAGAAACAAAGTCTGAAGAGACTGGTTCTACAGCAAATGCCGATTACCATGAGGTAAAGCCGGAATAATACTTGCGATAAGTAACAGAATGTCATAAACTGAGGGTACAGAGACAAAATAAAAGTCTCTGTACCCTCTTGCTTTTGCGGGCGGGGTATGAAGATGAAAATGGAAAAGGAAGAAAAGATGACAACAGCAGATCCGAAGGCAACAAAAGAAACAGTAGAATTATGGAATTATCTTCATGCTGTAGCGGGAAAGCAGATCATCACCGGTCAGCACACCCAGACCATCCCCTGTGAGGAGATTGCTTATATCCGGCAGACCACCGGAAAAGAGCCAAAGCTGCGTGGATTTGAACTACTGGGGTATTCTCCGAATATCAATTATGCAGACGCTTCCCCGGAATGTCTGACGGAAATAGAAGAAAATAAAGGCACCGCAGAGATGGCACTGCAGTGGGCGATAGAACAACGCAAAAATGGTAACGGTGGCATTCTGACCTTCACCTTCCACTGGTTCTCGCCCTTAGGCGGCAGAGACAAGAGCTTCTATACCGAACACACGGATTTTGATGCAAGGGAAGTATTGAAAGAGGGAACCCCAGAGAGAGCGGCATTCTATCATGACATGGATGTGATTGCGGAGATCCTGCGGCACTTTCAGGAAGAGCGGATTCCCATTCTCTGGCGCCCGTTCCATGAATCCTACGGTACCTGGTTCTGGTGGGGAGCGCAGGGCCCGGAAGTGGCGAGAAACCTGTATCACCTGATGTTCGATTACTACACAGGTGAGAAAGACCTGCATAACCTTCTCTGGGTATGGAACAGCGATATACCAAAAGCCTACCCCGGAGATGAATACGTGGATGTAGTATCCATAGATGTCTACCTCCCGGAGTATCAGTCCACAGACTATGCGGATGCCTATGAGAAACTGGTGGCAGCCACCTCCCGTGACAAAGTGGCTGCCCTGGCAGAAGTGGGATACCTTCCCGATGTGGAGCTTTTGCAAAAAAGCAGAATCCCCTGGGCCTACTACATGACCTGGTCCAAGGAATTCTGCATCGGCGAAAAATATAACAGTGTAGAAAATCTGAAGAAAATGTATGACAGTGAATACGCGGTGACTTTGTGATACGGTCACATTTGCACTTGTTGCAGTTTGGCAATGAGAGCGTCCTTTAGAACTTTGGAATAATTGATACCGCAATTATCGCAGGCAGTGTTTAACCATGCCGGAATAGTCAGTGTCTTTTTGACGGCCCTGTCATCATAGGCCCGGGCATAATTATCCAAATTCACACAGATTAGATTTATTAATGCAGTGGGATCGTCTGATTTCACTGCATTAATTGCAGTAGGAGCAGGAAGAACATCGCCGTCTCTCAGGGAAGTGAACAGGTATTGCCCACATGCCTCTTGAGCCATTGCAAAAGCATCGGCAAGATTGTCACCATAAGTGGCAAGATCATTAAGATCGGGAAAAATGACAGAGTATTTCCCATTCGCTTCCGGGTAAAAAATAGCTGGATATATATAATTCATAAGATCACTCCTTTCAAAGGCTGTTCCATATTATTTTAGTCCAGCCTGTTTAAAAATAGAATTAACAACTCGCAAAGGAATATCGCCTCTGATATCAGACAAAACCCAGCCATCGTCAAGGATGATTCGCTCTAATTCGCGAAAACGCATGGATTATCTCTCCTTTCTTAAGGTAACACGTATAATACGTGAAGCCAATAAGTGTTGGGAAAATTCGCCGAAGAATTGGCGTATTTAGAAACTTTCAAAATAAAATGAAATAATTGTACTGTGTAACAGGAAAGAAAGTAACAAAAATGTTTTTCTCAGAAATTGGAACAAAAGTACTAAAAACAATTTACATAAATCTAAAATATGCTATAATATTTCCGTATTGAGACAAAATATTTGTGAGTTGTAGCCAAAAAATACTACAATTTCACACATATTTCCAATTATCGACAAAAGCAATGGGTGAGAGAGTTTATGGAAACAGGCAGAAAAAAAGTCCGTTTAGGTGAATTATTGGTAAACAGTGGGGTGATCACGGCAGAGCAGCTGCAGCAGGCACTGGACAACCCCAATCGTCAGGGCAAGAAGCTGGGAGAATTCCTGGTAGATGAAGGCATCGTATCGGAGGATGATCTGGCGAAGGCACTGAGCCGCCAGCTGGATCTGGATATGATCGATCTCCAGAGCGTCAATGTGGACAAGGAAGTACTGAATCTGGTACCGGTCAACGTCCTGAAGAAGAACAAGATCTTCCCCTTCGCCTACAAAGAAAATAACTTCAACGTTCTCATGGTCGCCATGGCGGATCCCCTGGATTACAATGCCATCGATGACATCAACATCATCACCAACTTCCAGGTAGAGCCCGTGGTTGCCACCACCCGCAGCATCATGCTGGCCATCGATAAATATTTCGGTCAGGAGGAAGTAACCGAGGCACTGGCAGCCTATGCCAAAGAGAAAAAGCTGGATGTGGTGGAAGACATCGCCACGGAGGAGAACATCAACAGCTCCCCTATCGTAATGCTGGTCAAGGATATGATCGAAAAAGCCGTCCGCCAGCGTGCATCCGATATCCATATCGAACCCATGGAAAATATCATCCGTGTCCGTTACCGTATCGACGGTGCCCTCTATGAGAGAGCGAGATACGGTGTCAATGTATTGTCTGCCATCATCGCCCGTATCAAGATTATCGGCGGCATGGATATCTCCGAGAAGAGAAAGCCGCAGGACGGCCGTATCACCCAGGTGGTAGACCGTGTGGAATACGATATCCGTGTATCCATCCTGCCTACCGTATACGGGGAAAAAGTCGTAATGCGTCTTGCCGCGAAGAGTGCACTGAACCGCGACAAGAGCCAGTTAGGCTTCAAACCCTACGAATTAAAACAGTTTGACTATATCCTGAAAAATCCTCACGGTATCATCCTGGTAACCGGACCTACCGGAAGTGGTAAGTCCACCACCCTGTATACCGCACTGAGCGAACTGAATAAAGAAGACGTGAACATCATCACCGTTGAGGATCCTGTTGAGGCCAATATTGACGGTATCAACCAGGTACAGGTCAACACCAAGGCAGACTTGACTTTCGCATCGGCACTGCGTTCCATCCTGCGTCAGGACCCGGATATCATCATGATCGGTGAGATCCGTGACCAGGAGACCGCCAGCATCGCCGTACAGGCGTCCATCACCGGACACCTGGTGGTAAGTACCCTGCATACCAATTCCTCCGCCAGCACCATCACCCGTCTGGAGGATATGGGCATCGAATCCTACCTGATCGCAGATTCCGTCATCGGCGTTATCGCCCAGCGACTGGTACGCAGACTCTGTCCTTTCTGTAAAAAGCCGAAGCAGGCCACCAAGGATGAAAAAGAGTTCATGGGCATGAGGGAAGAGGAAGATGTAACCATCTACGAGCCCTGCGGCTGCAGCAAATGCGACAATACCGGCTTCAAAGGCCGTATCGGTGTCTATGAGATCATGCAGATCACTCCGAAACTGAAAACCATTATCAGCAAGCGGGAGGGTGCCGATATCTTAAAAGAAGAAGCATTAAAAGAAGGAATGCATACCCTGCGTATGAGTGCCACGGACTATGTACTGGATGGCACCACCTCCTTCTCCGAGATGGTAAAGGTATCATTTGACGTATAATTCTATAAAAACCGCAATATTTTATAGAAATTTATCAAAATTTATAAAAATTTTTCAAAAACCTGGACCTTTTCAGGACCGGGGCTCGTCTTACATGGTTGGGGAGAAAGTTAAAGATAGAGACGCATTGGAGGGAAGGCACATGGCGACCTATGGCTACAGAGCCATCACAAAGGCTGGAAAAGAAGTAAAGGGAAGTTTGGAAGCGGATAACAAAGATCTGGCAATGGCAGAACTGAGAAGGCAGGAGCTGACCGTTATCGATCTGGGAGAACAGAGCTTCCTGACGAAAGACATCGACATCCAGATCGGCGGATGGCCCAAGGCCAGGGATCTAAGCGTCATGTGCCGCCAGTTCGTCAGCATGACCAAAGCGGGCGTCAGCATCCTCGAATCCCTGAAAATGCTCTGCGAGCAGACAGAGAACAAGAGATTACAGGACGCACTGAAGGAAGTCCGCATCAGCGTGGAAAAAGGTGAGACCCTGGCGGATTCCATGGCGGAACATCCGAAGGTGTTTCCAGGGATTATGGTAAATATGGTGGCTGCCGGTGAAGCGTCCGGTAGTCTGGAGATTGCACTGGAACGTGTAGCAACCCAGCTGGAGCGTTCCCACAAGACGCAGGCCATGGTAAAGAAAGCAATGATCTACCCCATAGCGGTATGTGTCGTGGCTATTATTGTTACGATCGTAATGCTAGTGGTGGTCATTCCTAACTATGAGGATATGTTTAAAGACCTGGGAACGGAATTGCCTTGGATCACACAGTTTTATGTAAATCTGAGCCATGGAATTATTAATTACTGGTTTATTATTATTCCGGTAATTATTGCGTTGGTATTCGCTATTCGGGCATTTGCCAAAACCGATGCCGGAAAGCACTTCTTTGGAAAGATTGCATTGAAGGCACCTTTGTTCGGAAAACTGACCACAAAGTCAGCATCCTCTATGATGGCACGTACCATGAGTACTTTACTCGGAGCCGGTGTACCACTGATCGAAGCGGTGGAGATTGTGTCCGGTGTTATGAGCAATGTCTATTTCAAAGAAGCAATGGAAGATGCCAAGGAGGAGATTACCATTGGTATGCCGGTGGCCCGACCTTTGCAGGAGAGTGGATTATTCCCGCCCATGGTATACCAGATGATCCGTATCGGCGAGGAATCCGGTAATACAGAAGAAATGCTGGACAAGCTGGCAGATTATTATGATGAAGAAGTAGAAATGTCTGTACAGTCTCTGATGGCAGCTATGGAACCTATGATCATCATTGTACTGGCAGTCGTGGTCGGTGGACTGATAGCTGCATGTATGATGCCTATGATGCAGATGTACACAGCACTTGATAACTTGTAATTCCTTTGGATTATCCGTCCTGTGTAGGGACAGGACGATAATTAATAAATGGGGCGGAAAACTTACTACCCTGAAATTAAAAAACACATAAAAAGGAGAATGTAATTATGAACAAGAAACAGAAGAGCTTAACAAACAAAGGTTTCTCCCTGGTAGAACTGATCATCGTTATTGCTATCATGGCAGTACTGGTTGGTGTACTGGCACCTCAGTTCATCAAGTATGTAGAGCAGTCCAGAAAGTCTACAGATATTCAGAATGCAGAGAGTATTAAAACGGCCGTGTTGGCTGATATTGCAGATGGTAAGATAACTGCAAGTGGCACCAATGTACAGTTTGGTAATCTTAATGCAACATCATTTGCAGGTGACGGATCAATGGCAACAGCAATTACAACCGCTCCTACAGTGCAGGGCAGCATTGGTGGTAAAAAGGCTAAGGGATTCTTTGTAACATATGATGCAAGTGCAGGTACATGTTCCGTATCTGTAACAGACGATGCGGGAACAACCAGTTATGTATTGACAGAAGCAACTACAGCAGATTCTTATAAGAACGCAAATTAAGTAGCTAACCAATTTTGAAAGGCACCTGACATGCTCCCAACAATTCTTCTCTACATAGTGATTTTCCTTTATGGAATCGTGATCGGCAGCTTCCTCAATGTGTTGATCTACCGTATTCCTAACAAAGAGAATATTGTAACGACCAGGTCTCACTGCATGAACTGCGGTTATCAGCTGCGGTGGTACGACCTCGTACCGCTGTTCAGCTACCTGGCGCTGGGAGGCAGATGTCGGAAATGTAAGGCACATATCTCCGTTCAGTACCCCGTCATCGAGGCACTGAACGGAGTGCTGTACCTGCTCGTATTCTGGAAATATGGGATGAGCGTGGATTCCCTAGTCTACTGCTTGTTATTTAGTGCACTTCTTGCTTTAAGTGTGATTGATTTCAGAACATATGAGATCCCTGTGGGATTTAACTTATTTATACTGGCACTGGGGCTGATCCATGGAATCTTCCACTATACACAGTGGCTGGATTTCCTGATCGGCTTTCTGTGTGTCAGTGTATTTTTACTTATTCTGTACTATGCGACCGGTGGCAGAGCCATTGGCGGCGGTGATGTGAAGCTGATGGCGGTCTGTGGACTGTTGCTCGGCTGGAAATTGATTATTTTCGCATTTTTACTGGGATGTATCATTGGTTCCGTGATTCATCTGATCCGTATGAAAGTAAGCGGCGAAGGACATGTCCTCGCCATGGGACCGTATCTTTCTGCAGGAGTGGCTATCGCCGTCCTCTGGGGAAATGAATTCTTACAGTGGTATCTGCATTTTTACTTATAAAAGATATCCGCATTTCGAACATGATTTCAGAAAGTTCTTCAAAGATTCCGCGATGGCGGAAGGCTTTTGAAATACGATAAATACCGGGAAGAGGAAGGGTAGAAATATGGCAATGAACAATCGCGTATTGAGTATTGAGATCGGCAACTCTTTTACGAAGATCTGCGAGATGGACTACAAGGTGAAGAAGCCGAAGGTCTACAAGGTATTGACGGTGGAGACACCGGAAGGCATTGTGGTGGATGGTATGTTGCAGCCGACACAGGAGTACGCAGACCGCATGGTGAATGCACTGGGGACAAACGGCATCCGGACGAAGAAAGTGATCTTCACCATTTCTTCTACCAGAGTGGCAAGCCGTGAGGTACAGATCCCCAACGTTAAGGCGAGTAAGATCGAGGCACTGGTGAAGACCAATGCCAATGAATATTTCCCGGTGGATCTGACCCAGTATGAGATCGGACATTATCTGGCCGGCGGACTGACCGAGAACGGGAAGCTGCGTGTCATGGCACTGGCGGTGCCCAAGGCACTGTTAGACAGCTATTATCAGCTGGCGCAGATGTGCGGCTGGGAGGTGGAGTGCTTCGACTACAGCAGCAACAGCTTATACCAGATTCTCCGCGATGAGAAGTCCGAAACAGTTACCATGGTCATCAAAATCGATGAGAACAGCACCATTGTGACCGTGCTTTCCGCTGGTAAGGTGTTATTACAGAGAACGGTGGCTTACGGTGTGCAGGATGCTATTGATACTATGATCGCTTCCGGAGCCTATGCCGTGAACGATCCCATGAGTGCGGTAGACCGTTTCCAGAAGAAAACATGTCTGAACAGAGTACTCCATCAGGGAGACAAAGTCTGGGAAGAAAATGCCGGACGCTGGGAAGATGAGGATGCCGGTAATGTGGAGGTCACAGCAGCAAGACAGAAGATCACCGCTTCCCTGGAGCCTCTGATCGTGGGTGTGAGCCGTGTCATTGACTTCTATGATTCCAGGAACAGTGAAAATCCCATTGAAAAGTCCTATGTTACCGGTCTGGGCGGCAGCTTCAGCGGCATGAGCAAGCTGTTCACCAACTGTCTGGAGCGCAAGGTACATACCCTGTCCGAGATGGATGACAAGATCGGCATGAGCAAGGCCATCCGTTCCACCAGACCCGCAGCCTATATTTCCTGTCTGGGTGCGGTGCTCGCCCCTGTGGGACTGATCGACAAGAGCACCCAGAAGTCCAAGGGACTGACCGTGGTCAGCGGCACGAATTATACCTTCGTCAGTGTGGCGGTACTGGTGTTGGGAGTGATCCTGTCCATCGCCATGGCAGCCACCTCTGTGACCAGATATCTGGGAAATGTGGCGCAGAATGTGTATCTGCAGAACCGGGTACAGGAGCTGCAGCCGGCACAGGCAGTATACAACGATTATCTGGCGGCAGAAGCCCAGTATGATAAATACACATATTTATATGCTTATACCCAGACTCCCAATGAGACTCTGGTGGAGTTCATCAATGAACTGGAACAGATCCTGCCGGACAGCTTCTATACCAACAGCTTCAGCTCCGACCAGACTGGCATCAGCATGTCAGTGACGGTGGAAGGGAAAGCAGCGGCAGCCCGTACGATTCTGAATATCCGCAACATGCAGAGCATTGATGATGTAGAGATCAGCAATATTACGGACAGCAAGGATGAGACCGGCACGTCCATAGTGACTTTTTCCATTACCGGAAGCTATAAGGAGCTGACGGATGAGACCGAAGAGAGCGGTGAGGCACAGGCCGACACCCAGACAGCACAGTAGGAGGCAGCGGAAGATGAAGGTTAAGAAGAGTGAAATTCAGCTTTTGATCGCAGTGATCGGTGTTCTTATTGCTGTGTGTACTTATTTTCTGGTATATTCCAAATTTAATGAAAAATCAGATGCTCTTGAGGCGGAGAATGCCACTTTGTCATCCCAGGTGGCAACACTGGAGATATTAGATCAGCGTAAGGCGGACTACATTGAGGCTACCGGGAAGATGCAGTCCTATATCACGAATTTTGAGAACCGCTTCCCGGCAGATATCTTACCGGAAGACAGCATTATGATGGTAAAGACATTGGAAGATTATACTCGTACCGAGGTGGCAAATATTGCATTCGGTTCCGAAGCAGAGGTGGTGTATACTCCTGCAGCGGATGCGGCAACGACGACTGCGGATGCAACAGCTGCCACGGATACGACAGCAACAGATGCTGCGGCAGATACCACAGCAGCTGCCGAAACGACGGTAGCAAGTCCGGTATCTACGGACGGTACTGCTTATGCAGATACCCATATGTATGAGGTACCCCTGAGCATCAGCATTTCCTGCACCTATGACGATTTCAAGGGACTGGTAAGATACATTTACAATCAGCAGGAACGCGAGAGCATCCAGGGCGTCAGCATCAGCTACAACGAGACCGACGGAATGCTCACCGGCAACATGACCATGAACACCTATTATCTGCTGGGAACCGATAAGGTATACAGTTCACCTTATATCCCGGATATGCAGATGGGCGTAGACACTATTTTCGGAAACATGGAATAATAGATTTGCAATCATAGCGGTATACGACTGCTTGCAGGCAGGATACTGCTATGATTAGCAAATCAAACAACCATGAGCAGGGAGGACGATAGTCCGGTTTCGGGAGCACGGAGTGCGGAGAGACCGGTATTAGTCAGAAGTAGGAAGGACGACTCACATGCAGAAGCACACGGAGAGAAGACAACTGAATAACGAAGGCTTTTCTCTGATTGAACTGCTGATCGCCATCGTGATCCTGTCGATCATCGTTGTGCCGCTTTTGCACAGCTTTGTGACTTCTGCCAGAACCAATGCCAAGTCCCGCAACACCATGCATGCCACGGCCATCGCAGAGGATGTCATGGAGCAGTTCGAGGCACATACACTGGAGGAGATGGCAGACACCTATGAGGCGGCAACCCCTACCGGCTTTACTAACAGCGTGCAGAAGGATGCTTCTCTGGATGTGGACGGAGACGGCACAGCAGAAGATGGTATCTGGCAATATACCTTCCGGGATGAGAAGACGACTTCCGGCATCTATGATGTGGTAGTAACACTGGATCCTAACGGTTACACGGCACTGAATGAGAAGGATATTGTAAATATCCAGAACCTGGCAGGCAATCTGAATGCGGTATATTCCGAATCGGAAGATGCCGCACAGGAGGCTTACGGTTATTTTGAAGCGTATTCCGGCGGCAGAGACGTTATGGAGATTGC
>ENA-ORLM01001905-ORLM01001905.1-human-gut-metagenome-genome-assembly--contig:-NODE-1905-length-11931-cov-2.765649_pt1 | contig 11931 bp, 7 predicted proteins | sample MGYA00243063_ERZ508815 | MGnify/ENA primary metagenome ERZ508815 (study PRJEB26277, sample SAMN04329768) | human gut metagenome | biome: human-associated habitat | host: Homo sapiens | place: USA...
CGATGGCCTTCAGTTCAAAAATACTGCGCACCAGTTCATTGGGAAGTGCCGGTGCACACAAAGCCCGCAGCGACTGGTAGACCAGTTTCATCATTTCTTTCTCATCGTTGTTCTCCCGGCAGTAAAAATCCGCCACTTCCGCGAAATACATACCGTAACATGCCCCCACGTAGTCCGTCATCAGTTCCGGAAAATAGTTCCGGATCTCTGCTTCCGATATCGTATAAGAGTTCCGTCCTTCATACAGACGAAAAGAGCCAAAAGCAAAAGGGTTGGTCGCTGCAGCCAACCGGTTACCGGGCTTTCTGGCCCCTCTGGCAAAAGCAGTGATCTTCCCTTTTTCTCTGGTAAGCAGGCATACACGCCTGTCATATTCACCGAAAGGTGTCTGTTTTAATACAATTCCCGTTACATACAGGGATTCCTGCATGATCCATCCTCCCCTGCGGACAGGTCTGTACGCCCCTCCGCTCTGCAATCCACCAGGGGGCTTTTACATTCCGCACCAGCCAAAGGTTTCTCCTTTTCCGCGCTCTGCAGGTATTTCAGGTAATCCTCCACTCTGCCGGTATGTTCAAATTGCTGCCAGTAATTCGTGAATTGCATCTTACGCATCCCCCTCTTCTATCAGTGTATTATCCTCTGTAAAAATAGGGTCTGCAAATTTCGTTTTTCTATTCGCCCATCTCAATGTCTTTCGGATTATATCCGAAGTTTTTCAATAAGATGTCGCTGTCTCTCCAGTCCTTCTTCACCTTCACCCAAAGCTGCAGATTGACCTTCATTTCCAGCATATCCTCGATCTCCGGGCGGGCCTGGGAGCCGATCTTTTTCAGCATTTGTCCGCCTTTGCCGATAATGATACCCTTGTGGGAATCTCTCTCACAGATGATCGTGGCCTCGATGTCACAGATCCGGCCTCTCTCCTTCATGCTTTCCACCGTCACGGCAATACCATGGGGAATTTCTTCGGACAAAAGTCTCAGAGCCTTTTCACGGATCAGCTCCGCCACGATCTGACGCATGGGCTGGTCGGTGATGGTATCTTCATCATAAAATGCCGGGCCGTAAGGCAGATATTTTAAAATACACTGGATCAGCACATCCGTGTTGTCTCCCTTCAGTGCGGACACCGGAACGATCTCCTGGAAATCCAGTTCTTTGCGATAGGTATCGATGAACGCCAGGATCTCTTCCTTTTTCACGGTATCCGTCTTGTTGATCACCAGAATCACGGGAGTCTTGGTCTTCTTCAGCTGCTCAATAATATGACGTTCTCCGGCACCGATAAAGTTCGTGGGCTCCACCAGCCACAGGATCACATCCACGTCGTTCAATGTATGCTCCGCAACATTGACCATGTAATCGCCCAGCTTGTTTTTCGCCTTATGGATACCGGGAGTGTCCAGAAATACGATCTGTCCCTCTTCCAGTGTCAGCACCGTCTGGATACGGTTACGGGTGGTCTGGGGTTTGTTGGATGTAATGGCAATCTTCTGTCCGATCAGTCGGTTCATCAGTGTGGACTTTCCTACGTTGGGACGTCCGATCAGTGTGGCAAAGCCGGATTTGTATGCCGGATTTTCGTTCATTATCATTTCTCCTGTTCTTGTCTTTTTCCCTGACACTTTTCTGTCAGCCGCCGGTCCGTCCGGCTTATCTTATGTTTCCTTACTTATTTCCTTTTTGGGGTGTTCCCGATGCGGGGCTCTCTTCTGTACCTGTTGCATCCTGCAGCGTCTTTTGCATTTTTGCTTCCGCTTCGGCGAATTTTTTCTGTTCCTCCGTACGGATCCGTTTGGTGCGCTTTTTAATCTTCTTTAAAATCAGTACGATCACTGCGATCACAATCGCCCAGATCACCAGATAAGGGATATGGATCACGAACCAGATCGCTGCTTCCTTCAAGCCCTCACCAATATTTTTCAGACTGTCCACAAATCCGGTAGAGATACGCTCCCAGACGGCCTCTTCTTCCACAGGTGTATAGACCTCTACCTCATCAATATAGAGATATACGGTGCTGTAGTCAACCCGGTTATCATAGCTGCGGAGCTGGGATTCCATGCTTTCTAACTGATATCTTACATCAGACAGACGCTGTTCGATGGTAATAATATCTTCCACGCTCTCTGCCTGCTCCAGAAGCTGTAATAATCTCTCCTGCTCAGTCCGCAGGGCATCCCTGTGGCTCTGCAGGTCTACATATGTCAATGTTACATCCTGCACATTCTCCGAACGGCTGGTCACATTGCCCAGCTCTGAGACCGTATTCTGGAACTCCTCCAGTCTGTCCTTCGGGATGCGGATGGTCAGATTGGCATTCCTTGTAGAACGATAACTATAATATGTACTGCCGTTATAGGCATCCAGACTTTCGATATATCCGCCGAGCTCTGTTACTTTATTCTCTACCGAGCTTAACAGCTTATCATACTCCCTGGTCTCGACATCCATATTCACGGTCTTGATCAGTTTCCGGTCTGCTGTGGTTGCAGTCTCCTCAGGCACTGTAGTACCTGTGTCCTGAGCATTTCCTGCGGAATCGTACCCTTCTGTCATGCCAAATCCATCTTCATAAGCGGACGCCTCCGGTGCAGCTGCCTCATTGGAAGCAACAGCATAATCCGCATCCATGAGATCACTGATTCCGTAACTGCCGTTCGATGAGCTGCCGCAGGCGGTCAGCGATAATATCATGCCGGCAGTGAGCAACCCTGTAATGATCTTTGTTTCAAAATTTCGTTTTTTCATAACCCTCTCCGTTCTGCGGACGGCATCCTGACAGCCTGTCGGATCCGCCTGCTGTTGACTTTTTATTGTTCACCTCTATAAACGAAATAATATCACAAAAGTTCTTTATTTATTTGATCTTTTTACGATTCAGAACCACTTTTGCAAAATCGCAGCTTTCCTTTTGCCGTTTTAAAAAAGATTTTCCACCTTCAGGAATCTCTCCTGTTCCTCCTTTATCTTAGAAGCCGTGCCTACGACACAGAGCAGATCCTCCTGCATAAATGCACGGATATGTGCGGACAATGCACGGATATCCTCTTCGGTAGCCGCCAGTAGTTCGTCGCGTTCTCTCTGTAAAGTGGCATTATCCAGTCCTGTCATATAGGCACTCAGGGAATACAGTCCCTTTGCCGCCGGATTCATGGGTACGTCCAGATCACTGACCGCACCGATGATATACTGGGTCATGGTACGTTCATCTGCTGTGAACTCTGCAATGGCATCTGCAGCTTTCTCGTAAGTTTCAATGGTCTTGCCCAGATTCGGATCTCTGTAGGAGACAAAGTAGCTGTCACCGGATCTGCCGAAGCTGCACATGCAGCCGTAGGCACCACCCTTGACACGGACATTAACCCACAGATATTCATACCCCATCATGACTTTGAGTACTCTTAATGCTCCCGTATATTGCAGTCCACTCTTGCGGAAATTACCGGCACGGCATACGTAATTGACCTGACCGGAGGTTAAGAAACCTTCGTTTTTCCGGGAGGTTTCCGGAATGTAATGTTCTTTTTCCACGTTTTCCATATAAAGTGCTGCTTTGAAAGCTTCCACCGGAGCATCTAAAAGAGCCACGGCTTTTTCCTCACCTACGAAATCCACCATGAGGTTTTCCGGACGGAAGATCATTTTCACTAAGGTCTGTAAGATTTCCACCAATTCTTCTTTTTTCTCGTCAAAATGAGCTTCCAGATCCGTGATCAGACGATAGAACGGGATACCGGAAATCTCTTCGCTCACAGCTCCGGGAATACTGCCGTAGGATAAGGCTCTTCCGGCCGCCACACTGTGTCCTCCGGAGGTCATCTGTGCCTGCATCCGGGACTTGCCCTCCGCCAGAATCTCATACAGTCTCTTGGCATCCGTAAAATCACTGGTCATTACGATCTCACGCATCAGATCGATTGCTTCCGCAAGGCGGTCATAAAATACCTTCGTCTTCAGTTCCAGAGTCAGTATAAACTGATCCGTATCCTGCAGCTTGCCATAGACATTATTTACCGCAGCCATGCCGCCGGTGACCAGATTCATCTCGTTAAACAGATCTCCATAAGCATAATGCTCCGTATTTAACAGTCCCAGGCAGCCCTTCAAAATGCCGATATACGGGAAATATTTACCGGGGATCTGATCCAATTTGAAGATCAGACGTAAATAGCCGATGCCGTTTGTAAACAGATCATGATACAAAAGTGTGGTATCTCCAATGCTCCGCACTTCGTTCACCGGCAGATTTGCCTCTTTCTTCATATCTTCCCGTTTTAACAGAGGGATTTTCTCCAGATCTTCCTTTGCGTCTTCGCTCTCCTGGAATTCGGTCAGCTTCTGGAAGGTCTCCTTCACGTTCTCGATCTCTTCCGGACTCATGGCAGCTTTCACCTGTGCCATCTTTTCCCGCTGTTTCTGCTCCTGCTCTTCCAGAAGTCCCAGCTTCGGCTGCAAGATCACCACGCTGCGATGGGTATTGTCCAGCAGATATTTCTGTACCAGACCCTCAAAATATCCGGTCTTCACTTTCCCTCGAAGTTCAGCGAAAGTCTCGTTGGCCTCGATGTGAATGAACGGCAGTCTGTCATCGTACAGCCAGCTGTCCAGCACCTGTAAACCGTACATAAGTCCCTTGGGGTAGGAACCGAAATCCGCCTCTCTGTATTTGAATTCATAATAATTGATGCCGGCAAGCAATGCCTTTTCGTCGAAGCCGTCCTTTACCAGCTTTTTCAGCACTTCTTCCGTTACCTGTAAAAATTCCTGTTCTTTCTCTACGGAAGTGTCCTTCGCCACCACACTGAAATAGGGCTGGCGGATACCATTCTCATAGATGCTGTAGACATCCTTACCCACACCACAGTCCACCAGGGCCTGTTTTAAGGGTGCTCCTGGAGCGGAACACAGGGCATAGTCCAGGATCTGGAACGCAATGTAAAGCTTCGGATCCAGACTATTGCCCACGCAGAAGTTCTGGGACAGGTAGGTATTCTCCTCCTCGTCCTCTCCCTCGCCGATGGGACATTCCCTGACAATACGATTCGGCGTGGTAAATGCCGCCTCTTCCGTCACTTCGGAATCCACCTCAAGGGCATCGTAGACAGACAGATAATGCTCATCGATAAAGGTCAGTTTCTCCGCCATATCCATATTGCCATAGAGATAGATATAGCTGTTGGAGGGATGATAGAATTTCCGGTGGAAATTCAGGAATTCTTCGTAGGTCAGCTCGGGGATCGCTTCCGGATCACCTCCGGATTCGCAGCCGTAGGTGGTGTGAGGATACAGGGAATTCATGATCTCCCGCTCCAGCACATCATCCGGAGAGGAAAGAGCACCCTTCATCCCGTTATAGACCACACCGTTGACTTTCAGCTCCTCGTTGTCACCTTCCAGCTCATAATGCCAGCCTTCCTGTCGGAAAATAGATTCGTTTTTGTAAATATTCGGGTAAAAAACCGCATCCAGATAGACATGCATCAGGTTCTGGAAATCTTTGTCATTGCAGCTGGCCACGGGGTATACAGTCTTGTCCGGATAGGTCATGGCATTTAAGAAAGTGTTCAGAGACCCCTTTACCAGTTCCACAAAAGGATCCTTCACCGGGAATTCCTTCGATCCGCATAATACGGAATGTTCCAGAATATGGGCTACACCGGTGGAATCCTTGGGTGTGGTGCGGAAACCGATATAGAATACCTTGTTCTCGTCATCATTGGATACAAGTGCCACCCTTGCTCCGGTCTTCTTGTGACGGCACAGATAGGTCACGCTGTTAATGTCCGGGATCTGCCGTTTCTCTATAATCTCATATGTGGATAAATCTTCTACTCTCATTTCTGATGTGTCCTCTTTTATTCTATCTTAATCGATTTCTCCGTGCTACGCACTCTCGAAATCGTAACGACCATTCGCAATCCGGACTATCGTCCTTCTTGCTCATGTTCGTTTGCTCCCCTCATAGAAAGCCTTCGCCGCCTGCAAGCAGTCGCTCATGCTTTCTATGGGTGAGCTTAATCTGTCAAAACGCGGCCAGTGCCAGCTTGCTCATGGAGATTTCCTGAATCACGACACCCTTCGCCTCTTTCTCCTCCGGTGTCATGGCAACTAATTCCCGGATGTTCAATTCCTTCGTGACATAACGCTTTTTGCCTCTGCCGAAAATCCTTTTTTTCTCCTCGATGATATTGATCTTCACCCGAGCCTTGATCCGGTCGTAGATCTTCACAAGAAAACTGTCCGGCTTCAGATAATACAGATGAGTCTCCAGCGTATCCTGGGGATCCACCTCTTTTTCCGCTAAAATATAGCGTTCCACGATCAGGCGGAATTTAAACGCCACCTCATCCTGTTCCAGCAGCTCTGCAAAGGTATATTTTGCGCCTATGTAGACCTTTGCCGTATCCTGCAGGCTGTATTTATAATTCTCATAAACTGTCTTTTGCATTGTTGTCGATATCCTCAATCTTGAAACCGCTCATTCTTATGGCATCCTCGATCATCTTGCGGGACATACCGGTCTCTTCCATCAGTTCCTCCGTGGTCACCTTGCGGTGCAGTTCTTCCGCCAGTTCTCTGGCCTTATCCGCTACCTTGTTGACCTTATCTTCCACTCGCTTGTCGATCTTGGAATTTTCTGCATGTTCGGCGATGTATTCTTCCATGGCATCCATGATCATTTTGCCGAGCATTCCCTCGACTTCGTCCGGCTTCTCCAGACTGCCCAGCATGGTCACACCGAAGGAAAGCGCCAGATTGCCTTCTCCCACCAGATCTTCCAGCAGGACACCCTGTCCGGCATAGAGTTTTGCGATCTCTGCCACATCCGCCAGATGAATCTCGATCAGGCGCTGCTGCGCATCCGTCTCTCCCGCCATGGCCGCAATGGAAAATGCCAGTTTTTCACCGTCACTGTAGGTCGGTAATGCCGCTACTTCATCCAGATATTCCTGTAAGTAATCCTTTTCTTCCTCCGTCAGGAATTCATCGGGATCCATAGGCTGTCCGATACCGATTTTATGTTTTAACAGATAGTCAAATACCATCTGCAGCTGTTCATTGCTCAGATCCAGCTCGGCGAATGCTTCCTTTACCTGTTCTTCGCTGATGCAGTTGCCCTGCTCCTTGGCGGTCTTGCGGACCTGCTCTAAGGTCTTGGCAAATAATACTTCTTTGTTCATATAGGGTCTCCTTTATAATAACATCACTTTCTCCGTGCTTCGCACATTGCCTGCAAGCAGTCATGCCGTATGCCTCTTGCAATAATACACTTTCTCCGTGCTTCGCACTCCCGAAAGTGTACAGACATTCGCAATCCGGACTATCGTCCTTCTTGCTCATGTCTGTTCGATTTGCTAATATCCGCACGGCATTGCCTGCAAGCAGTCATACCGTAACGGATATTGCAAATCTTATTATCATTTTACGTGCTCATGGGTAAATAAATGATACTGGCAATATTCGTAGTTGCCGTTACATTTGGAGCAGAAACGGAACTCCAGATTCGGATCGTCCTCTTCTGTCCGTCCGCAGACGGCACATTTGTGTCTTGTGACTTTCGCCCGTCCAGCATTGGATTTTCGTTCGAACTGCGCCTTGCGGTGCATCTGTTTCGGCGAGATACGGCTGCGATGCAGTCTGTAAAAGTATAACACAAAATTCAAAAGTGATGCCACTACCGCAAACTTGGTGAACAGATTTCCAGCAATTACCGTATAGACCATCAGAATGGCATCCAGAATTCCCATCCATTTTACCTTCACAGGGATCACGAACATCAACAGTACCTGCATATCCGGATACGTTGCGGCAAACTCCAGAAAGATGGACAGGTTGATATAGTAGGTGCTGAACGCATAGGACCCGCTGTAAAATACCACGGATGCGGTCTCCGTTGCCATACCTCCGGTGAGCAGGTAAAGAACTCCCATGCACAGGAAGCTGCCGGCAATCGTGAACAGCATACCGGAAAAAATATAGACGTTGTAACGGTAGGTTCCCCAGGTCCGCTCCAGTGCTGTTCCCAGATTATAATAGAACAACAGCATAATGATCGTAAAAATATCCAGGCTGTCCGGCGGAACAATCACCCAGGTCACCAGACGCCAGATCTGCCCGTGCAGTATCCGGTAAGGATCCAGTGTCAGAAATCCCAGCAGATTATTTCCGGCCGCGCTGCCCATCAGTTCGATCACATAGCCCGCCACATAACACATGATCAATACCATGGTCAGGTTATGGATCGCATATTTTCCAAACTTTTTTTCGAATTTGCTCATAAAACAATGTCTCCATAAATAGTTATATTTTGATTTTTCTCTATCGAGATTGTAACATCCGGAAGAGAATAAGTAAACTGCACGTTCTCTTTTTTCAGAGTTTTCCCGAAAAATTTAAGTTACATTTTACAAAACTTTAACAACTAAACTCCCCCATTATTCGTTGCATTGTGGTGTTTTTTGTCGTATAATTAGAATGTTTTGTTGATGAAAAAAATGCATTAAATAAGTAGATTTATTTTTATTTCAGGAAGGATGTATCACATGAATTCACAGGAAAAATACGCAACTCTCGGCATAGATATCGGTTCCACCACTGTCAAGATTGCTATTTTGGACGAAGAACACAATATTTTATTTTCCGATTATGAGCGTCACTTCGCCAATATCCGGGAAACTCTGTCTGAGCTCCTTAAGAAAGCTTATGACCAGCTGGGAGAATTGCAGCTGCACCCCATGATCACCGGTTCCGGCGGTCTGACACTGGCCAACCACCTCGGCGTTCCCTTTACACAGGAGGTCGTAGCCGTGGCTACTTCCCTGCAGGAGCTGGCACCCAAGACCGATGTAGCCATTGAATTAGGCGGTGAGGATGCGAAGATCATCTATTTTGAAGGTGGTAACGTGGAGCAGCGTATGAACGGTATCTGTGCCGGCGGTACCGGTTCCTTCATCGACCAGATGGCCAGTCTGATTCAGACGGACGCTTCGGGCTTAAACGAATATGCGAAAAATTATAAATCCCTCTACACCATTGCTGCCCGCTGTGGTGTATTTGCCAAAACCGATATCCAGCCTCTGATCAACGAAGGTGCTACCAAGGAAGACCTGTCTGCTTCTATTTTCCAGGCAGTGGTGAACCAGACAATTTCCGGTCTGGCCTGTGGTAAGCCGATCCGCGGTCACGTAGCTTTTCTGGGCGGGCCTTTACATTTCCTGTCTGAACTGAAAGCTGCCTTTATCCGTACCTTAAATCTGGATGACGAGCACATCATTGACGTGGACAACTCCCATCTGTTCGCAGCCATCGGTTCCGCACTAAATGCGAAGGAGGAAGTCTGCATCAGTCTGTCTGACATGGTGAAAAAGCTGTCCTCCGACATCAAGATGGAGTTCGAAGTAGAACGTATGGAGCCTCTGTTTGCGGACAAGGCTGCTTATCAGGAATTCGTGGAGCGTCACAGCAAGCATCACGTGACCACCGGAGACTTACAGTCCTATCAGGGCAAGGCTTTCCTGGGTATCGATGCCGGTTCCACCACCACGAAGATCGCTCTGGTAGGTGAAGATGGATCCCTGCTGTACTCTTTCTATTCCAGTAACGACGGAAGCCCCTTGAAGACAGCGATCCGCTCCCTGAAGGAGATCTACTCTCTCCTGCCCGAAGGCGTGGAGATCGTACGCTCCTGTTCCACTGGTTACGGCGAAGCGTTGATGAAAGCTGCTTTTCTGCTGGATGACGGCGAGGTAGAGACCGTGGCCCATTACTATGCCGCTGCTTTCTTTGACCCCAGCGTAGACTGTATCTTAGACATCGGCGGTCAGGATATGAAGTGCATCAAGATTAAAAACCAGACCGTAGACAGCGTACAGCTGAACGAAGCATGTTCCTCCGGCTGTGGCTCCTTTATTGAGACCTTTGCGAAATCCCTGAACTATACCGTGCAGGATTTCGCTCAGGCTGCCCTGTTTGCAGAACATCCTATCGATCTGGGTACCCGTTGTACCGTATTCATGAACTCCAAAGTAAAACAGGCGCAGAAGGAAGGCGCTTCCGTAGCAGATATCTCCGCAGGACTTGCTTACTCCGTTATCAAGAATGCTTTATTTAAGGTAATCAAAGTCTCCGATGCTTCAGAGCTTGGTAAAAATATCGTGGTACAGGGCGGTACTTTCTACAATGATGCTGTTCTGCGCAGCTTTGAGAAAATTGCAGACTGCCAGGCGATCCGTCCCGACATCGCCGGTATCATGGGTGCTTTCGGTGCGGCTCTGATCGCCAGAGAACATTACGAAGACGGTTATGTGACCACAATGCTGGATTATCAGAAGATCTGCGATCTCCAGTTCGAGACCAGCATGGCGAAATGTAAGGGTTGTACCAACAACTGTCGTCTGACCATCAACAAATTCTCCGGTGGCCGTCAGTTCATCTCCGGCAACCGCTGTGAACGTGGTATCGGCGGTCAGAAGAATGCCCACAATGTACCGAATTTATACGAATACAAATTACATAGACTGTTCTCTTATGAATCTCTGGACGCTGACAAGGCTCCCAGAGGTGTAGTTGGTATCCCCAGAGTGCTGAATATGTACGAGGACTATCCGTTCTGGTTCACCTTCTTCACCGAACTGGGCTACCGCGTTGTGCTCTCTCCCAGCTCCAACCGTAAGATCTACGAGCTTGGCATTGAATCCATCCCCAGTGAATCCGAGTGTTATCCGGCGAAACTGGCTCACGGCCATGTGACCTGGCTGATTCGTCAGGGAATCAAGTTCATCTTCTACCCTGCGCTATTCTATGAGCGCAACGAGTTCGAGGATGCCAACAACCATTACAACTGCCCTATCGTTACTTCTTATTCTGAGAATATCAAGAATAACGTAGAGGAAATCGCCGGCGGTGAGATCACTTTCCGCAATCCGTTCATGTCCTTTAGAGATCTTGGTACCGTGACGGATGCGCTGACGAAGGAATTCACCGAGATTCCAGCCGCAGAGATCGCCGCAGCCTGCGAAAAGGGTTGGAAGGAACTGGCAAATGCCCGTCACGATATGGAGAAAAAGGGCGAAGAGACTCTGGAATACTTACGCAAGACCGGCAAGCGCGGTATCGTGCTGGCAGGCCGTCCCTATCATGTAGACCCGGAGATCAACCACGGTATTCCGGAGCTGATTACCTCCTACGGCATCGCCGTGCTCACGGAGGATTCCATCTCCCACTTACAGCCGGTGGAGCGCCCGCTCATCGTCATGGATCAGTGGATGTATCACTCCAGGCTGTACGCTGCAGCGAACTATGTCAAGACAAGAGACGATCTCGACCTCATCCAGCTGAATTCCTTCGGCTGCGGTCTGGACGCCGTCACGACAGACGCTGTCAATGATATTCTGACAAAGTCCGGCAAGATCTACACCTGCTTAAAGATCGATGAGGTCAACAACCTCGGTGCGGCACGCATCCGTATCCGTTCCCTGATCTCGGCGATCCGTGTCCGTGAGAAGAAACAGACGAAGCGCACCATCGTTCCGGCGAATTACAACCGCGTCGTCTTCACGGAGGAGATGCGCAAGAACTACACCATCCTCTGTCCGCAGATGTCGCCGATCCATTTTGAGCTGTTGGAGCCAGCGTTCCAGACGGCCGGGTACAACATTGTTGTCCCGGATGTGGACAGCCGCACCTGTGTGGATGTCGGCTTAAAGTACGTCAACAACGACGCCTGCTACCCGTCCCTGATCGTGGTCGGCCAGCTGATGGCTGCCGTGATGTCCGGCGATTATGATATGTCGCGCACCGCGATCTTAATCTCCCAGACCGGCGGCGGCTGCCGCGCCAGCAATTACATCGGCTTCATCCGGCGTGCACTGGAAAAGGCCGGCTATCCGGACGTTCCGGTTATCTCGATCAATCTGAGCGGTCTGG
>ENA-ORLM01001911-ORLM01001911.1-human-gut-metagenome-genome-assembly--contig:-NODE-1911-length-11901-cov-2.621025_pt1 | contig 11901 bp, 9 predicted proteins | sample MGYA00243063_ERZ508815 | MGnify/ENA primary metagenome ERZ508815 (study PRJEB26277, sample SAMN04329768) | human gut metagenome | biome: human-associated habitat | host: Homo sapiens | place: USA...
GAAGGATTTGAGTCCAATCCGACCGAACTGCACGGTGACGATGTGCTGCAGGCCGTTTATACGAATCTGGACGGTGGTGTTTACACATTTACTGTGAACGCGTATAATGGCGACGGAACTGCGTGTGCAGAGCCACTTTCGTTCGTGATTGAAAAGGAGAAGAGTGTCTTTGAAAGTCCGATGGCACGTATTATCCTGATATTCAGTCTGGTAATTGTATTTTTACTTCTGGTCCTCACGGTGATCCGTGTCAGACGGATGCTGAAATCCAAGACCTCTGCGTTGGAGCAGTTGTCGAGAGAGCATGAAGAAGCGGTCAAGACAAGTACCGCGAAGAACGATTACTTAGCAAACATGAGTAATGAGATCAAGACACCAATTCATGCGATGATGGTGAAGGCAGATGAACTTCTGCATATGGTAGATAAGGATTCTCCATATCGAAAGGATATCCGCGGTATCTATGATATCGGAAATGATATCCTGGCGAGTGTCGATGATATTATATTGCTTGCCAAACTGGAATCTGGACGTTTTGAGTTGGAGGAGAGTAATTACGCAATCTCGGATCTGGTAGCGGATATGTCGGAGCTTGCATTGCAGGAGCTTGCCGATAAGGATAAGTCTGTAAAGTTCTTTGTAGAGCTTGGTGAAAATGTAACAGACAATCTGATCGGCGATGTTGATAAGATCCGAAATATTCTGGTGCGTCTGCTGGACAATGCGATTCGCTATACGAAGCAGGGAAGTATTACCCTGTCTGTGGACAGCTATGGGTATACGGATCATGCACATCAGGATATGTTAAATATTGTATTTACGATTGCAGATACTGGTATTGGAATTCAGGAAGAGCGGCTGGATAATATATTTGATCTGTATGAGAGTGGAGACAGCATGAAAAACAGTACCCATCCGGGACATGGCGTTGGACTTGCAATTGCAAAGGGTTACGCGGATATTCTGGATGCGGAGTTATCTGTGGAAAGTGTATATGGCGCTGGTTCGACCTTTGTTTTGTCATTGAACCAGAAGCCGGCTGTAAAGCTGAGCAGTGGACAGGTTGTATCGAAGATCGAGGATACCGTATCCAAGGAGGATGCGGAGAAGCTGTGGCTGCCGGAGGTATCCGCACTGCTGGTCGATGATGATGAGGTCAGCATTGAGGTTAGCCGCAAAGTGCTTACATCCTTTGATATGAAGCTGGATGTTGCGACATCGGGACTTAGCGCAATTGATATGGTATTGAATCATGAGTATGATGTTGTCTTTATGGATTTGTCAATGCCGATCATGAATGGTATTGATGCAATGAAGGAAATTCGGGAACTGGATGATATCAGGTATGCGATGTTACCGATTATTGCGCTTGATCCAGATGCTATTGAGGGAAATCGTGGCAGTCATATATCGGCTGGATTTACAGACAGTATGGTAAAACCGATCGAACCACGACGGGTGGCAGCCATATTAAAGGATTGTCTGCCAGAGGATAAGTTACAGGAGCGTTCGGATGATATCCGCCTTTTGATCGAGGGCTCACGGTTCCGGGAAGGACTGCTTCGCCTACAGGAATCGCTGGATGTGGAAGAAGCAATTCAACGTATCGGTGGAAGTATCGAAGTGTATAATAAGCTGATACAGGCATTTTATTCACAGAACAAAGATGTAGCGAACACCCTGGCAGAGAAGTCAACGCGGGATATCCGGGCATTTAAGACGAAGATTCATTCGATTCGTACGTTATCGAATAGCATTGGCGCATATGAGCTTGCAAGATATGCAGCAAGAATGGAGACGTCAATCAATGTTGGAAAGCGTGACCAGCTGCGGCAGAATCTGCGAGGATTCATTGACGAGCTTGTATATCTGCTTTTGATCTTGGAGGATTATGAGCGGTTTGTTGATGAGGTATCCGGTATGACGGATGAAGAGTATGCGGCAAAGATGGCACAGCAAAGTGAAAAGGAAGCCGTCGTGGAAAATGAAGATGCTGACCAGGCAGAATCCGACGAAGCTATGCAGATACCACAGGATCTGACGGTAATTTCAATCGCGGTGCTTGATAAGATGACGGAATTTGCCAAGACAGGGGATTTTGAACAGGTAAGAACACATCTGGATCGCCTGAAAAGCTATGGCTATGATGGAGATAATCTGGAGTTTTTACAGGCACTTTCTGAGGCGGCAGAATCAGAAAATGCCGATATGATCACAGAGCTTGTGAACACATACCGGGATTTGAAACTGTAAATAAAAAGGGGATGAAAAAATGGAGCATGAACAATTTGATGAGGCTTTGATGCAGTGTATCCATACACTTCGTGCGGGAAGTGATATGGATCACGCAATTCAAAATCTGCTGGAAATCATTGCGGAATTTCACGATGCAGATCGTGCGTACATTTTCGAGTTTGCAGAAGATGAAATTCATATGGATAACACCTATGAATATTGTAAGGCTGGAATCACACCAGAGAAAGATATGCTGCAGAACCTTGAGATATCCACAATCGACCGGTGGTTGGTTTTATTTGAGGAGCAGGGAGAGGTGTACTTAAATTCCAGAGATGGAGAACTGGATGAAAACTCTGAGGAGTACCGGCTGCTTAAAATGCAGGGCGTAGAGAGTCTGATGGTGGCACCGCTTTATTCAGAGACGAAGCTGATCGGATTTATCGGTGTGGATAATCCGAACGAAAACACTTATACACTGTCATTGCTCCGGTCTGTTGCTTCGCTGATCGTAAACGATATTCAGAAGCGAATCACACTGGAACAGCGTGTGATCAATGCGCTGGCACGTATATATATTTCCATGTATCTGGTGAATATTCCGGCGGATACACAGAAAGAATTTAACAGTAACAGTGATGTGCGAAAATATGTCAAGCAGACGGAGCATGCTTCAGAACAGATGCGTACCGCGATGGAGCATATGACAGATGCGCAGTATTGGGGTGGCACACTTGCATTTTCCGAGCTTACAACGTTAAATGAGCGGATGAAGCACTGTGACTATATCAGCCATGAGTTTTACAGCTCCACAGACAAGTGGTGCCGTGCGAATTTTATCGTCGTTGACCGACTGGAAAATGGTGATCTGAATAATGTAATTTATGGTGTGCAGTTGATTGATGATGAGAAAAAGAAGGAGCTCGAATATCAGGCAGCCCTCGAACATGCATTGGCAAATCAGAATGAGATTTATGGAGAACTGCTTCAGATGCAAAGTGGCGGTGTGATTGCCGTCGAAATCAAGACGAACCGGATTCTTGTGATTAACCGTGCGTTGTTGGATATGCTTGGAATTGATGAGACAAAGAAAAACCAGCTTACACATGAGGATTTTCTGTCCCATTTTGTGGATAAAAAGGCGATGGAAAAGTATCTGGCAGTACGCGATACACTTGTGGAGCCGTATGTGCGGGAATATGAAGTCATGCGCGGCGATGAGCATGTGTTTGTGCTCTGTCATACAAAGCTGATTACGCTGGCAAATGGAGATCGTGTCAGTCTGACAAGCGTCATGAATATTACAGAGAATAAAAAGTTTGAACAACGTCTGCTTGTACAGTCCCGGATGGATGCTTTGACAAAGATCTGTAATCGCGGATATGGAGAAGCACAGATTGAAAAGTTGTTAAAGGCGAAGAAAAATGGTATGTTCCTGTTGTTTGATGTCGATAAGTTTAAGCATATCAATGATACATATGGACATAGTATTGGTGATGAGGTTTTGATACAGGTTGCAGATGCATTAAAGCAGACCTTCGAACAGGCGGGTGTCTGTATGAGGCTTGGTGGAGACGAGTTTGCGGTATATGCACCGGAGATAACGGAACAAATGCAGGCGGAAACGATGATACAGGCATTTTTTGAACGGATTCGGAATATTGCAATCCCTCAGATGGAAGGGGATGCTATCTCTGTCAGTCTGGGTGCAGTACTTTGTGCGCCAGATAGGGAGCATGTATTTGAAAAGGTATACCAGCGGGCAGATGCTACGATGTATACCTGCAAGAAAGTAATAGGAAACAGTTATGATTTTTATACAGGGAGGAACCCCGCATGAATATAGAATTATCTGGGAAAAATAAAACAGTTGCTGATGGAATCACCGTTGCAGAACTGATTGCGCAGGAGCAGTTAGAGACGCCAGAGCATGTGAAGGTGGCAGTGAATGATGATTTTGTGGAACGCGAACAATTCGCAGATACCAGATTGCACGACGGCGATGTGGTAGAATTTCTGACATTTATGGGTGGCGGCTGCAGATAAAGGCGCCAAGCCCGGACATCAACCCGGTGCAGGCTTTAGTTTGAAGCCTGTTACCCGGAGTTTAGCTCGGAGGATAAGGACATGTATGATATTTCACCAGAGGAATTAAAAGATTATAGTGCATATACGATCGTGGATATCCGGGATGATATGTCGTATGCATATGGGCATCTGCCGGATGCAATCTCTGTGCCGCAGGCAGAGCTCTCCACGTATATCGATGAGTGGAAAGACACAGGGAAGGTACTAATCTACTGTAAACGCGGAGAAGCAAGCGCGGATGCGGTGCTGATGCTGCGGGAACAGGGTGTCGAAGCTTATAATTTAAAGGGCGGCTATATGGCATGGCTGATGCTTGCCATGCAGGAACCGGCGGAACAGACAGATGTGGATTTTGCAAAGGATGTAGAGAACAGCATACGGAAGCGGTTCCGAAAGAAAATCTGGTGCAGGTTCACGAAAGCAATCAATGAATACGAACTCGTGAAACCGGGTGATAACATCGCGGTATGTATCTCCGGCGGGAAGGATTCGATGTTGATGGCGAAGCTTTTTCAGGAATTAAAGCGGCATAACAAGTTTCCGTTCGAAGTGCAGTTTCTTGTGATGGACCCGGGCTACAGTCCGGAGAACCGTCAGGTGATCGAGACGAACGCGAAGAACTTAAATATTCCGATCACGATATTTGAGTCGGATATATTCGAGTCGGTCTTTCATGTGGAGAAATCACCTTGCTATCTGTGCGCGCGTATGCGGCGCGGACATCTGTACAGTCAGGCGAAGGCACTTGGCTGTAACAAGATCGCACTTGGACATCACTATGATGATGTGATCGAAACGATCCTCATGGGAATGTTATACGGAGCGCAGGTGCAGACGATGATGCCGAAGCTTCACAGCACGAATTTCAAGGGCATGGAGCTGATCCGTCCGTTGTATCTTGTTCGTGAGGATGACATCAAAGCATGGCGCGATGCGAACCATCTGCATTTTATCCAGTGTGCCTGCAAATTCACGGATACATGTTCGTCGTGTGATAAGGATGGACAGAGCAATTCCAAACGTCTGGAAGTGAAGAAACTGATCCATGAGCTTGCGAAGACGAATCCATTTGTGGAAGGAAACATCTTCAAGAGTGTGGAGAATGTGAATCTGAGTACGGTGATCGCATACAAGCAGAATGGTGTGAAGCATCATTTCTTAGATGACTATGATAAAGAGTGAAAATACAAGAGAAAAAGGAGACGAGAAAAATGGCAACAATGATGGAACTGGCAGAGGAAATCATAAAGGGAAGAAGAATCACAAAGGACGATGATCTGTCTATATTTCTGACATGTGATCTGGATGAGTTGCGGGCAGGTGCAGATAAGATCCGTGAATATTTCATTGGTGAGGATGTAGATCTGTGCTCGATCATCAATGGCCGGAGCGGCAGATGCCCGGAGGACTGTAAGTTCTGTGCACAGTCTGCGCACAATCATACAAACTGTGAGGTGTATGATTTCTTGGACGAGGAGAAGATCATGGAGGCATGCCGTTTCAATGAAGAGCATGGGGTACACCGGTTCTCAATCGTAACAAGTGGCCGTGCGCTGACCGGAGAAGAGTTCGAGAAAGCCATCCACGCATTTGAGCGGATGCATAATGAATGTAAAATCGATCTCTGCGCGTCTATGGGATTTCTGACACCAGAGCAGTTGCACCGTCTGCATGAGGCAGGTGTGACAAGTTACCATCATAATATCGAGACTTCGAGAAGAAACTTCCCGAATATCTGTACCACACATACTTATGATATGAAGATCGAGACTTTGAAAAAAGTCAAAGCAGAAGGTATGTGTGCCTGTTCCGGAGGTATCATCGGTATGGGCGAGACATGGGAAGATCGTCTGAGCATGGCAGTTGATCTGGCAGAAGCGGGCGTGGAGTCAATCCCAATCAATGCGCTGATGCCGATCAAGGGAACACCGCTCGAAGATCGTGAGTCTTTGACCGAGGATGATATCCTTCGTACGATCGCATTCTTCCGTTACATCAACCCGGAGGCAAATATCCGTCTGGCAGCCGGACGTGCACTTTTGACAAACGATGGCGAGATCGCATTCCAGTCCGGTGCATCTGCAACGATCACAGGTGATATGCTGACGACCGTTGCCTGCGCAACAATTGCAAGCGACAAGGAAATGCTGGCAAAGCTTGGAAGAAATGCAACACCAGCGTATGTAAATGAGAAATAGTTGAGAAGTAATTGAGAAAACATATCAAATAAACCTGTTGACAAATACCCCCTACCGGTATACATTATATACCCGTAGGGGGTATTTGCCTTATGGAAGAAAATAAAGAAGAGAAGAATTGTCCTTGTTGTTCGGGGAAACATAAAGAACGACAGGAAAAAGAAAAAAAGGATTTGATGAACCGGCTGAAGCGGATTGAAGGACAGGTGCGTGGCATCGAGAACATGCTGGAGAAGGATGCATACTGTACGGATGTATTGATTCAGGTTTCCGCGGTTACATCGGCACTCAACAGCTTTAATAAGGTACTGCTTGCCAACCACGTAAAAACCTGTGTGGCTGACAACATCCGCCAAGGAAACGACGAAGTGATTGACGAGTTAGTAACACTTTTACAAAAGTTAATGAAGTGAAGATGTAAATATAAGTGAATCAGAAATAATTGTGAAATTGCTAAGTGAATGAATATCATATATTTTCATATTGATTCATGAATATATACGATATGTTTGAAGCTTAGAAGTTCTTAATGTTCTGTATGCAATATAGCCATGTTTGAACACGATGTTCAAACAAGCCGCCACTGAGCCATGGATGGCGAATTGGCGGTGGTGGCGTATTTTATGGAAATGTAAAACAGAACATTTTAGAACTTCTTAGGTTCAATACATTGTATATGGCATGAATCAATATGGAAATATATGTTAGGTAATTCCATACAACTCATTGGAAAGGAGAAAAATTATTACATGGAACAATATAAAGTGAAGGGTATGAGCTGCGCCGCCTGCAGCGCACGTGTCGAGAAAGCAGTTTCTGCGGTGGATGGCGTGACAAATTGTACCGTGAGCCTGCTTACCAATTCGATGAGCGTGGAAGGAACGGCAGATGCAGCGACAATCATCCGGGCGGTCGAAAAAGCCGGCTATAAAGCATCGAAGATGAAAGCCGGAAAGCAGTCCGGCAGCACGGAGGAAGATGCCGATGCACTCAAAGACACGGAGACACCGTTGATGCGGAAACGCCTGATCGCGTCGGTAGTTTTGCTGATCCCGCTCATGTATGTGTCGATGGGACATATGATCTACAACGCGCTTGGCGTTCCGTTGGCGCCGCTTCCGATGAAGTTTTTCCATGGAAGTGAAAATGCAGTCGTTTACGCATTTACACAATTCCTGCTTTTACTTCCGATCCTGTTTGTTAATCAGAAATATTTCCGCAACGGCTTTACAACATTAGCGCGCAGGAGTCCAAACATGGACAGTCTGATCGCAATGGGAGCAACTGCGGCGACGGTATACGGTATCTTCGCGATTTACCGGATCGGCTGGGGATTCCGTATCGGAGACATGGAACTGGTACATCAGTACAGCCATGATCTTTATTTTGAATCCGCCGGAACAATTCTTACGCTGATCACGGTCGGAAAATATCTTGAGACGAAGTCAAAAGGAAAGACGAGTGAGGCAATCACAAAGCTGATGAACTTAGCACCAAAGACAGTGACAGTCGTGCGCGACGGCAAAGAACAGGTCATTGATGCGGCAGATGTGGTGCAGGGGGATATTTTCGTGATCAAGCCGGGAGAGTCGGTTGCGGTGGACGGTGTGATCTTAGAAGGAAAATCCTCTTTTGATGAATCCGCGATCACCGGAGAGAGCATCCCGGTGTTAAAACAGGAAGGCGATAAAGTAATCTCTGCATCCATCAATAAAGCCGGACTGATCCGTGCGCGTGCAACGCGTGTCGGCAAAGATACGACGATCGCACAGATCATCAGTCTTGTGGAGGAAGCATCTTCGAGTAAGGCTCCAATCGCACGTCTGGCCGATAAAATTGCGGGAATCTTTGTCCCGACAGTTATTGGAATCGCGATCGTAACATTTATCTTATGGCTGGCAAGCGGGGCAGATTTTGAGTTTGCAATGTCCTGCGGAATTGCAGTTCTTGTGATCTCCTGTCCGTGTGCACTTGGACTTGCAACACCGGTGGCAATCATGGTTGGAACCGGAAAGGGTGCGGAAAACGGTATCCTGATCAAATCAGGAGAGGCATTAGAGACAGCACATATTGTGGATACCGTTGTAATGGACAAGACCGGAACCATTACTTATGGAAAACCGGTTGTGACGGATATCAGAACCTATGCAGGAATTTCAGAGAACGATCTGCTTAAGATTGCGGGCAGTCTTGAGAAGGGAAGTGAGCATCCGTTAGCGGAAGCGATTGTCTCCGATTGCGGGAAAAAGAACATCGTTCCGGAAAAAGTAAATGACTTTGAAGCGCTGTTTGGAAAAGGAATTAAAGGACGTTTATCCTCCGGCAGACTTTACTATGCAGGAAATGAAAAGCTGATGGAAGAGGCACACGTTGCCCTGTCCGGTGAGATAAAAAAAGAGATGGAACAATTTGCAAAACAGGGAAAAACACCGCTTCTGTTTGCAGATGAAACACAGATCATAGGCGTGATCGCCGTTGCGGATGTCGTAAAACCGACCAGCCGTGAAGCGGTCAGACAGTTCAAAGAATACGGAATCCATGTCATCATGTTAACCGGTGACAATGAAGTGACGGCACAGGCGATCAAAGATCAGGTAGGAATTGATGAAGTCATTGCCGGAGTGCTTCCGACACAGAAGGAAGAAAAGATATCCGCCTTAAAGAACAGCGGACATAAAGTTGCAATGATCGGAGACGGTATCAACGATGCGCCGGCGCTTGCTTCCGCAGACGTGGGAATCGCGATCGGGGCAGGTACGGATGTAGCCATTGAGAGCGCGGACATCGTCCTGATGAAAAATGACCTGATCGATGCGGTCGGAGCGATCCGTTTGAGCAAAGCGGTTATCCGAAATATCAAGGAAAATCTGTTCTGGGCATTTTTCTATAACAGCATCGGCATTCCGCTTGCGGCAGGACTTTTATATCCGATCTGGGGATTAAAATTAAACCCGATGTTTGGTGCGGCTGCCATGAGCTTAAGCAGCGTCTGTGTAGTAAGTAATGCACTGCGCCTTAGATGGGTAAAGCTTGGAAAAAAATCTTCATCCGGAAATGAGACAGGTAACATGGAACAGGAGAGTGCGGTCTGTGAAAACAGAGCGGTTACTTCTGAAATAAAAACAAAAAGTGATGTATCAGAAAGCGAGGAACAAACAATGAAAACAACATTAAGTATTGAAGGAATGATGTGCGGACACTGCCAGGCAACCGTTGAGAAGGCTTTAAAAGGAGTACCGGGTGTGTCTGAGGTAGTGGTGAGCTTAGAGGACAAAAATGCAGTTGTTACCGCAGAGGAATCAGTCAGTGCGGTTGCATTAAAAGCAGCCGTTGTAGTTGCAGGATATGAGGTAACTAACATTCAGTAAGGAATTGTTACGGGCACAGAAATTGTATTTTGCAGATCAAAAAAGATAAGCATAAAAGAGAAGGGGAGGCCGTGGTTACTCGGCTTCCCCTTCTTCTACGATCTGCTCTAACACGCGGATCAGATCCTGCATGTTATTAAGCTCTACATTTCGCTCGAGGATCAGATTTTTCAGATCCGTTGAAAGTGTCTCGAATTTGTCTTTGATGCCAGGTGCTACATAAGATGCCATATGGTCCTCCTTTTATTTCCGGCAGCAGATTTGCCTGCGGGACGTGTAATCTATTGTTTTTGTGTGGTTACCTGTTTATCATGTACAAAAATTTCAAAAAATATGCCGTAAAAAACACTTCTTGTAAAAATCGCCGTTATCCTTTAATATTAAAGAAGGCATATAGCCGTATTGGAACATTATAAATGAAAGAATGGAAACACCATGGATTATTACAGCAGTCAGATCAGTAAATTAATACAGGAATTATCGTCTCTTCCGGGAATCGGTGCAAAATCTGCACAGCGTCTGGCATTTCATATTTTGAATATGCCGGTGGAACAGGTCGAAGAACTTTCGTCTGCGATCGTGGATGCAAGGAAAAATGTCCGTTACTGTAAGGAATGTTTTACCCTGACAGATGATGAACTGTGTCCGATCTGTAAGGATGCCGGACGTAACCACAAGACGATTATGGTTGTGGAAGATACCAGAGATCTTGCAGCATATGAAAAAACCGGCAAATACGACGGGGTTTATCATGTCCTGCATGGGGCAATTTCTCCGATGCTTGGAATCGGACCTGCAGATATCAAGTTAAAAGAGCTGATGCAGCGCCTGCAAAAGGATGTTGACGAGGTGATCATTGCGACAAACTCAAGCCTTGAGGGAGAAACGACGGCGATGTATATCAGCAAACTGATCAAACCTACCGGGATCAAAGTGACAAGGATCGCAAGTGGTGTTCCGGTCGGCGGAGATTTAGAGTATATTGATGAGGTAACACTGCTCCGTGCCTTAGAAGGCAGAACGGAGATTTAATAAAAGGAATAGAAAGGAACATGACTAGACTATGACAAATCTGGAACTTGAAAAAACAGCGAACGAAGTCCGCAAAAGTATTGTAACTGCAGTACACAGCGCAAAAGCCGGACATCCGGGCGGATCACTCTCCGCAGCAGATATCTTTACTTATCTGTATTTTGAGGAGTTAAATATTGATCCGAAGAATCCTAAGATGGCAGACCGCGACCGTTTTGTGCTTTCAAAAGGCCACACGGCGCCGGGACTTTATGCAGTTCTGGCAGAACGTGGATTTTTCCCGAAGGAGGATCTTGTCACACTGCGTCATACAGGCTCTTACCTGCAGGGACATCCGGATATGAAACACATTCCGGGGATTGATATGTCATCCGGTTCTTTGGGACAGGGACTCTCCGCAGCAGCCGGAATGGCAGCAGCCGGAAAGTTTGACAAAAAAGATTACCGTGTCTATGCACTCTGCGGAGACGGCGAGATCCAGGAAGGCCAGATCTGGGAAGCTGCCATGTGGGCAGGATTCCGCAAACTGGACAATCTGGTTGTGATCGTTGACAATAATAACCTTCAGATCGATGGAACTGTTGATGAAGTATGTTCTCCTTACCCGATCGACAAAAAATTTGAGGCATTTAATTTCCATACGATCAATATCAATGGAAATGACTTTGATGAGATTCGTGCTGCATTTAAAGAGGCGCGTGAGACAAAGGGAATGCCGACTGCGATCATTGCAAAGACCGTAAAAGGAAAAGGTGTATCTTTTATGGAAAATGCCGTAGACTGGCATGGAAAAGCTCCAAATGATGCGGAGTATGAAATCGCAATGAAAGACCTTGAGAAAGTGGGGGAAGCATTATGTCAGAAATAAAGAAAATTGCAACAAGAGAAAGCTATGGAAAAGCACAGGTACAAGTGGGAAATGAGCATGAAGTCCTGATCGTATTAGATGAGGACAATGCAGCCGGAACAAACACCGGAAT
>ENA-ORLM01001918-ORLM01001918.1-human-gut-metagenome-genome-assembly--contig:-NODE-1918-length-11880-cov-2.619419_pt1 | contig 11880 bp, 9 predicted proteins | sample MGYA00243063_ERZ508815 | MGnify/ENA primary metagenome ERZ508815 (study PRJEB26277, sample SAMN04329768) | human gut metagenome | biome: human-associated habitat | host: Homo sapiens | place: USA...
GTTTAATGAGCGTTGACTATTCCTTTAACGATATGAGGATTACGGGCTTTGTTTCAAAGCCGACTGCTTCAAGAAAAAGCAGAGCAGGTCAGTATTTTTATATCAACAACCGTATTGTTAAGTCGAAAACCGCTATGGCGGCACTTGAACAGGCTTATAAAAACACAATTATGGTGGGTCGCTTTCCTGCTTGTGTGCTTAATATTGAGCTTAACCCTGCGCAGGTTGACGTAAACGTTCATCCGGCTAAAACAGAGGTTAGGTTTGCTAATGAAAAGCCGATATTTGACCTTGTTTATTACGCAGTTAAAACGGCAATTGAAAATGACAGGACCGTTAAAGAGGTTGAGTTTAAAGAAAATCCGATTTATCGGCAAGAGCCTAAAAACGTTTATCAAAATAATGATAATAAATCGTTTCAGGCGAAATTTGATTTCTTTAAAAAGAAGGACGAGCCGCCCTCACAGCAGGTTATTAAGACTAAGCCGAGAGAAGATTTTTGGCAGGTTGAAGCGCCGAAGCCTGAATATAAAATTGCAAGAGATGAAAATCCTAAGGCAAGGGTAGATATAAATATCGAATATGAAGAGCCTGAGGAAATTTCAACTGCTAAAAGCGAAGATGCGCTTAAGGAGCAGGATATTGAAAAGGTAGTAATTACTGACGAAAAGGATAATGAAAACTTTATTCCTAATTTCAAGCTGATTGGCGAAGCTTTTAAAACATATTTGATTGTTGAAATAGAAAACGAGCTTTATTTTATTGACAAGCATGCCGCTGATGAAAGAATGAATTTTGAGCGTTTTAGAGCACAGGCAACTGTTGAAACGCAAATGCTTTTAGCGCCTGTTGTTGTTAATCTTACAAAGGACGAATTTATTGCAATAAGCGAAAATGTTGAGCTTATTAAGAAGTGCGGTTTCGAACTTGAGGAATTCGGCGAAAGTCAAATTATTGTTCGTGCGATACCGAGTCTTGTTGACGGCGACAGCGTTAAGGATTTGATGCTTGAAATTGCGCAGAAGCTTCTTGAACATAAAACGGACATTCTGCCTGATAAAATTGATTGGATATATCATTCCGCTTCTTGCCGTGGCGCTGTTAAGGCAGGCGATTATACTTCAAGGCAGGAGCAGGAAATGTTTGTTAAAAAGCTTCTTTCAATGCCTAATATTCGCTTTTGCCCTCATGGCAGACCCGTGTTTATAAAAATGAGTAAATACGATATTGAAAAGCAGTTTGGCAGAGTGACTTGATTATGAATAAGGTGATTGTAATTGCAGGCCCTACGGCTTCCGGCAAAACGGGGCTGGGAATAGAGGTTGCCAGGGCAATCGGCGGCGAAATAATTTCTGCTGATTCAATGCAGGTTTATAAAAATATGCCGATAGCTACCGCCGCACCGACAGCTGATGAAAAGTCGCAGGCGCCGCACCATCTTGTTGAATTTCTTGATAATGATAAAAAATTCAGCGTTGCCCGGTGGTGCGCTCTTGCAAAGGAAAAAATAGATGATATCATTTCAAGAGGTAAGGTGCCGATAGTTGTCGGCGGAACGGGGCTTTTTATTGACAGCCTTGTCGATAATATCAGCTTTGAGGATGTTGAGGTTGATGAGGATTTAAGGCAAAGCCTTATGAAACGTGACGTTGACAGTCTTTACGACGAGCTTTTAAGAGTTGACAAAAAAGCGGCTGAGAATATACATAAAAATAATAAAAAACGAGTTGTTCGTGCGCTGGAACTTCACTATTTGGGAAGTTCAAAAACAGAACAAAACGAAAATTCACAAAAAGAGAAAAGCCCTTATGATTTTCTTTATTTCGTGCTTCAATACGAAAACAGGCAAACGCTTTATGACAGGATTAATTTAAGAGTTGATAAAATGCTTGAAAACGGACTTTTAGATGAGGCTCGTGCCATGCAGGGCAAATGTCAAAAAACGTGCGCTCAGGCGATAGGTCATAAGGAGCTTGCAAGATATTTAAACGGCGAAGCTTCTCTTGAAGAATGTGCACAAAAGCTTAAGCAGGAAAGCCGCCGATATGCAAAAAGGCAGATTACATGGTTTAAAAGACGGCAGGGCGCTGTTTTTATTTCTATGGATAAGTTAAAAGGCAGTGCTGTTAAAACAGTTATAGATAAATGCGAGGACTTTTTAAATGGCTGAAGAAAAGGCAAAAAAAGTGAATAATGCTTCTAAGTATATATCTAAAGACGTTATTGTTATTGCGGTAGTGCTTATTGCGATTGCCGCATACATTATTGCCGAGTGCTACAGTGCAACCCACGTTGATATTCAAACGGTTACGGCTGTCAAATCAACAGTTTATCAAACGCTTGATAAAAAAGCTTTGGTTATTCGTGATGAACACACGGTTGAGGGAAATTCAAGCGGCGTGACCGTTGCGTGTGTTAATGACGGGGAAAAGGTAAAGGTCGGCGGAAATATCGCTATGGTTTTTTCAAACAGCGATAATGCAAAAAGCTATTCAAGTGCTCTTGATTTGCAAAGCCGGTTGGATTATTATATAAATTTGGAAAGCAAGTCGGCAGGTACGGCGACTGACGTTGAGCAGATAGACAGCGATGTCATAAATGACGTAAACGATTATATTCGTTCTTCTTCAAGTAATAACTTTTCGGCTGCTCAGTCTGCGGCGCTTGACCTTAACGATAAGCTGACAAGGCGCCAAATGATAATCGGCGAGGATATTGATTTCAGCACGGTTAAGCAAGGCCTTGAGCAAAAGCTTAATGCAATCAATCTTGAATCGTGTAAGCCTACAGGATATGTAAGCACTAAGGAGTCGGGCATTTTTTCATCATACAGTGACGGATGCGAAACGGCTTTTGATTATAAAAATATAGACAAGCTTGACGTTAATACGCTTGATAAATATATTGCTCAGGCTAAGAAAGCGAAAAAAACAGACAGTCTCGGCAAGTTGATTACCGATTATGAATGGTATTTTGCCTGCAAGGTAAGCGCAGACGAGGTTAAAGGGATTGAAAACGGCGATATATTGAATGTTGCGCTTAAGGACAGCGATAAGGTTATTGAATGTGAGGTTGTCAGCGGTGCAACGCTTGACCTTGGGGTTAAGGAGGCTGTGCTTATTCTTCGTTCAAGCGAGATGGACAGTGAGCTTGCATCAATGCGGCTTGAAAATATAGAAATCAGATTTAACGAATACACCGGATTTAAGGTGCCTTCCTCGGCGATACATATTAATGACAAGGGTGAAAAAACAGTTTATGCCCTTGTTGCAAACCAGGTCGAAAGCAGAACAGGCAAGGTTATTTATTCAACCAAGGATTATGTTGTGTTTGAATACACTCCTGAGGATGAAAATTCAATTCGTTTATATGACCAAATAATTACGCAAGGAAAGGATTTACATGATGGAAAAGTTTATACCTGATGAGGCAAGAATACAGTCGGTGCAGGATAATTATAAAAAGGTTTTGTCTGATGTTAAGGAAACCGCAATCAAAGCCGGCAGAAATCCCGATGATGTAAGACTTATGGCTGTTACCAAAACAGTTGAAAGTATTTATATTAATAAGGTTCTCGACTTGGGTGCAGACCTTATAGGTGAAAACAGAGTTCAAGAATTTTTAGGTAAAAAGGACGAACTTCATTTGAACGGGGTTGAAAAGCACCTTATCGGTCATTTGCAAACTAATAAGGTTAAACAGATTGTCGGCGAGGTTGATATGATTGAATCTGTTGACAGTGTTCATCTTGCAAAGGAAATCAGCAAAATTTCTTCAAAGAAGGAAATTACAACAAATATTTTGCTTGAAGTAAACGTCGGCAAAGAAGAGTCAAAAAGCGGAATTTTCCTTGAAGGGCTTAACGATTTAATAGCCGAGGTTTCCGAAATGGAGAATATTAAGATAAAAGGCCTTATGACTATTCCGCCGATATGTGACAGTGAGGCAGAGGTTTCAAAGTATTTTGAGTCAATGTATCAAACTTTCATTGACATTAAGAATAAAAAGATTGATAATGTAGATATGGATATTTTATCAATGGGTATGAGCCACGATTATGAAGCTGCCGTTTTTAACGGTTCTAATTTTGTTAGAGTAGGCTCTGCCATTTTCGGCGCAAGAAAATATTTTTAAAGGGAGAGAGAAGAATATGAGCTTTTTTGATAAGATTAAAGAAATCGTTACCGAAAGTGACGATGATGAATACGATGATTTTTATGAGGATGATAAAAAAGACAATTCAATAGGAATTGCTCCTCCTGCGAGAGATAGATTTTCCAGACGTGACAGTTCGGATAGAGAGGAACGTTTTTCCGAGCGCCCACGAATAAAAAGGCACGACAGCGATAAGGTTGTTAATATTCATACAACTACCCAACTTCAGGTGGTTCTTGTTAAACCTGAAAGATTTGAGGAGGCGGCAACAATTGCCGACAACCTTAATGAAAAGAGAACTATTGTTTTAAATCTTGAAAGCACAAACCGTGATGTTGCACGCAGGCTTCTCGACTTTTTAAGCGGTGCGGCTTATGCAAGCGACGGTCAAATTAAGCGTGTTGCAAACAGTACATATATTATTACCCCTTATAATGTTGATGTTATGGGCGATTTAATAGATGAACTTGAAAATAACGGTATGTTTATGTAAGTGATGAAATTAAATACAATTTTGGAGGAAGAATATAATGATTACACCAAGTCAAATTCGTCAAAAGAAGATATCTACCGTTGACGGCGGCGGATATGACAGAAATGAGGTTAATGAGCTTTTACTTGAAATTATAGAGTCTTACGAGGCTGTATATGCTGAGAATAAAGAGCTTTATCGCAAAATGGAAATCCTTGCAAACAGAATAGAGGAATACAGAGCGGACGAGGACACTATTAAAAATGCACTTATTGCCGCTCAAAAGACAGCCGATAAGCTTATGAACGACACAAAGCAAAAGGCAGCTCAGTCGCTTGAAGAAAGTGCAAAGACAGCGCAAAAGACTGTTGTTGACGCTAAGGAAAAGGCAGATAAGATTATTTCAAGTGCAAGGGATTATGTTGCTAACCTCACCAATGAAAAGGAAAAGGCAGCAGGCGAAATTGTTGACGAGGCTGAAAAGAAAGCAATCGACGCTGTTGAAGGAGCAAAGGTTGTGGCTCGTGATGTTCTTGAAAAAGCCAAATCGCTTTCTCATGAACTTATCAGCAAGACTAATGCTGAAAAGGAAAGCCAAAAGGAACTTGTTGAAAAGCTTAATGCTCAGTCTAAGTCATTTAAGGAGAACCTCATTTCTCTTTATGAAAAGCAGCTTGAGGCTATTAAAAATATGAATGAAAATGTGGATATTGCCAAAGCTCAGGCAGACGAGGAAAACATTGAAAATGAATTAAACGATATATATTCTTCCATTGACGAGCTTTCAAAGGCTGACAATGTCGACAAGGTGATTGAAGAGGCCAAGACGGTCGAGATTGAGGAGGAAAAGGCAGCAGATGAAGAAATCGAAAAAGAAACAGATGAGGCTGAAGAAACTTCTGAAGTTTCTGCTGAAAACATTCAAGAATCAGCTCAAGACGACGATAAAAATGAACCTGAAGCCGTAGAAGAAAATGAAAGCGCAGAAGAAACTGCAAAAGACATCGAGAACGATGCTGTTGACGAAATTATTGAGGAAATAGAAAGCGGAGATAAGAAGTCAATCGGCACTCTTGATGAGATTGAGGATGAACATTTCGAAGAGCCGGAGGCTTTCTCTGAGGAAGAGGCTAAAGCTGCTGTTGACGCATTTTCAAGCGATGAAATTACTCCGATTGAAGAAGCAAGCGCTATTCCTGAAATCAATGACGAGCCGGAGATTGAGGAAAAGCCACAGCCTTTTGAAAATTACTTCCACGTAAACCGTGAGGACCCTCACAATACAGACGAAACAATTTCTCTTGTTCCCGAAGATGATGACGATGAGGACGAAGAGGATAATAAAAAATTCAAAGGATTTTTTAAAAAGAAAAAATAAACCTATCAAGGAGTTAAAATAATGGATTATAATCAAACATTAAATTTACCAAAAACCGATTTTCCTATGCGTGCAGGCTTGCCTAAAAGAGAGCCTGAATTTTTGGCACGCTGGGAAGCAAATGACCAATACAAGAAGCTTATGGACCATAATGACGGCAAGCCGCTTTTCGTTTTGCACGACGGCCCTCCGTATGCTAACGGCGATATCCATATCGGCCATGCTCTTAATAAAACACTTAAGGACTTTATTGTCAGATATAAGAATATGACAGGCTTTAAGTCACCTTATGTTCCGGGTTGGGATACTCACGGTCTTCCGACTGAGCTTGCCGCAAGAAAGAAAGCAGGCATCAGTGCCGAAACTAATATTTCAGACCTTGAACTTCGCAAGATTTGCCGTGATACGGCACTTGGTTTTGTTGATATTCAAAGAGAATCTTTTAAGCGCCTTGGTGTTATCGGTGAATGGGATAATCCTTATATTACCCTTAAAAAGGAATTTGAAGAAGAACAAATCAAGGTGTTTGCAACAATGGCAAACAAGGGCTATATTTACAAGGGATTAAAGCCGGTTTATTGGTGCCCTGATTGTAATACCGCTCTTGCAGAGGCTGAAATTGAATATGCCGAGGATCCTTGTCATTCAATCTATGTTAAGTTTAATGTAACTGATGACCTTGGCAAGCTTACTGCTATGGGCGCTGATTTGAGCAAAACATATTTTGTAATTTGGACAACAACAACTTGGACTCTTCCTGCTAACGTTGCAATTTGCGTAGGCCCTGATTTTGAATATTCACTTATCAAGTCCGGTGACGAATATTATGTAATGGCTACCGACCTTGCCGCATCTGCTATGGAGGCAAAGGGCGTAAGCGATTATGAAACTCTCGGCGTTATTAAAGGCTCAGAGCTTGAATATATGAAAACTCAGCATCCGTTTATTGACCGCACATCTCTTGTTATTGTCGGCGACCACGTTACTCTTGAAAGCGGTACGGGTTGCGTTCATACTGCACCGGGTCACGGTATTGAGGACTTTGTAGTATGTAAAAATTATCCTGAAATTCCTATTATTGTTCCTGTTGATGCTAAGGGCAGGCTCACTGAGGAAGCAGGTATGTTTGCAGGTTTAACAACCGAAGAAGCTAACAAGCCTATTGCACTTCATCTTGAAAAAATCGGTGCTCTTTTTGCACTTAAGAAAATCGAACACCAATATCCGCATTGCTGGAGATGTCATAAGCCTGTTATTTTCAGAGCTACAAGCCAGTGGTTCTGCTCTGTTGATGATTTTAAGGATGACGCTGTTAAGGCTGCGGAGGACGTTAAATGGTTCCCTGAATGGGGTAAGGATCGTTTGCAGTCGATGGTTAAGGAACGTGCTGACTGGTGTATTTCACGTCAGAGAAAATGGGGCGTTCCAATCCCTGTTGTATATTGCCAGGATTGCGGCAAGGAAATCATTGACAACGATATTATGATGAAGGTTTCAAAGATTTTCGGCGAAGAAGGCAGTGATGCTTGGTTTGCTCACGATACAGAATATTTCCTTCCAGAAGGCTTCAAATGTCCTCATTGCGGCAGTGCTAAGGGATTTGATAAAGAAAAGGATATTATGGATGTTTGGTTCGATTCTGGTTCTTCTCACGCTGCAGTTTGCGCAAGGAGAAAATATCTCAAGGTTCCTGCTGACGTATATCTTGAGGGTGCTGACCAATACAGAGGCTGGTTCCAATCATCACTTCTTACTTCTGTTGCAGGCGGCCACGGCGCTCCGTATAAGCAAATTATTACTCACGGCTGGACTGTTGACGGCGAAGGCAAAAAAATGTCTAAGTCACTCGGTAACGGTATTGCTCCGCAGGAAATTATCAGCAAATACGGCGCAGATATTCTTCGTCTTTGGGTTGCAAGTGCCGATTATCATGCAGATATCCGTATCAGCCCTGAAATCTTGAAACAGATTTCAGATAACTACCGTAAGCTTCGTAATACGGCAAGATATTGCCTTTCAAACCTCTATGATTTTGACCCGGATAAAGATATGGTTTCAAATGATGAACTTGAGGAACTTGATAAGTATGCTCTTATGAAGCTTGACGAGGTTATTAAGATTGCAAGAGATACATTTGAGGTTTATGATTATCATACAGCAGCTCATTCGCTCCATAATTTCTGCGTAGTTGAAATGAGTAACTTCTACTTTGACGTTCTTAAGGATAGACTTTATACATCTGCTCCGCAGAGCAAGACAAGACGTGCAGCTCAAACAGTTCTTTATAAGGTGCTTGATGCTCTTACTCTTGTTCTTACTCCGATTCTTGCATTTACTGCTGATGAAATTTGGCAGTCAATGCCTCATGATAAGAGCAGAAACGGTGAATCACCGCTCTTTAATGAAATTCCTCAGCCTGATTTTATAGAGGCAGACAGTGATTTCATTGCTAAGTGGGACAGAATTCATGCAGTAAGATTTGACGTTCAAAAGGCGCTTGAACTTGCAAGAAACGAAAAGATTATCGGCAAGCCGCTTGAGGCAAAGGTTTCACTTTATGCAGACGGTGAGCTTTACGACTTCTTGAAGAGTGTTGAAGCTCAGCTCCCTGAAATCTTTATTACCTCCGGCGTAAGCGTTGAAAAAGGCGAGGGCGAGGTTAAAGGCGATGTTGAGGGCTTGAGCATAACAGTTTCTAAGGCTGACGGCGAAAAGTGCGAACGTTGCTGGAAGTTCTCCTATACAGTAGGTCAGGATGCAAACCATCCAACTCTTTGCGCTCATTGTTCGCAAGTAATGAAGGAACTTTCATTATAAATATTTTTAATAGGCACACACCAAAAATGATGTGTGCCTGATTTGCTATAAAACGGAGAGGTTTTGTGAAGTTAAAAAATAAAAAAATATGGTGTACGGTTATGATTGTGATAATTGTTGCCATTGATCAAATAACTAAATATTTTGCAAAAGCCTGTCTTTACGGTAAAGGCGCAAAGCCGTTTATTAAAGGTGTAGTTGAGTTCGTTTATGCTCAAAATACAGGAGTTGCTTTTTCTATGTTTGACGGGGGACGTTGGTTTTTTGTAGCACTGACCGCTGTTGTTTTTCTGTTTTGCATATTATATATGTATAAGGGCAAGGGGCAAAACAACCTTTGGCTTTTTTGGTCACTCGGAGTTATAGTGTCGGGTGCAATAGGCAATTTGATAGACAGAATTTATCTTGGCTACGTAATTGATTTTATTAATCCGACCTTTGTTAATTTTGCAGTGTTTAATATAGCGGATTGCGCAGTAACATTGGGAACGATAAGTCTTATGGCTTACCTTGTTTTTGATATATTTAAAAAGGAGAACAAGGATGAGCCAAAAAATTGATTTATCTGTTTCAAATGAATTTTCAGGCGTCAGGATAGATAAGTTTTTGGCTGAAAATATCGATTTTTTAACAAGAAGTATGATATCAAAGCTTATCGAAAACGGCAATGTGTTCGTGTTTGACAAAATCGCTCAAAAAAGCTATAAATGCAAGGCAGGCGATGAAATCAGCGTGAATGTGCCAAAGCCTCGTGTGCTTGAAACAAAGGCTGAAAATATACCGCTTGATATAGTGTATGAGGACGGCGACCTTTTAGTTGTTAATAAGCCTAAGGGAATGGTTGTTCACCCTGCTCCCGGTAATTATGAAGGCACGCTTGTTAATGCACTTTTATATCATTGCGGCAACAGCTTAAGCGGTATTAACGGTGTAATACGTCCCGGAATAGTTCATAGAATTGATAAGGATACTTCGGGGCTTTTAATAGTAGCAAAAAACGATTTTTCCCATTTGCATCTTGCAAAACAGATTAAAGAACATTCCTTTTATCGTGCATATCAGGCAGTTGTATACGGAAATATTAAAGAGGATAAGGGAACGGTAAACGAGCCTATCGGCAGAAGTCCTAAGGATAGAAAGCGTATGGCTGTAGTTTACAAAAATTCAAGAAACGCAATCACTCATTATGAAGTTTTGAAGCGTTTCGGTAATTTTACTCATATAAAGTGCATACTCGAAACGGGAAGAACTCATCAAATAAGAGTTCATATGGCTTATCTCGGTCATCCGCTTGCGGGCGACAGCGTTTACGGGCCTAAAAAGGTTATCACCAAGCTTTCAGGTCAATGCCTTCACGCAGGGGAGATTGGCTTTGTTCATCCGAGAACGAATGAATATTTGCACTTTACTTCACCTTTGCCTGATTATTTTACTGATTTTTTGGCAGAGCTTGAAAGAAAACAATAACACCGTGAGGATTTAGGATGGAAAAAACTTTTGAAAATTGGCTTGTGGTATCGGATATCGACGGTACTCTTAATAATAAAATCCGCAAGCTGCCAAAAAGAAATTATGATGCAATAAAAAAATTCACCGATTTAGGCGGTAATTTCACTCTCGCTTCAGGTAGGCTTCAGTCAAGCCTTGAAAGAAATTATAACAGAATAACGCCTAATCAGCCTGCTGTTGTTTTAAACGGTGCAGGGCTTTATGATTATAAGGAAAAGAAAATGCTTTGGCGAAGCACAATCGGAGAAAAAGGACGTGACTTTGTAAAGCTTGTTGAAAAAGAATATAACAAGCTTTTTAAAAGTGTTGATATAGGAATTTATTTTGACGATTATGTTTATATTGTTAAAAACGGACTTTTTGCAAGTGCAACAATGCATTTTGACAAGGCTCATTTTGAAGTGGTTAAATCTATTGACGATGTACCGAAAGACGGCTGGATGAAGGTTATTTTTTGGTCCAATCCATTTACAATTAAGTCGCTTCAAAAATTTATTGACAAAAACGAAAACCCCGACGCTAACTTTATGTCCTCATCTGTTTGCACGATTGAAATGCTTCAAAAAGGCACTCATAAGGGTGTTGGCATTATGAAACTTGCAGATATGCTCGGCATAGATAAAAGCCATGTTGCGGCAATCGGGGATTATTATAATGACTGGGATATGCTCAAAACAGTTGGGCTTCCCGCCTGTGCAGGTCAAGCTCCCGCACCTATACATAATATTTGTAAATTTGAGGCTTGCCATTGCAACAAGGGCTGTGTTGCCGATTTGCTTGAATATATTATGTCCGGCAAGGCTGAAGAAAATATTAAGAAAGAAAATAATAAAAAGTAGGTAATCTTATGTTGACTATCGGTGCACATTTGAGTGCTTCTAAGGGATATACGGCGATGCTTAAGCAAGCTGTGGAAATAGGCGCTAACACTTTTCAGTTTTTTACACGTAATCCGAGGGGTGGAAGTGCAAAGGCTATTGACGAAAATGACGTGAATGAGTTTTTAAAGCTTATGGAAGAAAATGATTTTCCTGTAATTTTGGCTCATGCGCCTTATACGCTTAATCTTTGCTCTGCTAAGCCTGAAACAAGGGAGTTTGCAAGAAACACATTTTTAGATGACTTAAAAAGAATGGAATATACTCCTCATCAGCTTTATAATTTCCATCCGGGTTCTCATACGGGTCAGGGCGCAGAGGTCGGAATTGACCTTATAGCCGAGGCACTTAATAAGGTACTTTTTCCTGAAATGACTACCACCGTTTTGCTTGAAACCATGGCAGGCAAGGGAACGGAGATTGGCAGAAGCTTTGAGGAACTTCGTGCAATTATTGATAAGGTGGAGCTTAATGATAAAGTCGGCGTTTGCCTTGATACGTGCCATGTTAATGATGCCGGCTATGATTTGGTTAATAATCTTGACGGCGTTTTGGAGGAATTTGATAAGGTAATCGGTCTTGACAGGCTCAAGGCAATACATCTCAATGATTCTAAAAATCCGCTTGGCGCCCATAAGGACAGGCACGAGAAAATCGGAGAGGGTTATATC
>ENA-ORLM01001929-ORLM01001929.1-human-gut-metagenome-genome-assembly--contig:-NODE-1929-length-11835-cov-4.251999_pt1 | contig 11835 bp, 8 predicted proteins | sample MGYA00243063_ERZ508815 | MGnify/ENA primary metagenome ERZ508815 (study PRJEB26277, sample SAMN04329768) | human gut metagenome | biome: human-associated habitat | host: Homo sapiens | place: USA...
GCCCCCATCTATATGGACGACACCTCGGGCATCACCATCACCGAGATGAAGGCGAAGATCCGCCGGGTCAATCAGGACCCCGCCCGCCCCAACGTGGGACTCATCGTCATCGACTATCTGCAGCTGATGACCAGCGGCCAGCGCAGCGAGAACCGCGTGCAGGAGATCAGCTCCATCACCCGAAATCTCAAGATCATGGCCAAAGAGATGAACGTGCCCATCATCGCTCTGAGCCAGCTGTCCCGTGCGGTGGAAAAGCAGGGCAACAACTCCAGCCACCGCCCCCAGCTGTCGGACCTGCGCGACTCCGGCTCCATCGAGCAGGACGCCGACTGCGTCCTCTTCCTGTACCGCGACTCCTACTACGCCAGCCAGAACCCCGACGGCGCGGAGGTGGACGCCGACACCGCCGAGTGCATCGTGGCCAAGAACCGTCACGGCGAGACCAGCACGGTGCCGCTGGGCTGGGACGGCGCCCACACCCGCTTTATGGATGTGGACTTCAAACGCTGATGAACTACGAAGAGATCTTACAGACGGTGCGCGGCTTCTGCGCCCGGGAAAAGCTGCTGGACGGCAAAAAGCATCTCGCGCTGGCTGTTTCGGGCGGGGCCGACAGCATGGCCCTGCTCTGCCTCATGCGTCCGCTGGCCGGGGAAAAGGGCATCGCCCTCACGGTCTGCCACGTCAACCACGGCCTGCGGGGGGAGACGGCGGACCGGGACGAAGCCTTCGTCCGGGAGGTCTGCGCCCGGCTGGGCCTGCCGCTGCGGGTGTTCCATGCCGCTGAGCTGGAAGCCGAGGCAGGAAAGCCCCGGGCAGGGGAGGACTGGGCGCGCCGCCTGCGGTATGCCTGCTTTGAGCGGGTGCTAGCCGACGGGATAGATGCCGTCGCAACTGCCCATACTGGGAGTGACCAGGCCGAGACGCTGCTGTTCCGGCTGGCCAGAGGCACCGGCCTCCACGGCGCGGCGGGCATCCGGCCCAGCCGCCCGGGCTATCTGCGGCCTCTGCTCTGCCTGACGAGGGCCGACACCGAGGCCGTCTGCCGCGCCTGCGGCGAATGCTGGGTCACCGACGAGACCAACGACGCCGACGACTACGCCCGCAACCGTCTGCGCCACGGCGCACTGCCCGCCCTCTGCGGGGTCAACAGCGCCGCCGAGCGCAATCTGGCCCGCTTCTGTGAGAAAGCCGCCAAGGCGGACGAATACTTCGCCCGGCAGGCGGATGCGCTGCTGGCTTCGGCCCGGGCAGTGGACGCAAAAAGCCTGCCCGGCGGGGCGGGATACGCCCTGCGCAGCGGCCAGCCCGTGTGGCTGTCAGAGCCTTTGCGGCAGACTGACCCGCTCATCCTCGACATGGCCCTCCACAGCCTTGTGGAGCCGGTGCGGGACGCGGAGGAAAAATATATCCGCCTGCTGGCCGACCTTGTGGAAAAGGGCAGCGGCGCGGTGCAGCTCACCGACGCCGTCCGCTTCTGCGCCCGGGACGGCGTGCTCTGGCGGGAGGAAGCCGATCAAAACACCTGTCGGCAGGGCGAAAAAGCGGACTATCCGAAATTTGAAGTATCCCTGCCGGAGGGCGGCGATTATCCGCTGCCCGGCGGCAGAAAGCTGCATATCCGGGTGGTCTCGGCCTGTTTTGAAGAAAAAACACAGGGTGTTCATAAAAAAGACTTAAAAAATCAGGCAGATTATGCTAAAATAAACTCGATATGTCCTGTTCTGCGGCTGCGCTGCCGTCAGCCCGGCGACCGCTTCCGTCCGGCCGGGCGGGGGGTAGACCGGGAGCTGCGCAAATGGATGAACGAGGCGGGCATCCCGCCCCGGGAACGGGACATGCTGCCGCTGCTGGCGGCAGGCAGACAGGTGCTGTGGGTCTGCGGAGAGGGCTTTGCCGATGGGCTGGCCCCCGGGCCGGACACCGGGCAGCTGCTGCAGGTGGAACTAGAAAATTTTGGAGGAATCGAATCATGAGCATGCATGACGATATTTTGAAGGTCCTCGTTTCGGAAGAGGAGCTGAAAGCGAAGGTGGCTGAGCTGGGCGCTCAGATCAGCAAAGACTATGAGGGCAAAAACCTCGTCCTCGTCTCCATCCTCAAGGGCTCGGTGGTCTTTATGGCCGACCTGATGCGCGCTGTGAGCATCCCGTGCAGCATCGACTTCATGGTGGTGTCCAGCTACGGCGGCGGCAACACCACCAGCACCGGCCTCGTCAAGATCATCAAGGATCTGGACGGCGACCTCTCCGGCAAGGACGTGCTCATCGTGGAGGACATCCTCGACACCGGCATCACCCTGTCGAACCTCGTGCCGATGCTCAAGATGCGCAACCCGAACTCGGTGAAGATCTGCACCATCCTCGACAAGCCCAGCCGCCGCAAGGCCGACATCGCCCCGGACTACGAGGGCTTCGCGGTGCCGGACGAGTTCGTGGTGGGCTATGGCCTCGACTACGACGAGAAGTACCGCAACCTGCCCTACATCGGCGTACTCAAACCCAGCGTCTACGAAAAGTAAGAAATAAAACCAGAACTGGAGTTGATCCTTTTGCAACCTAAGAGACCTCGTATCAATCCGCTCATCCTCGCACTGGCGCTGGCCGCCGTGCTGATGGTCTGGTCGGTGATGGGCAGCGGGTCGGGCAGCACCAGCGGCTCGACCATGAGCTACTCCACCGTCGTCCATTACTTTGAGCACAATCAGGTCACGGCCTTCACGCTGGACCGCAACACCAGCGTCATCACCCTGAACCTGAAGGAAGGCGACCTGCCCCTGCCGGACGTCTCCTCCACCCAGAGCACGGTGCAGTCTACCGGCGGTCTGCTGAGCGGGATGTTCTCCTCCTCGTCGGAGTCCACCGGCGCAGTGCAGGAGGACGACGGCACCGTCACCGTCCGCTATAAGCTGCCCTATGCCTACGTTTTCATCGAGAACGTGGACAAGTATATCGAGTCCTACGACGCGGCGAATCCCGACGCGCCCATGACCTACGACTACACCTCTCTCAAGGAGACCATCCCCTGGATGGAGATCATCTTCTATCTGGGGATGCTGGGCTGCACCGGCTTTTTGCTGTTCTCGATGATGCGGGGCGGCGTCGGCGGTGGCGGCGGCATCATGAATGTCGGCAAAGCCAAGGTCAAGGACGAGCACGAGAACAAGAAGACCGCCACCTTTGCCGATGTGGCCGGTGAAGACGAAGAGAAGGAAGAGCTGAAAGAGGTCGTGGAGTTCCTCAAGAGCCCCGACAAGTTCAACTCTCTGGGCGCACGCATCCCTCACGGCGTGCTGCTCGTCGGCCCTCCGGGTACCGGCAAGACCCTGCTGGCCCGCGCCTGCGCCGGTGAGGCCGGTGTGCCGTTCTACTCCATCTCCGGCTCTGACTTCGTCGAGATGTACGTCGGCGTCGGCGCATCCCGTGTGCGCGACCTCTTCGACAAGGCAAAAAAGACCATGCCCTGCATCATCTTCATTGATGAGATCGATGCTGTGGGCCGTCAGCGCGGTGCCGGTCTCGGCGGCGGTCACGACGAGCGCGAGCAGACCCTGAACCAGCTGCTGGTCGAGATGGACGGCTTCGAGGCCAACGACGGCGTCATCGTCATGGCGGCCACCAACCGTGCCGACATCCTCGATAAGGCCCTGCTCCGCCCGGGCCGCTTCGACCGTCAGGTCTACGTCGGCCTGCCCGACGTCAAGGGCCGCGAGGAAATCCTGAAAGTCCACACCAAGAACAAGCCCCTCGCCCCGGATGTCTCCCTCAAGGTCATCGCACAGCGCACCGCAGGCTTTGCGGGCGCTGACCTCGAGAACCTCGTCAACGAGGCCGCTCTGCTGGCTGCACGCCGCAGCCGCAAGGCCATCACGATGGAGGACATCGAAGAGGCTTCCATGAAGGTCATGGCCGGCCCCGAGAAGAAGAGCCGGGTCGTCACCCCCGAAGAGAAAAAGCTCACCGCCTACCACGAGGCAGGCCACGCTGTGGCGGGCTTCTACTGCAAGCACCACCCCCGTGTGCATGAGATCACCATCATCCCCCGCGGTCAGGCCGGCGGCTACACCATGTATCTGCCCGAGAAAGACCGCAGCTACGTCACCAAGGGCGAGATGTTCGAGGACATCGTGTCCAGTCTGGGCGGCCGCGTAGCCGAGCAGCTTATCCTGGACGACATCTCCACCGGTGCGTCCAACGACCTGCAGCAGGCGACGAACATCGCCCGCCAGATGATCACCAAGTACGGCTTCTCCGAGCGCCTTGGCCCTGTGGTCTACGGCACCTCTCAGGAGGAGACCTTCCTGGGCCGCGACCTCGGTCAGGGCAAGGGCTACAGCGAGACCACCGCTGCTGAGATCGACAGCGAGATGCGGGACATCATCGACGAGGCCTACGAGACCTGCCGCCGCACCCTGACGGAGCATATCGACCAGCTCCATGCGCTGGCACAGGCCCTGATGGAGCGCGAGAAGCTGAACGAGAAGGAGTTCAACGCCGTGATGGCAGGCGAGACCCTGCCCCAGCGTGAGGACCCCGACGCAAAGCCCGCCGAGGCTCAGCCCGCTGTCCAGCCTGTGGAACAGGCCGAGACCGCAGAGGCTGCGGAGCCTGCCGAACCTGCTGAGGCAGTGGATGCCGCCCCGCAGGAAGCTCCGGCCCCCGAAACGCCGGATGAAGGCGAAGCCAACCAGTAAACCAAGAGAAAGGGGAGAGTGTTGTGGAGGAAAATTTTGAACCGGTCGCGCGGACACGGGCCAACTATTACACCCCGGGCAGCCCGGTGCAGTTTGTCTGCGTGGAGCTGCTCAAGGGCGAAGTCAGCGGCGAACACGCGGTCTGTCTGACCTTTAAGAACATTTCCCGCGTGACCCTGACGGCACTGGAGATCCACTTCAAGTGCAAGGGCGTGGACGGCGTCATCCTCTGTGAGGACGAGTTCGAGTACCGTGACCTTACCGCGAAGCCCGGCGAGAGCTTCGGCATGGATGATGCCGTCTTTGTCACCCAGAAGGCCATCACCAGCGTGGACGTCACCCTGCGCAATGTCTACAGCGGCAGGAAGGTCGTCCACCTCGAGAGCATCAAGCGGGTGCGCCTGCCGGCCCCCCGCCGCCTGAGCGTCGAGATGCAGAAGGCCCTCGAAGCCCGGATGAACCGCACCGGCATGAAGTTCATGCCCCAGGTCTTCGAGAACGGCTGGTACTGCGCCTGCGGTGCCTTCCACCCGAAGGAAGAGGACACCGTCTACTGCTCTGAGTGCGGCAGCGACCGCATCCTTTTGCAGAACGCGCTGAACACCCTGCTGCAGCCGGAAGCCCCGGTGCGCCAGCCCGAGCCGCAGCCTGCGGCCCAGCCGGTACGCTCCGCTGCGCCTGCTGAGGAGCCTACCCGCATCGTGGGTGCGGAGCAGGAGGAAGCCACCCGTATCATCCCGCCCCGGGCGGCGGAGCCTGCGCCCGGCTATGCGCCTGCCGCTGAGATGGACGCGACCCGCGTGGTGTCCCGCGCCCCGGAGCAGGAGGCGACCCGCGTTTTGCCCCGCCAGCCGGAGCCGGTGCGCCCGGCCAAGTCCTTTGCGCCGGACGAAGAGGTGGAGAAGTACGGCACCCGTGTGGTACCCTCGACTCCCGCCGCCGCGCCGTCCCGCCTGCAGGCAAAGCCGCTGGACGAGGAGGACGACTGCGAAGAGGAAGACCCCCGCGACAGCATCGCTGAGACGCTCATCCGCTGGGTGCCGCCCATCACCGCCATCGTGTGTGCGGGCATCGCCCTGTGCGGCTTCGTGTATTCTCAGTTCATGATGTAAAATAGGATGTACGGCGGAGGAGGCAGAGGCTTCCTCCGCTTTTAATTTAAGGAATAACCTCTCCGTCAGCGCTGCCGCGCTGCCACCTCCCCTATCGAGGGGAGGCCTTGGCATGGCGGAAAAGCTTTATCTTTTCGCCAGAGGCTCCCCTACTAGGGGCAACAACGACGACCGCCGCCAGTGGCGGAAACAGGGAGTCGCTGTTGGGGCAGCGGCCAGTAAGGCGCAAGCGAAGCGCTGCGGATGCTGGGTGCCGCAACCCGGGCAATGGCACGCCATAGGCGTGACGGAGAGGTTTAACAAGGAGAGATGATTATGCCTGACGAAGCTTTGCAGGCCGCGTTCGAGATCAAAGCGGCCTGCGACGACATCAGCCGGAAGCTGCTGCGCTGGCACTGGGAGGAAAAGCCCGGCGCTCACAGCGTGGACGCCCTGCTGAAGCATCTGGCCCAGCGCCAGAAGGAGAGCCCCGACTACTACGAGCGCCTGCCGGAGCTGAATGGCCGCACCGGCTGGCAGCAGCTGGATACCACCCTCTGTATGCGTGTCCTGCTGGACCCGGAAAAGGACGCCGCCCGGCCTCTGGACCTGCTGGGCAATACGCCCCACCCGGCAGCGGCCCGCCGCGCCTGCAACGCCGTGCGGATAGCCCGCAACGAGGCCGCCCACGCCTCCGACCGGACCGCAGCCGCACAGGCGGCGATCCGGTTCAACGAGGCCGTGGAGGAGCTGGAAGCGGGCTATGAGGGAACGGCCCTGACCACCGGCGACCTCGAGAAGTATTACCGGATGGCGGAGGACTTTCTGTCCCGCTGCGGCGCGTCGGAGACCATCGAGCCTCAGAAGAAGGCTGAGGACGAAGCGCCCCGCCGTCAGAAGTCCCAGAAAAGCGGCAGCACCTCCCGCAAGCGCCAGAGCGGCGGGAATCGTGCCGCTTCGGGCCGGGGGACATCAGGCCGCAGCCGGAACGCTTCCGGCCGGAACAGCCGCAGCCGCCAGAATATGCAGACCACGGCCCGCCGCAAGAAGCGCCAGCGCACCCAGAGCCGCGCTCTCACCGTGGTGCTGCTGGCCGTCGTCCTGCTGGGCCTGCTGGTCCGGGCCTGGACGATGGGGCTGATGAAGTGATACGCTCTACTGAGGTAGATCATGTGAGAAAGTGACCAAAAAATAACGTACTATAGTTATAAAACGTCACTTACGCAGCTTGCGTAAGTGAGGGTATCTGCGTAAGTGACTCACTTACGCAGCAGGGGTCACTTCGTCACCTTGCGTAAGTGGCTTTTTGGACGATGCTGCGTGCGAAAAGCGTCACTTCCTCAGATAACGCGCGGGTCTCAGAGAAAGTTCTCTGTAGCCCGACCTCTCCGTCAGCGCGAACGCGGCCAAAACTGCATACAATAGCTCTATAACCGTTTATATGAGAAAGGAAACACGCAATGGAGCTGAATTTTTATACCCTCTGCGTCCTCTATCTGGTCTACTCGTTCCTCGGCTGGGTAGCCGAGACGGTGGTGGCGACCATCAAGGGCCGCGCCTTCGTCAACCGCGGCGTGGCGTCCGGCCCGTTCTGCTTCGTCTACGGCACGGCGGCTGTGTTGATGGCGGTGGGCTTTGCCGACCTGCGCTCGACGCCGGTGGCCCTCTTCCTCGGCTGTGCGGCCAACGCCACCGTGGTGGAGTGGGTGACGGCCAAGCTGCTCGAGAGGATGCACCGCCGCCGCTGGTGGGACTACTCGGATAAAAAGTTCAATCTGGACGGCTACGTCTGCCTGCAGTACTCGGTGCTCTGGGGCCTGCTGGGCATGGCAAGCGTGCTGTGGGGCAACGTCCTGCTGCTGCGGCTCTGCGCCATCCTTCCGGGCTGGCTGCTGCATATCGGCGTCTGGGCGGCGATGACGCTGGCCGTCCTCGACCAGCTGGGCGCAGCGCTGGCCGTCAACCGGTACGCCGCCAGCCATCCGAGGCTGGAACAGCTCAATCTCGAGCTGGAAAAGCACTCGGACAAGCTGCGCCAGCGGCTCATCGCCCATGTGGAAAAGCGTATCCAGCGGGCTTACCCGGCCATCGTCCAGCCCGAGCCGACTGCTCAGAAAGAAAAGGCCCTGAGCTTCGGCGACCTCGTCTGGCTCTTCGTCATCGGGGCTTTCCTCGGCGACGTGGTGGAGACGCTGTTCTGCCGGGTGACGGCGGGCGTCTGGATGAGCCGCTCGAGCCTCGTGTGGGGACCCTTCAGCGTGGTGTGGGGTCTGGCGCTGGTCATGGCGGCGGTTCTGCTGCGGGGCAGCGAGGAGCGGAGCGACCGCTCCATCTTCCTGTTCGGCTTCGTGATGGGCGGCGTGTATGAGTATATCTGCAGCGCCGTGGGTGAGCTGCTGTTCGGCGTCATCTTCTGGGACTACAGCGGCTTCAAGTTCAATCTGGGAGGCCGTGTCAATCTGCTCTACTGTTTCTTCTGGGGCATCGCGGCGGTGGTCTGGATCCGGTACGGCTACCCCCTCGTCGCAAAGCTGATGGCAAACCTGAAAAAGCACATCCTGCCCTGGATGACCGTGGTGCTGACGGTGTTCATGGCCGTGAACATGGGGCTTTCGGCCCTGGCGCTGGCCCGTTACGACGCCCGCACCAGCGGCATTGCCCCGGCGAACCGGCTGGACGTCTTCCTCGACGAGCACTTTGACAACGCCCGGATGGAGCGGGTGTACCCCAACGCCAAAAAAACCGGCTGACCCGGCAGCCATAAACGCAAAAAAGCACTGCACCCGCCCGCTTTTGGGGAGTGCAGTGCTTTTGATTTGTTCAGCCCTTACTGAGCGGCAAAGACCTTTACCTCGTCCTTGTCCATGAAGGCGGCACCGGCAAAGCCTGCTGCTTCCAGCTGGCCCAGCTGCTTGCCGAGCTTCTTGCCCTGAGGCAGGACGGTGACGTTGTACGTCTCGCGGAGGGCGGCGGCCCGGCTCAGGACGGCGGTGAAGTCGGCGTCCCTGCCGTAGAGCAGGGCAATCTTCTGCTTTGCGCCGGGGATCTGGTAGCCCTGCTCGAGCAGGATGCCGCAGACCCGCTCGAAGCCGATGGAGAAGCCGACGGCGGGCACCTGCGTGCCAAGGAACTTGCCCACCATGTTGTCGTAGCGTCCGCCGCCGGCGACTGCGCCGCTGAACTGCGGGCAGGTGATCTCAAACACCATGCCGGTGTAGTAGCCCTGACCGCGCACGAGGCTGGGGCAGTAGGCCACCTGATAGCGGCCGGCGGCCATGGCGTTGGCGGTAGCGAGGACGTACTTGAGGTCGTCGGCGATGGCGGGGTCTGCGCAGCGGGCGGCCACAGCGTCCAGCGTCACCTCACCGGCGGCGATGAAGTCGGCCAGTGCGTTGACCGCGCTCTCGGGCAGCTGCTTCTCGAGAAGCTCGGTCTTCACGCCGTCGGCACCGATCTTATCCATCTTGTCGAAGGTGATGCAGACGGAATCCAGCGTGTCGGCGGCAAAGCCCATGCTCTCCAGCATCCCGCGCAGGATGCGGCGGTCGTTGATGTTAACGGTGAAGCCGTCGAAGCCGATGCCCAGCAGGGCGCGGGTGGTCACGTCGATGAGCTCGACCTCGGCGTTGGGGCTCTCGTCGCCCAGAATGTCGATGTCGCACTGGACGAACTCGCGCAGACGGCCCTTCTGGGGGCGCTCGGCGCGGAAGACGCGGTCGGTCTGGATGACCTTGAAGGGGTGGGGGAGCTTGTCCTTGTTGGCGGCGTAGAAGCGGCTCAGGGGCAGGGTCAGATCATAGCGCAGGCCCATGTCGGAGAGCTCTTTCGGGTCGCCGGAGTTCAGGGCGGCGGTGAGCTTGTCGCCGCGCTTGAGCACCTTGAAGATGAGGTTCAGGTTGTCGCCGCCGTCGGACTTGTCGAGGTTCTCCATATCCTCCAGCATGGGGGTGGAGATGCGCTCGAAGCCGGATGCGCGGTAAGTCTCGAGAATTTTGCCCTGAATGTAGTCGCGCAGGGTCTGCTCGTTGGGCAGAAGGTCGCGCATACCTTTTAAGGCCTGAGTTTTCATAATAGAGTCCTCTTTCTGTATAGCCCTCTCAGTCGCTGACGCGACAGCTCCCCCAGAGGGGGAGCCACTGGCGTGTCGGCAGGGCCTGTGCGGGACGCACAAGCTCACTTGAACCGGAAACGGAAGTGCCCTGGGGGTCAGGGTACACGACAGCGAAACAGGAGAGATGATTTTTGTGATACGCTTCTAATTATAAAGGATACCGTCTTTTTGTCAATCGAAAAGGACACACTATTCTCTGAGGTGATGCACGAAATGCAGAAAACAAGACCCTGGGCCATCCTGGCGGCGGGCGCGGCCATCCAGGTATTGACAGGCCTGCCCGCCGCGTGGGGCGTGTTTCAAAGACCCGTCATGGAGGAATACGGCCTCAGCGAGCAGGGGGCAGGCTATGCCTTCGGAGTGCTCATCGCATTTTTCGGTATAGGGTGCGTCATCGGCGGCTTTCTGCAGGATAAGCACGGCCCTCGCTTTGCAGCTTTGTGGGGGACGGGCCTGCTCTGCGGCGGATTCTTCGCGGCGGCGGCTCTCCCGGCAGAGAAGGGGAGTGCTTTTTTCGGGGTGTTCAGCATCCCGGCGGGGCTCGGCACGGCCTTTCTCTATCCGTCCATCCAGTCCTGCGCCCAGAAGTGGTACAAGGGCCGGAAGGGCCTCGCCACCGGCGTCATCGGGGGCGCAGTGGGGTTGAGCGGAGCGTTCCTGACCGTCTTTGTCCGCACGGCCCTGCGGGGTTTCGGGCCGGTGCAGGGCATCCGGGGCGCGTTCTGGGCGCTGGGTGCGCTGACCCTGCCGGTCTGCCTCGCGGGCAGTGCATTGCTGACCGACCCGCCGCCCGAAAAGCCTCAGCCCAGCCGGCAGGGAAAGGCTAAGGCCGCGCCGCCCCTCGACCTCTCGCCCCGGCAGATGCTTGGCACGCGGCAGTACTGGCTCTGCGCCGGAGCGGTCTGCTTTTCCACCCCGGCGGTGCTGCTGTTCAGCCCCATCATCCTGAAGCTGGGCATGGAGCGGGGGCTGGACGAGAGCGCCGCCCTCTGGGCCGTGGTGCTGGGCAGCGTGGGCAGCGCGGCCGGGCGGCTGCTGATGCCCCTGCTCAGCGACAAAATTGGTCGGCGGCCGACCGACCTCATCCTCTTTGGCGCGTCGCTGGGGCTTTCGGTGGTGTTCTGGTCAGCCCGTGGATGGGCCGTCATAGGGGTGTACGCAGGACTGACCTTCTGCTACTCGGCGCTGGCGGCGGTGCTGCCCGCCCTCTCCACCGACCTGTTCGGTCTGCCCCACGCCGGAGTGAACTATGGCTTTCTGGCGCTGGGACAGAGTGTAGGAAGCCTTTTGTTCCCGTTTATCGCCAATTTCTGGGGCTTCGGGCCGGGGAGACACGTCCTCGCCATCGCGGGTGCGGCGGCAGGCTTTGCCTGTATCTGGGCCGTCACGCCGGTGCAGCCAGAGCGCCCGAAGAAGCCGAACTGAGAAACGCTCTTTCGAGGAAAAACGAAAATAACAAAAAGATTGCGAAAAATTTGTCAGAAATAGCTTGCAAATTGCGCCGTCGTCCTCTATAATAAAATTGTGCGTGGTAGTACCGGGAGGAGCGCTGAAAAGAGAGCGGCGCAGCCCGGTCAATGCAAGGCGGCAGGGGAGAGAAGCCCCGGCCGTGTGACATCAATTTGTCAAAAGGAGAGTATGATTATGACCTATTCGCAGCAAGTACAGAATATGTGCCCGATCACCAAAGGTCCTAAGCATGGTCCGGCTCCCATCCCCGAAGAGGGCGCATGGGTCAAGGCCTATGAGATCAAGGACATCAGCGGCTACACCCACGGTGTGGGCTGGTGTGCACCTCAGCAGGGTACCTGCAAGCTGTCTCTGAACATCAAGAACGGCGTCATCGAGGAGGCTCTGGTGGAGACCATCGGCTGCTCCGGCATGACCCACTCTGCTGCTATGGCAGGCGAGATCCTGCCCGGCAAGACCATTCTGGA
>ENA-ORLM01001937-ORLM01001937.1-human-gut-metagenome-genome-assembly--contig:-NODE-1937-length-11786-cov-3.392006_pt1 | contig 11786 bp, 7 predicted proteins | sample MGYA00243063_ERZ508815 | MGnify/ENA primary metagenome ERZ508815 (study PRJEB26277, sample SAMN04329768) | human gut metagenome | biome: human-associated habitat | host: Homo sapiens | place: USA...
GAAATAAATATCAGTAACCATTTCAGTTCAGCCTTCAAACAGAGTTAAGCCAAGATGCGATTTAGCAAATAACTGCCTTTCACTTTCCCAGCCTCAACACTTGAGCTAAACTTCAATGCAAACCGACACAACATCACGGGCCACTTCTACAAATCCGCTCGATATTTTGATTTCGAACGGGTTCTCTCCAACACAGCTAACAATTCCGGCACTCAAAGTCGAGATAATCGGCGCATGACCTTCCAACACTTCGAACGAGCCCGATTCACCCGGAAGTTTCACCCCCGAGCAAGCTCCTTCATACAATGTTTTTTCCGGCGATACTATAGTTACTCTCATGATGTTTAAGTTATATTTGTTTCAACCTAAGCGAACTTTCGCCGAAAAGCAAATCAAGCATCTCAACGGCCACTTAAATTGGTCAGAATGGTTAGCCAGGCTGCATTGAGCTGGCACCATTCCGACAATCTATTTATCACAGATTCAGAAACTGCAAAAAATCACTCTTTATAGTTTAAAATGAGCGTTTTAGCAATTTCTTAGGCTTGCTCCATCAACTTTTTACCCTTGGCAATGGCATCATCAATAGTTCCGACATTCAGGAACGCCTGTTCAGGCAGGTAGTCTACTTCGCCATCCAATATCATATTGAAACCGCGAATTACCTCGTCGATGGGTACCATCACACCCGGAACGCCCGTAAACTTCTCAGCCACAGTAAACGGCTGACTCAGGAAACGCTGCACGCGACGGGCACGATTCACTGTCAGACGGTCTTCGTCAGACAATTCATCCATACCCAAAATTGCAATGATATCCTGCAATTCCTTGTACTTCTGCAGTATCTGCTTTACGCGCTGTGCACAGTTGTAATGTTCCTCGCCAATCACATTCGGATCCAAAATACGCGACGTTGAATCCAGCGGATCGACAGCAGGATAAATACCAAGCTCCGTAATCTTACGGCTCAACACGGTTGTTGCATCCAAGTGGGTAAACGTTGTAGCCGGTGCCGGGTCGGTCAAGTCATCGGCAGGCACATATACAGCCTGGATTGAAGTAATCGAACCATTTTTGGTTGAAGTGATACGTTCCTGCATGGCACCCATTTCGCTGGCAAGCGTAGGCTGATAACCTACGGCTGAAGGCATACGGCCCAACAATGCCGATACTTCAGAACCTGCCTGTGTGAAACGGAAAATATTATCAATAAAGAAAAGGATATCTGTAGCCTTACCTTCGCTGGCACCGGCATCGCGGAAACTTTCTGCAATTGACAAACCAGACAATGCCACAGAAGAACGTGCTCCAGGAGGTTCATTCATCTGACCATACACCAACGTAGCCTGACTTTTGGCCACTTCGTTATAGTCTACCTTCGAAAGATCCCATTCGCCACGTTCCATAGCTTCTTCGAACTCCTTACCGTAACGAACAACGCCACTTTCAATCATTTCGCGCAAAAGGTCGTTACCTTCACGGGTTCGTTCACCCACACCGGCAAACACTGAGAAACCATCATGTCCTTTGGCAATATTGTTAATCAGTTCCATGATGAGCACCGTTTTACCTACACCGGCACCACCAAAAAGTCCGACTTTACCACCCTTGGCATAGGGTTCAAGAAGGTCGATAACCTTAATACCGGTATACAGAACCTCGCTACTGGTTTTGAGTTCATCAAACTTAGGAGGCTCACGATGAATTGGGTAAGCGCCTGCGGTATGGTCCAAAGCTTTCAGACCGTCGATTGAATCGCCTGTTACATTCAACATACGACCCTTAATCTGTTCACCCACGGGCATTGATATAGGGGCACCTAAGCACCGAACTTCCAATCCGCGACTCAAGCCATCGGTATTGTCCATGGCTACAGTTCGTACGGTATCTTCGCCAATGTGTTGTTGAACTTCAATTACGATGCGACGGCCATCAGGATGCGTCACTTCGAGTGCTTCATGAATAGCAGGAAGCACTTCCTCGACTGATTTTCCCTGAGCGTCGAATGCAACGTCAACCACAGGTCCGATGATCTGTGAAATGTGTCCTATTTTTACGCTACGTTCGTTCATTTTTTTATATATATGGCTGTATATTAATTATCAAGGCTAAAAATATGCTTTTCAGTTAAGGTGGCTATATGGTCAGATTAAGGGGGCATATTTATGGTCTACGAAATTCATTATATGCACCGATTCACGCATCTTCAATAGTTCATTTTATGCCTAAGAAGCAGGTGCTTTTTAACTTCGCATCGCAAAGTTAGGTTTTTTGTTGAAAGAAACAACTTTTTCTACTACTAAATTTTTGATAATTCTTACACACATTGTTAAAAGCTCCAAAAATAAAGAAACTTGGAGAAAATCGGAATAACAAAAGCGAAATACTTGCCAAACATGTTTCTACCGACTAAAGGGCATCTGGTTACATGAATCGCGATGCTTGTGCCTACATAACTGGTTGATACAACCTAATAATGCCATTGTAGAGTAGTTTTGCAACGAACATGTGTGGGTTAATGCCGTTATAAACGCTCTCCGATTTTTTTAGCTTACACTCCTTCCATATCTACGAAGCATAACCGCGAAACACATTGAACTGAAAAATATTTTGCCACTTGTTTCGCTCATTATGGTTTTAACAAATAACTTAACAATGGTAAAAATCGCGCAATCACCCTTACCTTCATTTCTAGTCGATATCAGCGTGCGCGAAACCGACTTTCTGAAATTTTTGAAAGCTCTGATTATCATTAGTTCCGAAATTCATGAAACTAGGTCGGAACTAATTCGAACTAGGTCGGAACTAATTTCAACAAACTCGGAACTAATTCGGACAATCGCGGAGTATTTTTTTAGAACGGTCCTTTGTTTCAGATAAACAACGGACAACAGATGAAAAACGACGCTCAGTTTTTAATATAAATTTACTTGCAAAACGGATTCCTGTTTAACATTTACAACAAATTGCTTCTGACATATTTTGAGTTTTACCTATAACACCTTTTACTTTTGACGGCTTTACGCATACATGAAGTTACGGAGTCGCTCTATCGGGCTTGTGAGTATCTACCTTATAACATTTACCTTTTGGGGAAGAATACAAAAAGAAACTGCTTGAACTTTTTGAGTTACAGACATTGCTGTTCCGACTGAAAAGTTCAAGCAGTTCGAACTTGCTAAAAACGATAGATTAGGCTTCGCCAATCATTTGCAGGAACTCATCTTCATTGACGAGTTTTATGCCCAAAGTCGTAGCCTTTTCGAGTTTGGAAGGTCCTACTCCTTCACCGGCCAGTACAAACGAGGTCTTTTTTGAAATACTTCCTACGTTTTTACCGCCGTGGGCTTCGATTATTTGTTTGTACTCATCGCGTGAATGTTTGGCAAATGTTCCACTGATTACAATGCTCAACCCCTGCAACGTATCTGAAGCCTTGCTTGCTTCAACGCATTCCATTTGCAAACCTGCCTGTGCCAGACGTTCAACCAGTTGTCGGTTTGTTTCGTTGAGCATAAATGTTCTGACGCTCGAAGCGATGGCCTCGCCTACCCCATCAATCTGCAGCATACTGTCGATACTTGCATGCTGCAAGGCATTCATCGACTTGAAATGCTTGGCCAGGGTTTTAGCTACAACTTTACCCACAAAGCGGATGCCTAAAGCATAGAGCACCCGTTCAAAAGGCACTTGCTTACTGGCCTCGATGGCGGCAATCACTTTCTGCGCCGACTTCAGTTTTTTACGGTCATCGCCCCACAAATCTTCGACTTTCAAACGATATAAATCGGCCACATCATGAATTAAGCCCCGCTCAAAATAATCGTCAACGGTTTCTGGACCCAATGTGTCGATATTCATGGCGTCGCGACTGATAAAATGTTCTATCCTACCCTTAATTTGCGGAGGACATGAAGCATCGTTGGGACAATAGTGGGCTGCTTCGCCGGGATAGCGCACCAAGTCGGTTCCACATTCCGGACATTGCTTGATAAAACTTACTTTTTGTCCTAAAGTTTCGCTGCGGGCTTCCGTATTCACGCCTACAATCTGAGGAATGATTTCGCCTGCTTTCTCAACATACACTTGATCGCCGATGTGTAAATCAAGTTGGTTGATTATATCCTCATTGTGCAACGAGGCTCTTTTCACCACCGTGCCGGCCAGTTGCACAGGTTCCATATTGGCTACGGGGGTTACGGCTCCGGTACGTCCCACCTGGAAGGTAACGTCGAGCAAGGGGGTGCAGGCACGCTCTGCCTTGAACTTGTAGGCTATTGCCCAACGCGGACTCTTGGCCGTAAATCCGAGCGCCTGCTGCTGTTCCAAGCTGTTAACCTTCAGCACTATACCGTCTGTGGCCACAGGCAAATCGCGCCGATGAACATCCCAATAGTCAATATACTCGAAAATTTCATCAACTGAATGTGCCAGTTTTACATGCTTCGACACCTTGAATCCCCAACTGCGTGCGGCTGCCAACCGTTCAAAATGCGTAGGCTCCACCAAGTCTTCGCCCAGCAGATAGTAAAGATAGGCATCAAGTTTACGGGCTGCAACAACCGAAGAGGTCTTGCTTTTCAGCGTACCTGATGCGGCATTGCGCGGATTGGCAAAAAGTGGTTCTTCGCGTGCTTCGCGTTCGCGATTCAGCTTTTCAAAACTTTCCCACGGCATCAATATTTCACCACGAATTTCAAAGTTTTCCGGACAGCCACAGGTTTGCGGAAGTTCCAGAGGGATGCTGCGAATGGTTCGAACATTAGCTGTTACATCGTCGCCCACAATGCCATCGCCACGGGTTACAGCCCGCACCAAACGGCGGTTTTCGTAAATCAACGAAATGCTTAATCCGTCGAACTTCAATTCGCAACACACCTCAAAGGGTTTACCCTGCAAGCCCTCGCTCACACGGTTGTAAAAATCCTGCACGTCGCTCCGGGAGTAGGTATTGCCCAAAGAGAGCATGGGGCGTGCATGCGCCACTTGCTGAAATTCGTGGGTCAGGTCGCTACCCACGCGTACGCTGGGCGAATTGGCATCGTACAATTCGGGATGACGGGCTTCGAGATCGCTCAATTCCTTCATCAGCAAATCGAAGGTTTGATCCGATACCGTCGGTGTATTGTGTATATAATAATTTATATTGTGTTGGTGTAATATTTCACGCAACTGTTTGATACGTAGCTCTTCATTCATGGTGATATCTGATTTATTTCGTAATAAATGTTCGGCAAATGTAACACTTAATTTCTGAAAGTGCAACTGGGCTATGCTGTAATGCTGCCTATCTTTAAGTAGGTATTCAACTGTAAGTAGGTGTTCAAAATTATTTTATATAATTCTATCGAAGTATTTTTACTTTGCTTCGCGAAGTCAGGCTTCACCTCAGCATAGCTCATGCAAGCAAGCTTGCCTCGCTCTGCATTCGGTTTGCACTGACATTGCATTACGTTCTTGCACCGCATTTACTTTGTGAAATCAGGCTGCACCTCAGCAAAATATTGAAAGCGAGCTTTCATATTCTGCATTCGGTTTGCACTGATTTTGGTTTGCCCTGCGCTCAGTCACATAGCCCGCTATGCTCCACTGCTTCGCCAAGTCAGGCTGCACCTCAGCATAGCTCTTGAGAGCAAGCTCTCGTCGCTCTGCATTCGGTTTGCACTGACATTCGCACAGAACAAACAACTACGGCACAATAACGCAATTCAAATGTAAAAATAATTTTGAACACTTACTTACAAAGCAAAAATACAGATTGTCGGCAATATTTTCGTACTTTTGCAGTAAGAATTTAAAAGCAACGCTGTCTGTAATGGGTTATCAAGCTCAACAACCTAACCAGACGACGTATCTCACACTATTCCCCATTCTCAACTATGCGAATTGATATTATTTCCGTATTACCCGAAATGTTCGACGGTTTTGTGAACAACTCCATTTTGGCACGTGCTCAAAAAAAAGGACTTGTCGAAATTCACATCCATAACCTTCGTGACTATACAACCAACAAACATCGTCGCGTTGACGATTATCCCTTTGGTGGATTTGCCGGAATGGTTATGCAATGTCAGCCGATTGATGCTTGCATCAGTGCCTTGAAGGCGGAACGTGATTATGACGAAATAATTTTTACGTCGCCCGATGGAGAACAGTTTAACCAACCCATGGCCAATGAATTGTCGCTGAAAAAGAACATCATTATTCTGTGTGGCCATTACAAAGGTATCGACTACCGCATTCGTGAACACTTGATTACCAAAGAAATCAGCGTAGGCGATTATGTGCTGACGGGGGGTGAACTTCCGGCAGCGGTGATGTGCGATGCTATTGTACGCTTGGTTCCCGGCGTTTTGTCTGACGAACAAAGTGCGTTGAGCGATTCGTTCCAGGACAATTTGCTGGCAGCTCCCGTTTATACCCGTCCGGCTGACTACAAAGGTTGGAAGGTGCCTGAGGTTCTGCTTTCAGGACATGATGCGAAAATCAAGGAGTGGGAAATTTCGCAAAGCATTGAACGCACCAAGCGTTTGCGCCCTGACCTTCTTGAGGATAAATAACGTGTCGAACCAATCTGATTCACTTTGGGTACAAGCTAGTCTTATAACACTTTTTTTTCCAAAAGAAATAGCTACTTGATTTGCGTTTATCGCATAAAAAAAAGTCCATTCCTGTTTTGAAGGATATACCTTTCTACAGGAATGGACTTTTATGTGTTGCGTACGAATGTACGAATCAGGCTTTTTCAATCAACACTACAGCGTAAGCTGAAATGCCTTCTTCGCGTCCGGTGAAACCAAGTTTTTCAGTAGTGGTGGCTTTAATGCTTACGTCTTCGGTAGTAATTTTCAGCAATGGGGCCAGCACGGATTTCATGGTTTCAACATGTGGATTGAGTTTCGGACGCTCTGCACACACTGTGGCATCGACGTTACCTACACTCCACCCTTTTTCCTCCAACAAAGCGATGGTTTGCTGCAAAAGAATTTTGCTATCGATATTCTTGAATGAAGCGGAATTGTCGGGAAAATGATAGCCTATGTCACGCAAATTGGCCGCACCAAGCAGGGCGTCGCAAATGGCGTGAATCAATACGTCGGCATCACTGTGCCCCAACAAACCCATAGCATGTTCAATTTTTATACCGCCCAGCCATAGCTCGCGGTCGGCTACGAGTTTATGCACATCGTAACCCATACCTACTCTGATTTTCATTTTATCTGCGTCGACCTAACAAATCACGTATTCCGTCAAAATCAAATGCTAACGACACTCTCAATGTTTGGTCAAGAGGGTTTGAGGGTGCAGTTGCAATTACATAACCGGCATCAACAGACAATACGTTCATTCTGAAACCTGCACCTACCGTTGCGTACTTACGGTTACCTTGCATTTTGCTTTCGTGATGATAACCAGCACGCAAAACAAACTTTTCGTTGTAGACGTATTCTGCACCGATACTCCACTGCAATTCTTCCATTTCGCCCTTAAAACCTCGTTCTGAATCGCCGAATGAGGTAAATATGCCCGAAATAGACGATTTGTTGTAATATTCGTCGTCTAATCGCTGCTGGTAATCTTCATCCGTTTCGTCGGGACGCTGCAAAGGCATCGAGGGTACCAAAAGCTTGTTTACGTCTGCCGAGAAACTGATACGGTTATACTCATTGAGGGGAATCATATAACTTAAACCCAAGCGCAGATTGGTAGGGATAAAGAACGAACGGTCGTCGCCATACGAAATTTTACTACCAATATTATTGATGTTCAAACCCCATGCCAGCTGACATTCACGCTGTCCCATCATTACATAGGTGTTGTTATACATGGCTATATCTGCCGCAAAGGCTGAACCCGGCTCTGAACTGTCATCGTAATGTCCGGAAATATCTGAGTAAATATAGCGCAAAGCTACTGCTGCCGAGAACTTTTCGCTCAACATACGCGAATAGGCTACGTCTACACCCAATTCATAAGGCTTTACAGACATATTTTCTTCGGCTTGCACCTCGCCCAACGTAAAGTAACGGAGCGATGCACTGAGTGCCTGATAATCGCCCAAACGGATATAGCCGGCTGCATCGAGCAGAGCAATACCTGTGGTAAGTTTACGAAGCCAAGGGGTATAATTGATGGCAAAGCCTGCACGCGAAATGGTGAATGGATATTTTGCAGGGTTCCAATATTGCGAATGTACGTCGGGATCGGTTGCTACACCCACATCGCCCATACCACCGGCACGGGCGTCGGGGGCAATACTCTGAGAGGTTACGGCTGTTCGTACGGGATTGAATTGATCGCGAATCTCGTCCTGCGCAAAAGCCGGGAGGGCAACCAGACTCAATAAAAGCGGTATTTGAAAATGATTCATTAGATTCTTCTTTGAAATATGCTGCAGAAAAGCGTTACGTAATAGGTAACGGAAAATGGGGCTTTTTATTGTAAGCACCGCCTGCTGCTTGGTTATCTGATTATCAATTTTTTCGTTTTTGTTTCTTTATTACCCACTTTACTACGGTAAAGATATACGCCACGTTCTAACCGGTTGCCCGAATAGTCGGTAACGTTCCATCCTATCGAAGCGTATTTATTGCCGGCAGGAACTCGGGCTGATGAGTGCCACACTCGTATGCCTGCAATATTATAAACTTCTGTCACCACTTCTGATTCGACTTCGGCCGAAGCGACGAATGTCGTAATGAAGTTCGTAGACTGTCGAGGAGTGTATTCGGTAGAAATCACATCAAATTCGGGCAGAGTGCCTTCTGACAACACAAAATTCAGCGTCGACGTGGTGGAGTTGTCAAATACGTCCCACGCTCTGAACGATATGCTGTGACGACCGAGTGGTAAAGAGGGCAATGGAAATTCTACCATGCCTTTGGAATACGAACCGTAATCGAAAGTGAAGAAGTCGCTGACCACTTTACGGGTTGATGGATCATTGTCGAACCATACTTCCATGTCGTGCCCCATGTTTCCGCTCAACATCGATATGGCTGAAGAATCGGCTACCGAAGCATAGCATATCGCACCGGGAGTGATAGTTCCGCCATCTGGGAAATCGGGTGTATTGAAGTACATATATATCTGTGGTCCAAGGGTGTCGGGTACTTCGGGAGTAGCCGTTCCATTCATACAGAACTGATCGTAATGTCCGTTTAATTCAACGGTGGCGTCTGCATTTACGGCATAAAGCGAAAGTAGTGCTTTTTGGGTACTGAACGAGATGCCACGGGGTATCATCAGTTCCAAATTAAAACGACCTTTTTTAACTTCCACCGAACCTTCGTAAAGCACTTGGGTGTAGTCGGAATAAGTCAGGGCATCATCATAATTGTTACCATATCCCTTGCAGGTAATGCTTTGCTTGGGCATGAACACCATTCCTGTCAAAGTGCCGTTAAAGGATTCATCGGGTGTTTTTGCCGTTTTGTCGGCATTGACATAACCTGAAAAGCGTACCACTTTGCCTACGGGTAAATGCTGGAATGTTGCGGCTGATTCGCCATTCACACTGTCTACCATAATGCCTTCTTCAGTATAGGAAAGGGTTAATGCAGGGTCGCCAAGCAACACGTATTTCAGTTTGTTGATGGTTTGGTCTGTACCTATACCGCTCGAACTTGAAAGCAGTTCGGTTTTGGTGAGTCGAAGTGCATCGCCTAAAGTATTCCGCTTACCGGTTTTGTCTTTTCCAAAAAGGTATTTTATATAACCTCGGTTCAGCGAAAGATTATAATTGGCATAAACCGAACGGGCTGCACAAAGCACAGCTACTGCGGGTGCTTGTGGAGCGTAAAGGGCATTGCGGCCTAAATCCTCAATGGGTTGGTCGTAGGGGGTTATTTCGCAAGAAGAAAAAATCCACAACGGAGCAGACTGACTGATGTTATCTGTCATGTCTTTTTTGTCAAGCAGGAACTTATGCGACAAGCGGTCTGGACGACCATGCCCGTTGTAATTGAAGATAAGGGCACCTTGCTGCATAGCTGTCTTTAACTTTTGCGTTGCTTCCGGATAGGTGGCACCTTTTGCCTCGAGCGTCACGCTATAGGCATCGGGATAAATTTTACGCAGCAGGAAACTTCCATTCATTGAACTGGCAACTTGCTTCGACACTTTTTCTGCATCGTCCATGTGTAGATTATCGTCGCCCGAATCGCCAATCGCCCACATTTTATTTTTCCATGAGCCTGTTTTTTTATTTTCCATGTAGGAAATGCTCTGGTCAACCAACCATTTGGCCTTTTCTTCAGTATTGCACGGAAAACGCCCCACACCTAAATCAATCTTCTCCAGCGACTGATTCTTGCCTTCATTGTCATCAAGCAGTGCAAAGTAATCGTCGGTTACAAAGCTGTGCAACGTACCGATGGAATACACTTGACGCACATAGTTTTCATGGTCGTTGCGCTCGTATGCCAACAAATAATCATCGGGATTTCCGCCTTTAAATTCGCTGGTTATCATGCGGTTGTCATACACACAATCGCCGAAAAGCAACAGATACTTGGGAGCATCGTTGGGAGTTTCGGCACGGTCATAAAGCATTTTCAAATAACGGCGATATGCTGCCGCATCGGGCGTACCCGAAGAAAATTCATTGTAAAGTTGTCCGGCATTGACTACCCTTACCCGCAAATTTTGCTTTTGTCGGTGTGCTTCAGCCAATCGTTCTGCCTGCACCGTAAGTTTGCCTGAAGCCGGCACAATTATGACGTAATCGCAAGCAGTGTCGGCATGCAAATCCTGATTGGCTACAGCACCTACGACTTCGGGGCTGTCGTACGTTTTCGTTACATCAACCAATACAAAGCGTTTACTGCCATCTGCTGCATACGCATTGTAGGTTGTGCCATTCAGTTCTCCAGGCAATTCTGAGAGAACTGTTTCAGCATCTCCTATTTGCCACACGCGAGTATTGGCATCCGCATCGGCAACTTCGAATGTAACCGCGTCTTTTGTATGGGCTGAAAATGCTTGGGTTGTATATTTGGACGAAAGTCGCTGATCATATACACACGATAAATAATTAAGTCTGCCTGATGCCGAACTCTTTACGATAAAGGTTTCTTCGGTACCCATTTCGGCCTGAAATGAGTTGCGATAACCGCGTGCAGATTCTCCTTCACCAAATCGCGATATCAGTGCCTGCGATTCGCCCGAACCACCGGACTGCATCACTTTTACCGTCACAGCTCCGTTAGAAGACTGGGCAGACACGTCGTAATTTACAGTAGAAGTTCCTCCGACATTACCTGGTAGCTTCAGCGTATATGTGGTGGGGTTTTCAGTATCTTTAGAATCATAAAAATCTCGTCCGCCACCATACCACACAAAAGCATCGTTATCGTTGAGTGCCAAAGCTTTAACTTGATTTACTTTTGCGGCACTACCAGCAGATTTTTCGAGGGTTGTGAACGAAGCAGGATTCTCACCTTCTGTCAGGAAGTAATAGCTGTAATTTGAGAATGTGTTCTTCTGAAATTTGCCATCCTCTGACCACTTCAACAATCCTTCGGCAAAAAAGAGAACAGATTCTCCGCGACGGTACAAAGGCACTTCATTCAAGTCATCAATCAGTGCATCTGCATTTTGAAACGTAAATACGTCGGGTAAAAGTCTGCCTCCATATCCGTAAAGTTTTACCTTGGCAGGATCGGTAAAGCCCATCTTTTTCAGTTGCGCATGGCTTAACTGATGCACGCCATCTTTTTTAACTCTGATTTTTACCCATTTTCCTTGTGCTAATACAGAGTGAGGTGCGTAACGGGCTGCACGTT
>ENA-ORLM01001939-ORLM01001939.1-human-gut-metagenome-genome-assembly--contig:-NODE-1939-length-11780-cov-2.502179_pt1 | contig 11780 bp, 7 predicted proteins | sample MGYA00243063_ERZ508815 | MGnify/ENA primary metagenome ERZ508815 (study PRJEB26277, sample SAMN04329768) | human gut metagenome | biome: human-associated habitat | host: Homo sapiens | place: USA...
CTGCTGTTCGTGCTTTTCGGCACGGCAGGCATCTACTTCCTGCTGGGATATACGTTCCTCGGTTCGGTACAGATTATGGTCTATGCGGGCGGTATCGTCGTGCTCTATGTCTTCTCCATTCTGCTCACCAGCGGTGAAGGCGACATGGCGGCCAAGCTGAAACGCAGCAAGTTCCTTGCCGGACTGGGCACTACCGTGGCAGGAGCCGTCATCGTACTGTTCATAACCCTGAAACATAAGTTCATCGCCACCACAGACATCGAACCGCTCGAAGTCAACATCAAGACCATCGGCCACCACATGCTGAGCGGCGACAAATACGGTTACCTATTGCCCTTCGAGGCCGTCAGCATCCTGCTGCTGGCATGTATCGTAGGCGGATTATTAATAGCACGTAAAAGATAAGAATTATGATACACATGGAATATTACCTGATAGTCTCGGCTATCATGTTCTTCGCCGGCATCTACGGGTTCTTTACCCGCCGCAATACGTTGGCGATATTGATTTCAATTGAGTTGATACTGAATGCTACGGACATCAACTTCGCGGTATTCAACCGTTTCCTGTTTCCCGGCGGACTGGAAGGTTACTTCTTCTCCCTGTTCTCCATTGCCATCTCGGCAGCCGAAACGGCCGTGGCCATTGCCATCATGATTAACATCTATCGCAATATCCGCAGCATACAGGTGAACAAGCTGGACGAACTCAAATGGTAGATGCCTGTGCAGGCATCCTGCATAAGCCTGTGCAGATGTCCTGCATAGCACTGTGCAGACACCCTGCATAGAGTTGTGCAGACCGCCTGCATAATGAGCCATTCAATAAAAACAAAAAGAGAGACTGAGCAGCATTTCTCAATTCTCCATTTTCAATTCTCAATTCAACAATTATGGAATATACGATTCTAATCCTTCTCCTTCCTTTGCTCTCGTTCCTTGTGTTGGGACTGGGCGGCAAATGGATGTCGCACCGCACTGCCGGACTCATCGGCACGGCTGTGCTGGGTGCAGTGGCGGTACTCTCCTACCTCACCGCAATACACTATTTCACCGCCCCGCGGCTGGCAGACGGCACATTTGCCACACTGATGCCTTACAACTGCACATGGCTGCCGTTTACGCCGACACTCAGCATTGACCTGGGCATCCTGCTCGACCCCATATCGGTGATGATGCTGATTGTCATAAGTACCGTATCGTTCATGGTACACCTCTACTCTTTCGGCTATATGAAAGGCGAACGCGGCTTCCAACGCTACTACGCTTTCCTCTCGCTGTTTACGATGTCCATGCTCGGACTGGTGGTGGCAACCAATATCTTCCAGATGTACCTGTTCTGGGAGCTGGTGGGTGTGTCTTCCTACCTGCTGATAGGCTTCTACTACACGAAACCCGCAGCAATCGCCGCCAGCAAGAAAGCGTTTATCGTGACCCGCTTTGCCGACCTGGGCTTCCTTATCGGTATCCTGGTTTACGGTTACTATGCCGGAACCTACACCTTCCAACCCAATGAAATGGCCTTGCTGAAAGGCGGCGCTGCCATGATTCCGCTGGCGCTGGGACTGATGTTCATCGGCGGAGCCGGCAAGAGCGCCATGTTCCCGCTGCACATCTGGCTGCCCGATGCCATGGAAGGTCCTACTCCGGTGAGCGCACTGATTCATGCCGCTACGATGGTGGTAGCAGGCGTATACCTGGTGGCACGCATGTTCCCGCTGTTCATCGACTATGCGCCCCACGTGCTGCACCTCGTGGCCTATGTAGGCGCATTCACCGCATTCTATGCCGCCAGCGTGGCTTGTGTGCAGAGTGACATCAAGCGTGTACTCGCCTTCTCCACCATCTCGCAGATAGGCTTTATGATGGTAGCGCTCGGCGTATGTACATCCACAGACCCGCACGAAGGCGGACTGGGTTATATGGCAGGCATGTTCCACTTGTTTACGCACGCCATGTTCAAGGCGTTGCTGTTCCTCGGTGCAGGAAGCATCATCCATGCGGTGCACAGCAACGAGATGTCCGCCATGGGCGGCCTGCGCAAATACATGCCGGTTACGCACATCACTTTCCTGATAGCCTGCCTTGCCATTGCCGGCATTCCCCCGTTCTCCGGGTTCTTCTCCAAGGACGAGATACTGACGGCCTGCTTCCGGTTCAGCCCCGTCATGGGTTGGATTATGACGGTGATTGCCGCCATGACCGCATTCTATATGTTCAGACTGTATTACGGCATTTTCTGGGGCAGTTCGGAGCCGGGGCAGAAGTCGGCAAGCGATGAAAGCCACAGCCATCAGCACACGCCTCACGAGTCGCCCCTTGCCATGACCGTTCCCCTGATGTTCCTTGCCGCAGTTACGATAGTTGCTGGATTCATTCCTTTCGGTCACTTCGTCAGCTCCAACGGCGAAGCCTATACCATCCACCTCGACTGGAGCGTGGCAGGAACAAGCATTGCCATTGCGGTTATCTCCATAGCTGTAGCCACTTATATGTATAAAGGCGAAAAGCAGCCGGTTGCCGATGCGCTTGCCCGCCGCTTCAACGGCTTGTGGACGGCAGCCTATCACCGCTTCTACATCGATGAGGTCTACCAGTTCATCACCCACCGCATCATCTTCGGCTGCATCAGCCGCCCCATTGCCTGGTGGGACCGTCATGTGGTGGACGGCTTCTTCGATTTCCTTGCCTGGGGCGCCAATGCCACCAGCGACGAGATACGCGGCCTGCAAAGCGGACGCATTCAGCAATACACCTTCGTATTCCTGCTGGGTACGCTTGCACTGATACTGCTGCTGTTGCTGTAAACGAGAAACGGAAATTGATAGTGATGTATCAACCATATAGAACAATAACAATTAATACCATATTATAAAGATGAATTTCTTATCCATATTCGTACTCATCCCCTTGCTGATGCTGTTGGGCCTCTGGCTCAGCCGTAATATCGCACAGATACGTGCGGTGATGGTAGCCGGCGCTTCGGCATTGCTCGTTGCAGCCGTCGGACTGACCGTCGTCTACCTGCAAGCCCGTCACGGCGGCGCTACGGATGAAATGCTGTTCCGTGCCGATGTAGCCTGGTATCCCGCCCTCAACATCCACTATTCCGTAGGTGTGGACGGCATCTCGGTAGCCATGCTGCTGCTCTCGGCCATTATCGTGTTTACGGGTACATTCGCTTCCTGGCGTCTGCAACCGCTGACCAAAGAATATTTCCTGTGGTTCACCCTGCTGTCGATGGGTGTGTTCGGTTTCTTTATCTCGACCGACCTGTTCACCATGTTCATGTTCTACGAAGTAGCGCTCATCCCGATGTACCTGCTGATTGGCGTATGGGGTTCGGGACGCAAGGAATACGCTGCCATGAAACTGACGCTGATGCTGATGGGCGGTTCCGCTTTCCTGCTTATCGGTATCCTCGGTATTTACTTCGGTAGCGGCGCCACCACCATGAACCTGCTGGAGATAGCCCAACTGCACAATATCCCCGTGGAGCAACAACGCATCTGGTTCCCGCTTACCTTCCTCGGTTTCGGCGTGCTGGGCGCTCTGTTCCCGTTCCTTACCTGGAGCCCCGACGGGCACGCATCCGCACCTACCGCCGTCAGTATGCTGCATGCAGGCGTACTGATGAAGCTGGGCGGCTACGGCTGCTTCCGCATCGCCATGTATCTGATGCCCGAAGCCGCACAGGAGCTCGGCTGGATATTCCTCGTACTGACGGGTATCTCCGTGGTGTACGGCGCATTCTCCGCTTGCGTGCAGACCGACCTGAAGTACATCAACGCCTACTCTTCCGTATCGCACTGCGGACTGGTGCTTTTCGCCATCCTGATGATGAACCGGACGGCCTGTACGGGTGCCGTGCTGCAAATGCTTTCCCACGGACTGATGACCGCCCTGTTCTTCGCCCTTATCGGTATGATATACGGACGGACGCACACACGCGACGTACGCGAGCTTAGCGGACTGATGAAGATTATGCCTTTCCTGGCGGTATCCTATGTCATCGCCGGTCTGGCCAACCTCGGTCTGCCGGGACTCAGCGGTTTCATTGCCGAAATGACAATCTTCAACGGCGCTTTCCAGCATCCCGATACCTTCCACCGCGCATGGACCGTCATCGCTTGTACGAGTATCGTGATTACCGCAGTCTACATCCTGCGCCTTGTCGGTAAAATCCTCTACGGAACCTGTACCAACAAGCACCACCTGACATTGACCGATGCCACCTGGGACGAACGTACCGCCGTAATCATCCTCATTGCCTGCGTAGCCGGACTGGGTCTTGCTCCGCTGTGGATAAGCAACATGATTGGAGACAGCGTGCTGCCGGTAGTCAACCTATTAGCCACTCACTAAACACTAATCACTAATCACCAAATAACATGGATTACTCCCAATTTCTACTAATGAAAGAAGAGCTGTCGCTGATAGCGGTTATCGTTATCCTCTTCATAGCCGACCTCTTCATGAGTCCGGATCCGCACAAGCATGACGGCAAGCCGATGTTGAACACCATGCTGCCCGTTGCCCTGCTCATCGTCCAAACACTTATAACCATCGTTCCCGGTCCGGCAGCCGACGCTTTCGGCGGGATGTACCATAACCAGCCGATACAGAGTATCGTCAAATCCATTCTCAGCGTAGGTACGCTCATCGTGTTCCTCATGGCGCACGAGTGGATGCGCCGCCCCGATGCGGCAATCAAGCAGGGCGAGTTCTATGTACTGACACTCTCCACGCTGCTGGGTATGTACTTCATGATTTCCGCCGGCCACTTCCTGATGTTCTTCATCGGACTGGAAACGGCCAGCATCCCCATGGCTGCGCTGGTGGCTTTCGACAAGTACCGCCACCACTCTGCCGAAGCAGGCGCCAAGTACATCCTTACCGCACTCTTCTCCAGCGGGCTGCTGCTTTACGGCCTTTCACTGATATACGGTACGGTAGGCACACTCTACTTTGCCGATATCCCGGCACATCTGGACGGAAGCCCGTTGCAGATTATGGCATTCGTATTCTTCTTCTCCGGCATGGGATTCAAGATTTCGCTGGTGCCTTTCCACCTGTGGACGGCCGACGTATACGAAGGTGCTCCGAGTACGGTAACCGCTTACCTGAGCGTTATCTCCAAAGGTGCGGCGGCATTCGTGCTGATGACCATCCTCTATAAGGTATTCGCACCGATGGCGGCGCAATGGCAGGAAGTGCTGTACTGGGTTATCATCGCCTCTATCACGCTCGCCAACCTCTTTGCGCTGCGTCAGGAGAACCTGAAACGGTTGATGGCGTTCTCCAGTATCTCGCAAGCCGGTTACATCATGCTGGGTGTTATCAGCGGAACGTCGCTGGGTATGACGTCGCTGGTGTACTACGTACTGATTTACCTGTTTGCCAACCTCGCCGTCTTTACCGTTATCACGATTGTAGCATTGCGCGCCGATAAGTTTACATTGGAAGATTACAACGGATTGTACACCACCAACCCTAAGCTGGCTTTCCTTATGACGCTGGCACTGTTCTCGCTGGCAGGTATTCCGCCGTTCGCAGGCTTCTTCTCGAAGTTCTTCATCTTTGCGGCGGCATTCGAAAGCGGTTTTCATCTGCTGGTGTTCATTGCGTTAATCAATACGATTCTGTCGCTTTACTACTATCTGAAGATTGTAAAGGCAATGTACATCAACAAGAGCGATGAGCCTATCGCCGCTTTCCGCAGCGATAACTACACGCGTGCCGGCCTTGCCATCTGTACGCTGGGCATCGTGGCGCTGAGTATTGCCAGCGTGGTATACCAGTCCATCGACAAGTTCTCGTTCGGTATGTAACGGTCGAGATTCCGTAAAATAACTTTTACCACATCCCCCCTTCACCCTTTCGCACACTCCTGTTTATGGGAGACGGAGGGTGAAGGGGGGAAATCATTTCATTATCTGGTTCCGGTACTGCGTCGGTGTCAGTCCCGTCAGTTGCTTGAAGGTGCGGTTGAAATGCGGAATAGAGTCGAACCCGCACTCCACAGCTATCTGCGAAACCTCCATATCGCCAATGGTCAGCAGTTTGCAGGCATAACCAATGCGCATGTCCGCCACATATTGCAGGAAAGTCTTTTCCGTGGCGTCCTTGAAGAAACGGCAAAAGGCGCTGCTGTTCATATTTGCCATTTCGGCTATCTCGTCGAGCTTGAGAGAACGGGTGTAGTTGCTATTGATAAAGGAGATGATTTTATCGATACGCTTGTTTCCCGCTGTGGGAAACTTCTCATAGTAGCAAGGGCTTGCCAGCATCCTTCTTGGGAGGGATACCGCCAATGCCTGCAATAAATCCAGCAAACCGGTTATCTGTCCGAATCCTTTCAGTTCGGGAAAAGCGGATACCATGTCGCGTACCGGACCGGCATCGGCCGTGTGAAAGACAACACCCCGTCTGGCCTCTTTCAGCAACACCCGTATCTGGTGAAACTGCGGATAATGGTCGAACGAGTATTGCATGAAGTTCTCCTCAAACTGAATGATAGTTCCTTGCACCCGCAACCGGGGGTTATCGCCGTGATAAGCATCGTCACTCCGCATATAATGAGGCAGGCTGGGACCGAACAATACCACATCTCCTTCCGAAAAACACTCTATGCAATCGCCCACAAAGCAACGGCCGCAGCTTTTCTTCACATAGATTATTTCGTACTGGCTGTGGAAATGCCAGGGGTAAGTGAAGCGGTCGTAGTCGTAATAGAGCGCCTTTATCGGGTTGGACTCCGATATCTGGAGCTGTTCGTTTATTATCTGTCTCATAACACTGCCTGATGTTGATACGGCATCTCCCGGTTTGCCGAGCCGCATCCTATCCTTACACAAAGATAGCGAATAATAACAATAAGTCTGCGGGAAAAAAGAAAATACAAAGGGAAACGGAAAGAATACCCCGGTTGGTACGGAGCATACCAACCGGTGGCAGGAAACGTACCGAAGCGTGGTATGAACTGTACCAAAGCGTGGTACGAGCTGTACCAAACTGTGGTAGGAGCCGTACCAAAGTGCGGTACAAGGCGTACCAACCGTTGGTATTTCCCGTACCAAACGCAGGTATTATATTGGTATTTATATACTATTGATTTAAAGCCGTTTACTTCGCTGCAAAGGTTGCTATCCCATTATTCTTTCAATACACGCAAATATCTGCAAACATCCTGCAAATATCCGTTTATATACAAACTGTTTTAGTGCCTACATTTGCAGTAAATAATCATTTTAAATCATTAATACAAAAAGAAGTATGGAAAAGACTTGGAGATGGTTCGGTAAGAAAGACAAAATAACGCTCGATATGCTTCAGCAAATCGGTGTGGAAGGGATAGTTACCGCCTTGCACGATGTGCCCAACGGCGAAATCTGGACAGAAGAGGCCATCAACGATTTAAAGACATATATTGAGTCCTATGGCTTGCGCTGGTCGGTTGTGGAGAGCCTGCCCGTATGCGAGGCCATTAAATATGCCGGACCGGAACGCGAACAACTGATAGAGAACTACAAAATCAGTCTTGCCAATCTGGGCAAATGCGGCGTAAAGACCGTATGCTATAACTTCATGCCCGTTATCGACTGGATACGCACGGATTTGCAACACCCCTGGACAGACGGAACCTCATCGCTCTACTTCGACCGGGTGCGCTTTGCCTATTTCGACCTGCGCATTCTGCAACGTGAGGGAGCCGAAAAGGATTACTCCGCCGAAGAGCTGGCTAAAGTGACCGAACTGGACAAGACCATCACCGAAGCCGAAAAAGACAGCCTTGTCGATGCGATTATCGTAAAGACGCAGGGATTCGTAAACGGCAACATCAAGGAAGGCGACAAGAATCCGGTGAATATATTCAGGAATCTGCTGGCTTTGTACAAAGGTATCGACCGCGATGCGCTCCGCGAGAACATGCGGTATTTCCTTGCCGCCATCATGCCGGTGTGCGAGGAGTACGGCGTAAATATGTGCGTACATCCCGACGACCCGCCTTTTCAGGTACTGGGCTTGCCGCGTATCGTAACCAACGAAGAGGACATTGCCTGGTTTCTGAATGCAGTGGATAATCCACACAACGGACTGACGTTCTGTGCCGGCTCGCTCAGCGCGGGAGAGCATAACGACACCCGCGAACTCGCCAGGAAGTTTGCATCACGCACCCACTTTGTGCATCTGCGCAGCACCGCAGCCATGCCGGGCGGCAACTTCATAGAAAGCTCCCACCTGACGGGACGCGGTCACCTCATCGACCTTATCCGCATCTTCGAGCAAGAAAACCCGAACCTGCCCATGCGTGTAGACCACGGACGGATGATGCTGGGCGATGAGGACAAGGGATATAATCCCGGCTATTCATTCCACGGCCGTATGCTGGCACTGGCACAGGTGGAAGGCATGATGGCAGTGGTACAAGACGAAATGAAACAGAAGGAAACACAAGCATAAAATATACAATATAGATACGTGAAGCAGAAGACAATAAAGTATGAGGGGGTATACGCTTCATGCTTTATGCACGTGCTTCCCCGTATAAAAAAAGAAAAGAAAGAAAAAAGGAGACAAAGATTATGAACGAACAATTCAGTATTGCAGGTAAAGTAGCAGTTATCACCGGTGCAGGTGGTGTATTGGGTGGCAGCATTGCCAAGTGTTTTATGCAACAAGGCGCTAAAGTCGTTGCGGTAGACATCCGTCAGGAACAACTGGACAAGCGTGTAGAGGAACTGAAAACCTATGGTGAAGATGTAATCGGTATCGTCGGTAACGTACTGGACATCGCCAGCCTTGAGAAACTTGCCGATGACATCGTTGCCAAGTGGGGACGTATTGACATTCTGCTCAACATTGCCGGCGGAAATATGCCGGGCGCAACTCTGGCTCCCGACCAGCACTTCTACGACATGGACATCTCCTGCTGGGAGAAAGTGACCAATCTGAACATGAACGGAACCGTTTACCCGTCTTTAGTGTTCAGCAAAGTGATGGCTAAGCAAGGTAAGGGCTGCATCGTCAACGTATCTTCCATGGCAGCTTACAGCGCCATCACCCGCGTTCCGGGCTATTCGGCAGCCAAGACGGCCGTTGCCAACTTCACCCAATGGCTGGCAAGCGAACTGGCACTGAAATACGGAGACGGTATCCGCGTCAATGCCATCGCCCCGGGCTTCTTCATCGGCGACCAGAACCGCGCCGTGCTCATCAACCCCGACGGCTCACTGACTGACCGCAGCAAGAAAGTATTGGCCAAAACCCCGATGAAACGCTTCGGCGACATCAACGAATTGAACGGAGCCGTACAGTTCCTGTGCAGCGATGCCGCCAGCTTCGTTACGGGTGCATTGCTTCCTATTGACGGCGGTTTCAGCGCATTCAGCGGAGTATAACCAAGTAAAGATAATATGAAGCCCAAAAGTGATAAAAGTTTTTGGACTTCATATTATCTTCATATTGAAATACTCATGCAACTTACCCTTACCCGAACATCAGCAAAAGTGGAAAAATACTTCTTATCAAGCAACAGGTAATGTAAACCAAAAGCAAGCCCCTTTACCCGATTCACTTTCCACACCGATAGTACCGCCCAGTTGTTCAACGATGCTCTTGCTGATAGACAATCCCAATCCTGTGCCATGTACAAAAGAGTTCAGTTTGACAAAACGGTCAAATATCTCAGCCTGTTTTTCCTGTATAATGCCGATGCCAGTATCAGCAACATAAAAGCGCAGCAAGTTGGTTTCTGCCTGCCCATAACCTAAACGTATGCTACCGGTCGAAGTAAATTTTATCGCATTATTCATGAAATTTGCTATCACTTGATTTAAACGATTACGATCGCTCACTATGATACACTCCGGCAAGCGATGATCAAAGACAACCTCTACTCCCGGTTTGGCTTTGAGTTTCATCGTACGCACCATATCCTCACACAGTTGGTTCACATCCAATTCCTGTTTTACGAAATCAAAGGTTCCGGCTTCTATTTTTGACAAATCCAGAATATCGGATATCAATTGCAACAGCAACTCATTATTCTCTTCCACAATCGCCATATACTGCTCCCGTTCTTCCGGATTCTCTCCCTGCACCAACAAACTGGAAAAACCTACAATTGCATTCAGCGGAGTACGTATCTCATGACTCATATTGGCAAGAAAAGCACTCTTCAGACGGTCTGCCGTTTCGGCTTTCTCTTTAGCATCAATCAGTTTGGCTTCGGTTTCTTTCAATTCCGTAATATCATAGTTTACACTGATAAGCTCTATTACACCGTTTTCCGGTTGATATTGATTGACTACCACATTGGTGCGCACCCAATTCCATTGAGCTTCCGTCCCCGGATGCAAAATACGTATCTCTCCCTTGAAGTCTCTTACTTCTCCAAGCCGTGCCTTATAAAGAAAATCCAAAATCCGCTTTCTGTCATCCGGGTGCATTTTACTATATACACCTATAATATCCGACAAAGGCGTATTTTCATCTTCTCCCATATTCTTATACCACTGCTTAATGGCATAGCCTTTCCTATCCAGCAAGTTCGACTTTGCATAACCTACTTTTGCATAATCAGAAATCAACAGGAAGAAGTTCTCAAAATCACAAATACGGTACAAAGCATCCATACGCTCGGTATTATCGATATTGATAAAGGCATATCCGGTAAAGTTACCCTTACTATCATATAACTTGCTGATTTTGGTATATAGGTTTATCTTATTGCGCTTACCGGAAGGATAATATCCCTCTACATTTTCAAATTCATAATCCAATCTGAAATCTACAATATCCCGGTCACGTATCTGCTCTATCAACTGAGGTGACAAGTTAGGATTCTCGAACAGGTTGATACCTATCACATCCGCCTTATCGCGGATACCGAATATTTCTATATTCTTGTTATTGACATCTACCAGAAAGCCGTCAGTATCATAAATCTCCACCCCAGCCGGTATATTGGCAAAAATGTTTCTAAAGAGTTTCTCACTACGGTCCAAAGCCTGACGTTCCCGTATTGCCTCATCCTGCGTTTTACGCAGTTCAACGCAGATACTGATGATATTGGCCAACGATCCCAACCATTGGTAGTCTTCATTGCTCCACAAGATAGTACGGTCTACCAAATCTACTCCCATAAAACCTTTCACCGTATCATTCGCCACCAATGGAACAGCCATTAAAGCTTTGATACCCTGCTGCTCCAATAACCGGAATTCGCCTTCTTCCATTTCGGGCAACTTATACAATGACTCGAACAATATAGGTTTCTGCGACAAAACTTGAGTAGTCCACCACGGCATGAAAGTAACCGGTATATTCCGGAATGCTTCTACCGCCGGTAACACCCCTTCGGCAACAACTTCATAAGTGCAAGTCTGAAAAGTATAATCTTTTTCATACTCAAAAATATACGCACGTCCGGCATGGAAAAAGTCCAAAATATCTTTCAGAATTTCGTAGATGCCGGAAGCTACAGACTCGTCTTTAAGAAAATGAGACAAGGAATGGGAAATAGAGTTCTGGCGATACAGCAAATTATTGATATGATACATGCGGTCCTTATCCTCTTTGTTTACGGGTTCCGTTACCCGTTGCAGGATTCCGAAAGCTTTCAGATGCCCATCGGGTGCAAGCTCTCTATACCCCATGCGGGAATGTACCCAGACAACTCCGGTTGCCGTATGGATAGGAAAGGTCTGTTCGTATACCTCCACTTCCTTTATGGAAAGGAACTCTCTGGTAATGCGTCCCCGATAATCCTCACGAATC
>ENA-ORLM01001954-ORLM01001954.1-human-gut-metagenome-genome-assembly--contig:-NODE-1954-length-11660-cov-2.879651_pt1 | contig 11660 bp, 4 predicted proteins | sample MGYA00243063_ERZ508815 | MGnify/ENA primary metagenome ERZ508815 (study PRJEB26277, sample SAMN04329768) | human gut metagenome | biome: human-associated habitat | host: Homo sapiens | place: USA...
GCTTTCTTCGCATAGAACGGCGCTTGCACTGCTCTTACAGAGAAGAATCTTGAAGCAGCAATGATTCCTATGCTCGTTGCTTGCATTGGTCAGGTAAATCTTGGCGCAGGCAAGCTTGAGAAAATTATCCATCCTTCTGATTGGGACGGATGTAAGGATGCAGAAGCAGTAGCTTATGTATGCCTTAAGGAGTATTTATCATACTCAATGCCTAACAAGGATTATTCAAAGCTTGTAAAGATTGACAGCGACGGAACAATCAATGCAACACTTGAAGGCACAATTCTTCCAATGGCTCGTGACGCAGTTGCTTATGTAATTGAGGCTTACGTTCCTCTTGAGGACGAAAACGGCAATACTTGGAAGACAGAGTCAGCAGCTGTTGATTCTAAAACAACACTCTTCGACCTTCTTAATTCTGTAGTTTGCTACTACGGCGGCGACCATGCAATGGAGAAGGCTGTAAATAAGGGCGAAAGAGCTATGGGCGTAGGTGCTCTCCTCGGTATCTGTGATACAAACGGCAACAGCCTTATCACAACAAAGAATACTCTTTGGGAAAACATTAATGCAATAGCTAATAAGCTTATGCCTGTTCTCGGTACACTTCAGGGTACGGGTTATGCTAAATTCAATTCAGAGGAACTTATTTGGAACAACATTGTTCTTTCATTCCTTGATATTGGTAAAGAAAATTCAAAGACAGGTCTTTGCGGCGTATCTAACTTCCTTAACCAGTTATTTACAATCGTTTCTGCAGAGCCTATCCAAAAGACTTCAATCGTCGTAACAATTTATGATTTACTTAAGGATCTCATTAACGGATTGTTTGGCGCACGTTACAGCGGACAGAGCTTTAAGACAATCGTTCCTGATGCTACAACTACTCATCCGTTTGATGATTTCTTCCAGGTTAAGGTACTTGCAGGTACAGACGGTAAGAACTTGGGTGCATTCCAAAAGCTTATCTGTAACTTTGTAGAGTTCGGCGGATACGGTACAAACGGTACTAAGACCTACTCTGATTCTATTATCAGAGGTATCTGTTTTGCAGTACAGGCAGTTAACAGCTTCCTTCCTAATGCATTGACTACACTTGGTCAGCATCAGCTCAAGATGGCTACTGCTTCATTCGGTTCTAACACCGTAACAGGCTGTATTTCAGGTCAACCGTATGATGATGTACTTACTGTTACTAACAACTCGGTAGGTATCAATGCATCATACATCAAAAACGGCAAGGCTACTCAGCTTTCCCGTTACTATGTAAAGATTACAAGCGTGCTTCAATATGATGTTTACAACGTAGAAGAACCTGATGATACAATATCATTCCCTAAAACTCCTATTGATCCGGGTAAGAGTGCTAAAATTGATATTTCAGTTCCATTCGAAGTTTCAGGTTCTGATACAACAAACACATGCCGTGTTGTTGTAAATTATGATATCGTTGATGATCAGGGCAATGTCCTTTATGGAGGCAATACTGTAACGGCTTATAAGCTTCTTACAAGTGAAGTAAGCTTCAGAAATGCTCTTTATGATGCTGATTATAACTTCAACTCTACATTCCAGCAGGCAGACGGCACTGACAGAGAAGAAAACGGTGTAACCGTTCATTCTCTTACAGGTATCGGCGGTAATATCTCTGCAAACTATCCTGATAAGATGGTTATCGCTTCTAACAAGCTTAACGAAATCGCTCAGTATTCATTCTTTATGAAGGGCGGCAGTAAGGAAAAGAGCATTGACGGTGTATTCTTCTTTGACAGAAAATCCGGCTATGAATCAAATAACCTTACTACTGCAGCTAAGGCATTCGACGATTCTAATTTAACAACAGTAAATATCGGCGAAACTAACGCTATTGCTCGTTGGGATAAGTCAACAGGTGATCTTCTTAAGATTGGTATGTATGACTATCGTGTAGAAACATCTGCAGGCTCAGGCGAGTTCGGCGAATGGCAGCGTAACTATACAAACGGTTCTACAGGTAGCGGCCTTGTTGCTGTTGACTACTACAGAGGTTATACTTCTGAGGAAATCGGTAAAATTTCAAAGCAAAATGAGGGCAAGGAGATTGAAACAAGAACTCACGTTGCATTCACTCTTCAGGAAGCACTTGATGCTAAGATTATTGCCGGTTACCATATCAATGAAAGCGGTATTTATGATACAATGTATCTTAAGACCGGTGGTAAATATAACTATGATAACATCTTTAATATGGTTACACTCGGTACCGGTATTGATGCTATCTATATAAATACCTCAAAGCAAACATTTGCTTCAAATGCTGTTAATAACTACAGACCGTTTGGTTTCGACGGTGAGGCTACTGTTAAGACCGGCACTTATGATGTTAATGTTAACTTCTATAATTCAGGTTCTTATAAGACAGGCAGCTTCCAGCTTGTTATCGGTGAAAGCGGTTCAGCCGGCTCACTTGATAAAAACTATAACGAACTTGCCAATATCATGGCTAACTATAAAACATCCGACTTCAAAGAGGATGCATCTATCGGTTCAGTTTATGATTTGGCTAAGGATGCTCTTATGAAGGTACTTAGCGTTCAGTCAGCTCCTTACACTGCTGAATCAGCTCTTACTCAGTCAGATAAAACAGAGTATGCAGTTAAAACTTCAGTTACAACTTCCGCAACAGGCGATCGTGCATACGTTCCTTACTCAACCTCTAACGAAACAGTAACATTTACTGTAAAGGGTACTCAGGTAAGCTACACAATCCCTGAATCGGTTAAAGCAACTGCTTATGTCGGCGGCACAGTAGACAGTACAGGTGCAACCAGCGGCGGCGTAAAGGGAATTTACTATTCCGATGAGAAATGTACAATGCCTATTTACTCACCAAAGCCGCTTACATCATCAGATGTTAAGAATGGCAAGGATGCTGCATTGGCTAATGTAACACTCGGTCAGGACGGTAACTATTACCTTACTAACTCAGTTAAGTATGCTACAAAATGGGATCTCGATACATATCCTGGCGGCCCATGGCAGAAACCGACAACTACTCAGGCTACAAACAAAGATAACGAGCCTCTTTATAATCAGGTTCAATATGTATACAGAAATGCTGAAGGTAAGAAGTGCAACTCAGGCGATAATTGGGCATGTAAGTTCCCATCAGCTGAGTATCAGCTCATTCCTAACTCAGGCGAGATGGATTCAGTAGATAATCGTGGTATTGCTACTCAGGCTAATGACAGACTTGAATATGTTCTTAGCGTAGTTAAGTCTCACCTTATCAGCTCATCATCAACACTCTACAATGAGATTTCTGAGCTTAGAAACGGTCTTGAGGAAATCAACTTTGATATTCTTACATATAATAAGATGGTAGAATATGCAAAGAAGGCTGAACAGCAGTATACAGTTGACGTTGATTACGTTGACGCAACAACAGGCAAGACTGTTGAAAGAAACGGTATGTCTTATGTTGACGCTGCTAAGCTTATGAATGATCTCAAGAATGCAGGTACTAAGTTTACTTATACCACAGCTTCTGAAGTATCTTCTGTTCAGGCAAAAGAATACGTTAAACTCTTTAACATATTCGCTTCTGCAGTTATTGAACGTGGTTACCAGGGCAAGCAGCTTGAAAATGAAATCAAGTGCGCATCGGGTAATGCTTACTCAATGCTCAAGGCAACACCTGCTACATACAATGAAGACGGTACAGTTGCTACTGAAGCAACCGTATCTAAGAATGGCGTAGCAGCTAACCCACGTTTTGGTGCATTTGATGCATCAGGTAAGCTTGTTAACGAAGGCACAACAAAGTACTCATCAGCATCTTGGAACAGATACGTGAGAGCTCTTGCTGTTGCAGTTGACCTTGCTAACTATGGTAACGGTTCTTATAAGTATAAGAATTCCGGCACATTCAATATCAATGACCGTAAGAACTATGACGCTCAGCTTGCTAAGATTTACAATGTTGATACTGAACTTCAGGCAGCTGAAATCGGTCTTACCGAGTTTGAGAGCTGTGAGCTTACTATAACTCCTGTTGCAGGTGCTAAAGTAACAATCGACGGCGTTGCTTACTCAGGTCCTGTAGCTGTAGAAAAGGGTCAGGTTGTTTCAATCAATGTAACAGCAGAGGAAGGTTATACTCTTAAACCTGAACTTACTGTTAACGGCGACAAACTTACATTTGACGATACAGCAACAGCATTCCCGTATGAGCTTACTGTTACAGGCAATACTACAATCGTTCCTTCGGTTGAGTCAGTAGGACCTAAGACAATTTCTGTAAGCGGTACAATCAATATCGCTACAAATCTTGACGGTACTCAGTCATCTGCAGGCATTGGCGGAATAGATATTTTGGCTAATGGTGTAGTTGTTGCAACATCTGCTTCCGACGGAACATTTACTGCAAATGTTCCGGTTGGTACAACTGAGTTGACAATTCACAGAGATAAGGTTACCGTTGACAGAACTGTTACCCTAAGCGGTAATAGTGATATCAGCGGCGTTAAGATTCCTGTTGCTATTTGTGATTATAATGGTGATAATTTGATTAACGGCACTGACTTTATGACATTCGTTTCCGCATATACAGGTGAATACAATGTTTACTGTGATTTCAATGGAGATAATGTTGTAAACGGTACTGACTATATGACATTTGTTTCATTCTATAACAACACAGTTGATTATGTACCGCTTGCTCTTGACTAATTAATTTCTATACTTCTTAGGGGCGAAAGTCCCTAAGAAGTTTTACTTGAAAATTACGATGACTTGTGTTATCATTTATTTTAAGCAGAGCTATGGCTTTGCTTTGTCTTGATATATTCGGCTTTTGCCGTTTATATACTATGCCCGCTTTGGGCGGGGAGGCTATGGGCAGTTTCGTTTAGTAAATATTTAATGTTTCACGGTGTTTGGCTTTTGCCAAAGTTGCTTGGTTTCATATTTTTATGTTTTCTGACCGATTTTGTCTTTGCCCTTCACGGCGATTCTGCTTCTCACCAAATTAAGCAAATTTTTTAACAAGGAGGTAACACCAATGAATACAATTGCAAAAAAACGAGTAGGTGTTATTTTCGGTACACTTGCGTTTTTGGTTTTTGTTGCGCTTGTTGTGTGCCTTCCTCGTACTTCGTATGCTGCTGCGCTCGGAACGGAGAGCCCGAACGTTTATTGCACATACACAGATTCTAACGGCAAACAATACGACGGTGATAAGTTACCTGCCGGTACATATGACGTCAGCTTTTATTTAGAGGGCGTTACCGAGTTATCGGTTGGGCAGGTTACATCAACCTATTCTTCGGATGTATCGGTGCAGAGTGAGCCTAAGGCTCTTCTTTCTGATGAGGTTGCCGGCGTATCTTCGATGGGAACCGTAACGAATGATTCTAATTTGGTATTCGGCTTTGTTTCAGATGCTGACACTTGTTCATCTGTAACAAAGGACGGCACGTTGCTTGCAACCTTCTCGGTTGCTTTTGCAAAGGATTGTGACGCCGCTGATGTTATTTCGGTTTCAACAGACCCAAATAAGACCTTCGTTTTGGCTAATTATAATGACGGATTTGACGATGAGTATGCTCTTGTTACCAAATCTGCCGATTATCCCGGTTCTCTATATTTAATGACCTGTGACGTTTCACCAAAGGCGTCCGGTTATGATATTACAGGTCAGGTTAAGATTGCAACAGATTTGACAGGTACTGAAGTATCTGCCGGTATTGCAAATATTAATCTTACTGTTGAGTCAGCAGATGGTTCTGCCATTGCCACTGCGACTACAGATTCAAATGGCAAATATACTCTCTCCGGCGTTCCGGCAGGCGAGTATACAATGTTGATTAGTGGTGAAACCACGGTTGACAGAAAAGTTACATTAGTAGTTTCCGAGTCTAAAGATGTTGGCTCTGTCGGCGTCGTTATTTGTGACTACAATAAAGATGAACTTATAAATGGTACAGATTATATGTCATTTATAAGTTCATACACAGGCGATTATAATTTGTATTGTGATTTTAACGGCGATAACATTGTGAACGGTACAGATTATATGTCATTTATTGCTTTTTACAATAAGACTGTAAATTACAACAGTGTAACTTTAAAATAATAGGGGGAAAGAACGAAAATGAATAAAACTTTCAAAAAGGCAATCGCTGTCATTTTGTCAGTTCTTATGGTCATTATGTCAGTTCCGTTTACTGCTTTAGCTGCGGTTGGTGACTATTCACCTAATATTAAGCTTCAGTTTGGTACATTCTTTGATGGCGGCGCTACTGATTATAATGATTATTCGACAAGTGGCTCTTCTGGTTCTGATATTTCTTATTCATCGCTTAGAGGTGTTCCTGTTGATTATAAGTATAAAGTGACTAACGGTGTTGCATCTGGTACTCTTTATATTGATAAAGACAAGGCAAACACTTATAATGTAGCATCAGAGAGTGGATACAGCACACTTAGCGAAAACCTTCAGTTTGGTGTTGGCGATTATTTCACAATGACTGTTATTTGTGAAAATATTAAAGAAATTGGTTATTTTATTGCACAATTAGAGTTTAACGATGCTATTGAACTTGCGGGTGTATATTCTTATAAACAGGGTAAAAAAACAGTTTATGCATTAGGTACTGAAAGCGAAATGAAAGCAGCTAATAAAGGTACTTGGGTTAAAGGCGGCACAGACTATTTAAGAAGCTTTTCTACTTGTATGAAAGACGGCTTACATGCTAACGAATTACCTGATATTGAAACTAACACATCTGTGGTTCTTAAAGATGATGCTGGTAATACATCAGGTATTCAGTTTTCTATGGCTCCGGCTAATTTGATTAAAACTAATACAACTTCATCAGAAGCAGATGGCGTTTTCTATGACCCGGCTACAGGCGAACCTGGTTACACATATTCAGATTCTGCCATCGTTGCAACTTATGCATTCAAAATTGTAAAAGAAGGCAATATTGAATTTAACGTTAAGGATGCAACAGAGGTAAACAACTGCTATTATATTGCTAATCAAACTGACGGTAATATGCCTAATGAGTATACGACATACGCAAAGAATTACTATGACCCATCGACCAAGAAATATGATGGCTCAACTTTGTGGCCTGGTTCAACAAAAATAACATTTATGGGAAAGAACCAGTTTGTTGACACTCCTGCTGAAACAACTTATGAAATTAAGTTCAATGACATCAACGGCAAGACTGTTGATACGCAGACAGTTAAAGAAGGCGAAACTCCAACAGTTCCTTCAACAAATACTGCTGCAACTGTAAATTATAAGAGCGACAATAAGCACGAAGTAACAACTTACTCATGGCCGGCAGTATCAGCTGCTACTGCAGATACTACTTACAAAGAGGTTGCTACTACAGCTGAGAAAGATTGTGACATTACTTATGCAGAGACAAGTAAGCATACACTTGTTTCAGGTACTGTTCTTACAGGAACATGTACTGTATGTAATCATGTAGATACTCAGACTAAGGACGATAAGCTTGACGGTACAGCTTACTATGCTGCACTTGATGCTGCAAAGAAAGTTGACGGTACTAAGTATACAGCTGAATCTTATGCTAAGGTAACAGCTGCTCTTGAAGCTAACGCTAAGGATACTGTTGAAGCTTACACAGATCAGGCACAGGTAACTGCTGCTGCTACTGCTCTTGAAGATGCAGTTAAGGGTCTTGTTCTTGTTGAGGTTTATACAATCACATTTACAAACGCTGCAGGCACTGTAGTTGATACTCAGAAGCTTGCTGCAGGCGCTACTCCTGTAGCTCCAAAGACAAATACTGCTGATACAGCTGCTACACCGGCAGGTAATAAACAGCACAGCCATACAACTTATAGCTGGCCGGCAGTTTCTGCTGTAACAGCAAACGCTAACTATGACGAAGTTGCTAAGGTTGTAACAGAAGATTGCACAAAGGGTACACCTGTTGTAACAGAGCCTACACTTGATAAGCCGGGTTCAGAAGTTACAAGCTGTACAATTTGCGGTCAGGTTCTCGAAACTAAGGTTCTTCCTCAGCTTAAGGGTTATGATATCACAGTTGCTAAGACTGCTTACGGTACAACAACTCTTAACAGCGAGGACGCAACAAACGGTAAGACTACTAAGGTTCTTGCTAACTCAACTGTAACTCTTACAGCTCAGGCTAATAAGGGTGCAGAGTTCGTAGGTTGGAAGGTTGCTAACAAGCTCGTTTCAACTAACGAAACATATTCATTCACAGCAGTTGCTGATACAGAGGTAACTCCTGTATTTACAGAAACAGCTGAATCAACATTCGTAGTTGTATTCATTGATATGTACGGTAACGTTGTATCAACTCAGGAAGTAACAAGCGGTGCAAACATTAAGGTTCCTGCAACTGCTCCTATCTATCCTGGTTATACATTCAAGGGCTGGGCTCTTACAAACGATGAGATTACCGCTCTTACAGAAGGTAAGACCATCAGAGCTATCTATGAGAAGGATGCTACTCAGACTTACACAGTTAAGGCTGCAGGCGCAACAATCACAGTTAACGGCACTGACTACACTGACAAGGCAGAAAATGTTGCATATGACGCTAAGGTAACAGTTACTAAGGCAGGCGCAACATCATGGACAGTAAACGGCGCAACAGTTGGTTACGGTGAATCATACTCATTCTTCTGTGCTTCGGATATCGAACTCACAGCAGTTACAAAGGCTGATGACACTTCTAAGACTCAGGTTGCTATCGTTTCAACAACTCGTCCTTCAGCTACAGATTGCGACGTTCTCTTTGTTGCAACACGTACTGTTGCTGATAATGAGACAGTAGTTAGCCAGGGCTTCGTATATGGTAAGAATGTAACAGCTTCTGACCTTACACTTGAAAACGTTGGCAATACTGCATCAGGTACAAATCCTGGTAAGGTTAGAGTTATTTATAACAACACCAACGCTTCACAGATTGGTTTGAACTACGGTCTTACTGCAAAGACAGGCGTTGCCGGCGCAAGAGCATTCGTTGTTACTAAGGATGCAGATGGTAATGTTCATACTTACTATTCAGAAGCATCACTTTACGACTATAATGCTTAATTAACACAATTTAGCAAAGCTTTCACCTCTGCCTTAAGGGGTGGAGGCGAGCTTTGATAAAATAAGGAGGACACACCTAATGAAAGAGCTTTATACAAAGCCGGTGTCAGAGGTTAATGAATTTTCTCAGACAGCTGATGTTATTACTACATCCGGAGAGGGTACTGACTGGGGCTTCGGTGGAAATGACTAATCTGACACTTTGATTAAAGCATTTGGAGACGGCAGAAATGCCGTCTCTTTTTGCGTTTTAAAAACCTTGAATAAAAAATAAACTAAATATTAATCATTCCCGAATATGACATTTTACCTTTATTTGTATATTGACAAATAATTAACAAACATATAAAATGATATTGTAATTTATGACATAAGACGTATATTTTAGAGGGAGAATACTATGTCAAATAAGGAGTATGAATACAAATTCGATACTGTCAAGCCGCCTGAGGATAGGGTGTATGATGACAGAATGATGCATTATTATGAAAATCATTCAAACGAGCCTGCACGTCCGTTAATTTTGGCACTCGGCAAGCATATTACAGACAGAGTTTTGTATAAATTGCCGTGGCTTCCAAAGGTAGGTAAAGAGCTTACCGTTAACGACCCTGAGTATTGGGGTCTTGCTTCAATTGTAACAGACGAGATGGCAGAGGTTGCCCTTAAGATGAAGGTACACAAGGGTATGAAGCTTAAGCAAATTATGAAAGCTACGGGTAAAAGTGCCGCTTACCTTGAGCCGCTTCTTAAGGAAATGGCAAACGTAGGTCTTGTTGAATTTAATTGGGAAAATCCAGAGCATGAAAAGCAATATATGCTTCCTATGTTCGTTCCCGGAAGCGCAGAATTTTTTAATATGAAATGGGATAATATTTGTGAGCATCCGCAGGTTGCAAATTTCTTTGAGCGTATGACCCAACTTCCGCTTGAAGCAATTACTCCCATGGTGCCTCCGGGAGGCGCCGGAATAGGTATGCACGTTATCCCTGTTGAAAAGGCAATTTCAATGGAAAATCAGTCTGCTGATGTGGAACATATTTCTCATTGGCTTGATAAATATGACGGCAAATATGCGGCAGGTCCGTGTTCGTGCCGTTACAGCCGTGCAATGTGCGGCGAAGGTTGTGCCGATGACCCTGAGGATTGGTGTATCGGTGTCGGCGATATGGCAGATTACCTTGTTGAAACAAATAAGGGCCACTATATCACACGTGAAAAGGTTATGGAAATTCTTCAGCGTGCCGAGGATAATGGTTTTGTTCATCAAATTACCAATATCGACGGTGAAAATAAAATTTTTGCTATCTGTAATTGCCAGGTAAAGGTATGCAATGCGCTTCGTACCTCCCAACTTTTCAATACGCCTAATATGTCACGCTCAGCGTATGTGGCTAAGGTTGAGGCTAAGGATTGCGTAGCCTGCGGCAAGTGTGTTGAATTTTGCCCTGCCGGTGCCGTTAAACTCGGTCAAAAGCTTTGCAAAAAAGACGGCTCTGCTGTTACATATCCTAAGCAAGAACTTCCCGACGCAGTTAAATGGGGCAAGGAAAAATGGTCGCCTGATTATAGAGATAAAAACAGAATTAATTGCTACGATACAGGTACGGCGCCTTGCAAGACTGCCTGCCCCGCTCATATCGCAGTTCAAGGCTATCTTAAAATGGCGGCTCAGGGAAGATATACTGATGCTTTGGCTCTTATTAAAAAGGATAACCCTTTCCCTGCAGTTTGCGGCAGAGTTTGTAATAAGAGATGCGAGGAGGCTTGCACAAGAGCAACTCTTGATGAAGCGGTTGCTATTGATGACGTTAAGCGCTTTATCGCTCAAAAGGACCTTGACAGTAAAACAAGATATATTCCTAAAAAAGTAATACCTTCAAATAGGGGCGAGTTTAAAAATAAAATTGCCATTATCGGCGCCGGACCGGCAGGCCTTTCGTGCGCATATTATCTTGCACTTACGGGATACAGACCTATAGTGTTTGAAAAGAATGAAAAACCCGGCGGTATGCTTACTTACGGTATCCCGTCATATAAGCTTGAAAAGGATGTTGTTGAGGCGGAGATTGACATTATTCGTACGCTTGGTGTTGAGATTAAATGCGGCGTAGAGGTCGGTAAGGATATCACTCTTGACGAACTTCGCAAGGATGGATATGAGGCATTTTATATTGCTATCGGCTGTCAAGGCTCAAGAAAATCGGGGGTTGACGGCGAAGACGCAGACGGTGTTATGAGCGCTGTTGATATTCTCCACGAGATTGCCGAAAATCACGACCTTGACCTTAAAGGCAATAAAACCGTTGTCATCGGCGGTGGTAATGTTGCCGTTGATGTTGCTCGTTCGACTAAGCGTTGCGGCGCTGATGTTTTGGGTATGTTCTGCCTTGAAAGCAGAGAGGAAATGCCTGCGAGCGAAGAGGAAATTTTTGAAACCGAGGACGAGGGTATTCAAATAAACAACGGCTGGGGCGTTAAGGAAATTCTTGCAGAGAACGGCAAGGTGACAGGCGTTGTGCTTAAAAAATGCACAAGTGTTAAGGATGCTAACGGCAAATTTAACCCT
>ENA-ORLM01001965-ORLM01001965.1-human-gut-metagenome-genome-assembly--contig:-NODE-1965-length-11614-cov-2.481148_pt1 | contig 11614 bp, 10 predicted proteins | sample MGYA00243063_ERZ508815 | MGnify/ENA primary metagenome ERZ508815 (study PRJEB26277, sample SAMN04329768) | human gut metagenome | biome: human-associated habitat | host: Homo sapiens | place: USA...
GTTTCTTGGTATGATAACGAAAACTCATACACATCTCAGATGGTTAGAACAATCAAGTACTTCTCAGAGCTTGGCTAATATCTAAGATAATAAATTAAAGAGCTTTCCTTCGGGAAAGCTCTTTTCTTTTAATTTATACTAAATATTCTTTTTTATATAATCGCAATAAAGCTTTATTATATCGATATCCGTTTTGTCATATACCATTCTTGCGCCGACGGTGTCCTCAATTTCATTAAATATTAAATGACCGCCGTCAAAAAGAAAATCAATTCCGATATAATCGCTTTCAACAAGGCTCAAAATTCTTTTAACAAGGCTTTTTTCTTTTTCGCCCATTTTATAGGGCGTTGCCCTGCCGCCGAGGCAGAAATTTGAGCGAAAATCGGTATCACTTTCCCTCAAAATTGACGTAATTATATCATTTCCTATAGCCCAAACACGCAAGTCCTTGCCGAGAGTGGCGCAAGGCTTTTGATAAACAAATCCGCTTTCAAAGCTTTCTTTTTCATTTATCATCACAACCCCTTGACCGCCGTGGCCGTCAATCGGCTTTTTAACCGCAGGCACTTCCTTGTAGTTTATCGGCAAAATTTCAATGCCGTTTTTCTCCATAAATTCATAGCAAAGCTGCTTGTTGTTTGCAAGCTTTGAGAGAGAGGAGGGGTTAAAAACACGTATCCCTTTTTTTTCAAATTTTTCTGCGATTTTGTAATTATTTGTTCTGTTGATTATAAAATCAGCCGTGCCGTCATAATCGTTAATTGCAAGCGTTACGCCAAGTTCTTCTTTAAATTTATTTATCGCAAAGGTGTTGCGCTTTGCTTCCTTTTCGCTGTAAATCAATACTCCGCTCATTTGATTTTTTCCTTAATTGTTTCAAAAATATACGGCGCAATGTCAATTTTTGTTGAGTTCATTATGTTAATTATATGTGCATTTGAATTTACTTCGCAAACACTGCCGTCATCAAGAATGTCCACTCCGCCAAAGGTTAAGCCGAGGGTTTCGCACGCTTTTATTGCTGTTTCAATTTCCTTTTCAGTCGGCTTACAGGGCGTCATTGTTCCGCCGTTAGTAACATTTGAACGAAAGTCGTTTTTGTTTTCTCTTTCAGCCGCACAAATAAATTTTCCGCCGATTATTTCGATCCTTTTGTCGTGACCCTTGCTGCCGATGATAAATTTTTGCAGAATAAACGGCTTTTCGCTTATGTGGGAGTAAATCTCTTCCTTAGTATTGCATAAAAATACCTGAGCGCCGAATGAGCCGAATGATTCTTTGAAAATAAGCGGCAAAGTGAGAATATCAATTGCTTTTTCAACAAATTCGCTCATATCTGATTTGAAATAGCATTTTGGGGCGATAAGAGTTTTGGGTTGAGGCACAATGCCGTCAAGTTCAATATATGTTCTGCCTTTATCGTCGCATTTTTCAATTGCTTCGGCAGAATTGAAAACGGGAACACCGCTTTTTTCAATTCTTCTTGCAAGGTTAATGTCCTTGTCCCAAAACAGCACAAAGTCAGCCTGCGCCTTTTGCGTTGCAAGCTCCAAGTTCGTTTTAATATTTAGATTAATGCCGCACTTTTTTGCCGAAGCTGCAAGATGCTTGTGAAGTGTGTCGTATTTTTCGCCTTTTAAGAAATGATTTACTGCTAATATGCCGTTCATTTTGTATCACCTTGAATTATTGTATCATTCTCTATTGCATTTTTCAATGTAATGGTATAAAATATTATATCTAAATTATTAAATTACTGAAAGGTGATGTAAAGATGACAGAGTATAAGCTTAAATACGGTTGCAACCCCAACCAAAACCCTGCAAGGATTCATATGGACGGTAAAGAACTTCCTTTTGAAATTTTGAACGGTGCGGCAGGTTATATCAATCTTCTTGACGCATTCAATTCTTGGCAGCTTGTTAAGGAACTTAAGGAGGCTACCGGTCTGCCGAGTGCCGCTTCATTTAAGCACGTTTCTCCTGCCGGTGCGGCAGTTGCTCAACCGCTCAGCGATGTTGACCGCAAGGTTTGTATGGTGCCTGATGATTTAGAACTTTCTCCGATTGCACAGGCTTATGTTCGTGCAAGAGGCTGTGACAGAGTTTCCTCATTTGGCGATTTTGCCGCTTTGAGCGATGAATGTGACGCAAGCGTTGCAAAATTCCTTGTTAAAGAGGTCAGCGACGGTATTATTGCTCCGTCATACACCGATGAGGCACTTGAAATTCTTAAGGCTAAGAGAAGAGGCAATTATCTTATCATTAAGATGGACCCTGACTATCAGCCTGAGGAAATGGAAACAAAGCAGGTGTTCGGTATTAAGTTTGAGCAAAAGAGAAATGACGCTAAGCTTACTATGTCACTTTTTGACGATATGCCTACTAAGGTCAAGGATATTCCCGAAATTGCAAAGATTGACCTTCTTATTTCGCTTATCACTCTTAAATATACTCAGTCAAATTCGGTTTGCTACGCTTCGGGCGGACAGACTATAGGTGTAGGCGCAGGCCAACAAAGCCGTATCCATTGCACCCGCCTTGCAGGCAATAAAGCTGATAATCTTTGGCTTCGCCATAATGAAAAGGTGCTCAATCTTCCGTTTATTGACGGTCTTCGCAAGTGCGAGGCTGATAATGCTATTGACCTTTATATTTCAGATGAATATGAGGATTTACTCAAAGACGGAGTATGGCAGAGATATTTTACCACTTGCCCTGAGCCTTTCACTGCCCAGGAAAAGAAAGCTTGGCACGAGAAGATGACAAATGTTGCTCTCGGCTCTGACGCTTTCTTCCCATTTGAGGATAATATTGAACGTGCGGCTCGTTCCGGTGTTAAGTATATTGCTCAGCCGGGTGGCTCTGTTCGTGACGGCGCTGTTATCGAATGTTGCGACGGTTTCGGTATGGCAATGGCAATGACAGGTATATTTATATGTAGGGGCGACCGTTGTGTCGCCCTATAGACTTTCGATAAAGTGGCTAAACCGCACCGAATAAATTTTAAAAAACCTTTTTGCCTCCCTTGCAAAGGGAGGTGGGTGCAACTTGTTGCACTCGGAGGGATTGTAAAAATGCCAAGGACATCGAGTCCTTGCCATTTTTGGCGCTTTCCGTCTTTTGCTCGAGGGCAGTACCTACGTACAGCACCCGCTCGCAAAATACGAAATTTATCTCACTTTCTCGAAGTCTCACCCGTTTTAATAGATAATATTTTAGGTAATATTTATGAATATTTTAACCTGCCCTGTTTGCGGTGAAAAATTAAATATTTTCGGCAAAACGCTTAAATGTGACAATAATCACTCATTCGATTTTGCAAAGCAGGGGTATGTTAATCTTTTGCTGACGTCTAAAAGCGGGGACAAAAAGGGTGACAGCAGGGAGTCGGCTCACGCAAGACGAGAATTTTTGCAAAAGGGATATTATTCCTTTTTACGTGATTATGTCAACTCAAAATTGAACGGCGCCGTGCTTGATATCTGCTGCGGTGAGGGATATTATGACGAATATTCCGGCGAGCTTTACGGTTTTGATATCAGCAAGGAAATGGTGCGCCTTGCCGCAACCTCTCGCAAAGAGCATAATTATTTTGTGGCAAATCTTGCCCATATTCCCGTTTGCGATAATTCGATTGACACGGCTATGCATCTTTTTGCACCGTTTAATGAAAAGGAATTTTACCGTGTAATTAAGCCCGGCGGCAGGCTTTTAAGCGTTATTCCCGGTGATAATCATTTGATTGAGCTTAAAAATATTCTTTATGATACACCGTATCTTAATGATGAAAAAGCGCCTGAAACCTCGCTTTTTACTTTGAAATCAAAAAACAAAATTTCAAACACATTTGATATCTCAAGGGATGATTTAAAAACGCTGTTTTCTATGACGCCGTATTTTTACAGAACAAGCGAAAGCGACAAGGAAAAGCTTGATAGGGTGAAAAGCATTAGGCTGACGGCTTCATTTGTTGTTTTGGAATATGCGAAAGAGGGATAATTATGGATTTGTTATGCGAAAAATGCTGGTATAATGAATATGACGAGGAAACGGACGAATGTTTTTGCTCGCTTGTGCTTGACGAGGACGAATATGTCCGCTTTTGCGAGGAGCAAAACAAGACGTGCAGGTATTTTAGACCGAGTGGTTCGGAGTATGATATAGTCAGAAAACAGAACTAATTAAATATACTTCTTTGCCTCCCTTGCAAAGGGAGGTGGGTGCAACTTGTTGCACTCGGAGGGATTGGGAAAACAGTAGCACTTCGTAGGGGCGACCATCGGTCGCCTTTATTTTTTTATGCCTTTTTCTTGACAAATACCCTATATGGGTATATAATTAAGATACCCCGTGAGGGTATAAGGAGCGATTTAATGGAAACTAATGATAATATTAAAGGCTGTTGCTGTTGTCACGGTAAAACGAAGCACAGAACAGATGAAGAGCAAAAGGCACTTATAAATCGCCTTAACAGAATTGAGGGCCAAATAAGAGGAATTAAGCGTATGCTTGAGGAAGATGCGTATTGCACGGATATCATTACTCAGGTTGCGGCGGCTAATGCGGCGCTTAATTCATTTAATAAAGAGCTTCTTTCAACGCATATAAAGACTTGCGTTACAGATGATATTAAGGCAGGCAAAACCGAAACGGTTGATGACCTTTTAAAAACTCTTCAAAAATTAATGAAATAGTTTTGAGGTGATTTTTTTGACGCAATATAATGTAACGGGTATGAGCTGTGCCGCTTGCAGTGCAAGGGTTGAAAAGGCGGTTAATGCTGTTGACGGTGTAACAAGCTGTGCTGTGAGCCTGCTTACCAATTCAATGGGTGTTGAGGGAACGGCAAGCAGTGAAGCAATAGTTGCCGCTGTTGAAAAGGCAGGATACGGCGCAAGCGTTAAGGGTAACGACAAAAGGGCAGAGAGTGTATCGAGTGATGAACTTAAGGACACCGAAACGCCCAAAATAAGAAACAGACTTATTTGGTCGGTAATATTTCTTATCCCGCTTATGTATATTTCAATGGGGCATACGATGTGGGGCTGGAAACTGCCGTCATTTATGGAAAATAATCATATCGCAATGGGATTGGCTCAGCTTTTGCTTGCAGTAATTGTTATGGTTATTAACCAAAAATTCTTTATAAACGGCTTTAAAGGTATAATTCATAAAAGCCCTAATATGGATACGCTTGTTGCGCTTGGCTCTGCCGCTTCGTTTGGCTACAGTACAGTTGTTCTTTTTATTATGACTTCTGCTCAGCTTGCAGGCGACAGCGAAAAAGTGATGAGCCTTATGCATGAGTTTTATTTTGAATCGGCGGCAATGATATTAACTCTTATTACCGTGGGCAAAATGCTTGAAGCATATTCAAAGGGCAAAACGACGGATGCGCTCAAATCTCTTATGAATTTAGCGCCGAAAAATGCAACTCTTATCAAAGACGGTAAGGAAATTGTTGTTGCGGTGGCTGACGTTAAGATTAACGATATTTTTGTTGTAAAACCCGGCGAAAGTGTTCCTGTTGACGCAGTAATTATTGAGGGAGAAACGGCTGTTGACGAATCTGCACTTACAGGTGAGAGTATTCCTGTTGATAAGGCTGTCGGCGATAAGGTATCGGGTGCAACTATTAATCAGTCGGGCTATATCAAGTGCCGTGCAACTGCTGTCGGCGAGGATACAACACTTTCGCAAATTATTAAAATGGTGAGTGACGCTGCCGCCACAAAAGCGCCGATTGCAAAAATTGCAGATAAGGTATCGGGTGTATTTGTGCCTTGTGTAATAGGTGTTGCGCTTGTTGCACTTTGCGTTTGGCTTTTTGCAGGTCAAACCTTCGGCTATGCGCTTGCACGCAGTATTTCCGTTCTTGTAATAAGCTGCCCGTGTGCTCTCGGACTTGCAACCCCTGTTGCGGTTATGGTTGGCAACGGTAAGGCAGCCAAGTCGGGTATTCTTTTCAAAACTGCGGCTTCGCTTGAGGAAACAGGCAGAGTGCAGATTGTTGCTCTTGATAAAACGGGCACAATCACCAAAGGCGAGCCTAAGGTTACGGATGTTATTGCATTCGGCGATGAAAACGAATTTTTGTCGCTTGCTTATTCTATAGAAAAAAAGAGCGAGCATCCGCTTGCAAAGGCAGTTTGTGAATATGCAAAACAAAAAAATGTTAAGTGCTTTGATACAACTTCTTTTAAGGCGCTTGCAGGCAACGGCTTGTCGGCAAATGTTGACGGTAAAACCGTTGTAGGCGGAAGTATGAAATTTATTTCAAGTAAAATTTCAGTTGATGATAATATCAAAAATAAGGCAGAAGAACTTGCTCAAAACGGCAAAACGCCGCTTTTGTTTATGGGGGATAATAAGCTTCTCGGTATAATTGCAGTTGCCGACGTTATTAAAGAGGACAGTCCTAAGGCTGTTAAAGAACTTCAAAATATGGGTATTCGTGTTGTTATGCTGACGGGTGATAACGAAAAAACCGCAAAGGCTATCGGTAAGCAGGTTGGCGTTGATACCGTTATCTCCGACGTGCTCCCTGACGGCAAGGAAAGCGTTATTAAAGAACTTATGACCTACGGCAAGGTAGCAATGGTTGGCGATGGAATAAACGATGCACCGGCGCTTACACGTGCCGATGTGGGTATCGCAATCGGTGCAGGTACCGATGTTGCGGTAGATGCGGCAGACGTTGTGCTTATGAACAGTAAGCTTACCGACGTGTCGGGTGCAATCAGGCTAAGCAGAAAAACGCTTACCAACATTCACGAAAATCTTTTCTGGGCATTTATTTATAATATTATCGGTATTCCGATTGCAGCAGGTGTGTGGATTCCGATATTCGGCTGGACTCTTAATCCTATGTTCGGTGCGGCGGCAATGAGCCTTTCAAGCTTTTGTGTTGTTACTAATGCGCTCAGGCTTAATCTCGTAAAAGTCCATTCGCCAAAGCGTGATAAAAAGAAAAAGCCGGTTGATATTAAGCTTAATATCACCGCTCAAAATAAGGAGGAAAAAATTATGACAAAAACTATTAAGATTGAGGGAATGATGTGCCCTCATTGCGAGGCTGCTGTTAAAAAAGCACTTGAGGCAATCGACGGTGTTAAAGAAGCAAGCGCAAGCCACGAAAAATGCGAGGCAGAAGTTATGCTTGATAAGGACGTTGATTTATCCGTTCTTGAAAAAGCTGTTACCGATGCAGGATATAAGGTAATAAAATAAAGAAAAATAAAAGATTAACGGCTGTCACTTTTTGCGTGACTGCTTCAGCGTGCAGAAAAGTTTATAATTAATTTCTGCACGTTGGCAAGACTTCGAGAAAGTGAGATAAATTTCGTATTTTGCGAGCGGGAGCTGTACGTGTGTACCGCCCCCGAGCAAAAGACGGAAAGCGCCAAAAGGGTCAAGGACTCGATGTCCTTGACCCTTTTCCAATCCCTCTGAGTGCAACAAGTTGCACCCACCGTCTCGCCTCCCGGCGCATTTTAGCCACTTTATCAAAGTCTAAACAAATTTTCCTTTAAAATTCGGTTCAATTATCGGCAAACCAAGCTTTTCTACCGTATTCTCAATTACCTCTTTGGTGAAGTCGCCTTTCACAGGATATCCCGTAAACGTCATATAATAAATAACAAGTTCCTGCAAGGTCGGGTTCATAATATTTGTAATTTTGACCGTATCGTCGTCATTAAACTTGAAATTAAACTTTCTTACATGAGATGTTTCAATCGGTCTAATCCACAAATCAAGAGTGCCGTCCTCTTTCCAAGCGGCTTTTGAATATGCATGATATGTAACGTCACCTAAAGTCATCTTGCTTATTCCATATTCACCGTTTAAGCCGACGTCAATCGTGTTTTCATATTCCTTTTCTTTCCAATAAAAAGTAAGCTTTTCATCGTCAAATGTAAGCTTCATTTCGCTTATCTCGCCGGGTTTTTTAAACCACATTTGAGTAATTGTGATTGATACAACAGAAACAAATTCGCTTGTTTTGCAGGTAATAAGCCTACCTGAAATCTTTTCCTCAAGCTCACGGTTACGCTCACTCTTCGGCAAATCCTCAACACTGCAATTATCAATAGTGTCAAGCATTTGTTGATATTCCGCCTTGTTTTCAGGAAGTTCACCGTAGCCGAAACACTCCGGAAAATATTTCCAAAAGATTTTCATAACCTTATAGTCCTCAGCCTCTCCGCAGTTAAGAACTACAAGTGCGTCATACTCAGGAAACATAAAGCAACGCTGGCCGAAAAGTCCGTCTGCTCTGTAGCTGTTAGGAACAGGATTGCGCCAAAATTGATATCCGTAACCCATCATATTATCAATATAGCCGTCAGATACGGAGTCAACCTGCTTTCTTGTTGCCTCTTTAACCCAAATTGCAGGAATAATTTGAGTGCCGTCTTTCCATTTGCCGCCATGAATATAGGGCAGGAAAAATTTTGCAAGGTCCTCACTTTTCATATAAAGGCCCCAACCGCCCGCATTGTTGCCTTTGCCGTCACTTTCCCAAAACGGCTTTTCAATTCCGAGAGGCTCAAAAATACGAGGATAGAGATAATCAATAACACTCATACCCGTAACCTTAGTGATAATGGCAGAAAGCATCGTGGTATTTTCACTTATATAATTAAACTTGGTATTAGGCGGAAGAAGAAAAGGAGCATTGAGGAAATTTTGAACCCAATCCGTACCGCCTTTTTCGTCAAGCACGGTAATAAGCTTATCCGAATGCATTGTAAGAAGCATCCTGACGGTAATCATTCTGTTAAACGGGCGCTTACTCATTAAATATTCAGGAAAAAACTTAACAACCCTGTCATTAAGATTAATAAGTCCCTCACTTACTGCAAAGCCGACAGCAGTCGACGTAACGCTTTTGCTCATAGAATAAAGTACGTGAGGAATATCTTTATTATATGGCTTAAAAAAGCCTTGAGCGCAGACCTTGTCGTGCCTTACAACTGTAAAGCTTTGAAGTCCTAAATTATTCTCATTTATTTCATTAATAAAAGCTGTAATGGCACTGCTTTTTACACCGACTTGTTCCGGTGTGCAATGTTCAAAATTGCAATCCTTAAGTCTTTCCATAACGTACCCCTTAATAAAATTATTACTATGTTTAATATACACCTTTTCGCTTATTTTTTCAACATATTGTATAATATTTTAAATTGACATTTTAAATATTATGTATATAATTATAATTAGATTTATATATCTCGGCATAAAAATATGTCCTGAAAGGTAAAATAAATGAAAAACAGACTGAAAAAACTGAATATATTTTTCATAGTTATTTGTATAATTATTTCGTCAATTATTCCTACAGCAGCATTTGCGGCAAGCGAGGATGATTTGAGGTCAAGCGTTGTAAGCATTGCAAGCGATGAGGTCGGCTACACAGGTACATCGTCATATTCAAAATACGGCGATTGGTACGGTTATCAAGGCGGATGGTGCACAACGTTTGTATTATGGTGTTTTAATAAAGCGGGAAAGCAAAACGGCGTTACATTAAACGGTGTAATCATTCCTCGTGGCGGAAACTGCAGCAGTATGATTAGCTGGTTTAAGGATAAGGGCAGATATTATTCCCCGTCAAAATACACCCCGAAAAGCGGCGACCTTATCTTTTTCGACTGGACGGGCAGCGGAACAGCAGACCACGTAGGCATAGTCAATTACACCTCAGGCACTACTGTTTACACTATTGAGGGCAACTGTTCAGGAAAGGTTAAAGCAAGAGAATATACTAAAAAGGGTTCAAAGCCTTACAACAATATCAGTTCAATTATCGGCTACGCAAGCCCAAGATTTTCTTCGGTTTCAGGCTCTTCTGCCGGCAAAACAACAACTAAAAAGCATACCACAACGAAGAAAGCAAAAACCACTAAGAAAGCAACCGCTTCTAAAAGGGTAACTACAAAGAAAGCGGCAACTGCTAAATCCACCACAAAAAAGGCTGCAACCAAAAAGGAAACAACTAAGGCAACAACCACAACGCAAGCTGCCACAAAGGCGACTGCAAAAACAACAACCGAGCAAAGCGAAAGCGCACCGCTTACAAATCTTCAGATTTACGCTTCAAAATATGATTTGCAAATCGGCGACACTGTTAAGCTTGACTATTCGGTTGAGCCGTCAAACACAAATGCCGTAGTCGGTTATTTTTGCGATCAGGAAGGAATAATCGACATAGGTGCAAACGGTGAAATCACCGCAATCGGCAACGGAACGGCTACCGTTGTTGTTTGTGCAAATGATGATTTATATGCGCAGTGCGACTTTGTTGTTACCGACGCTGTCGGCGAGGTTACAACTGTCGGCGGCTCAAACGAGGAAAGCAGAAAGGTAGTTGACACACGAATTGACGTATCCACCACACGGGCAAATGCGCAAAGTGTATTAACAAGGCTCGGCGTTAATGTAAATATGCTTTCGCAAAACAAGCAATTATACATAGTTCCCGCTTCGATAGCAGGAGTTACGGTATTTATTTCAATCTTCATTGCAATTACAAAGAAGATTAAGAAAAAGAGAAAATAACTTCAAAGGAGATACAAATTTATGTTATTCAAACCTGAATATGATGAAAACGGCAAAAAAATTCTTTGCGAAATGAACGGCATCAATTCTGAAATGCTTATGGACATTTACGTTAAGAAAATGAAAAAGGGTGAAGTGCTTGAAATATGCGAGGATAAAAACGAATGTGCAATTTTGCTCCTTTCAGGCGACGTTACCTTTAAAGCGGGAGATGAAATAAACGAACGCTGCAAGAGAAAAAATCCTTTTGAAAAAAAGCCTTACGCAATTCATTTTTGCAAACAGATTAAGGCGAGTGTTACCGCAAACGAGGACAGCGAAGTGCTCGTTCAAATGACAGATAATGAAAAAACCTGGAAAAGTGAATTTTACAATCCGGACAATTGCCTTTATCAAGAGTTTGGCAAGGGGCAATGGAACGGCACGGGCTACAGGATTGTATCAACAATGTTTGACCTTGACAATGCACCTGAGTCAAATATGGTTATGGGCGAAGTGTTCAACCAACCGGGACGTTGGTCAAGCTATCCGCCTCATCATCACCCGCAGCCTGAACTTTATTATTATCAATTCGACCATCCGGAGGGATTCGGTGCAGGCTTTGAGGGCAACACACCTTACAAAACAGAAAACGGAAGTTGCCTTTGTATAAGAGGCGGCAATGCTCACCAGCAGGTTACGGCACCGGGATATGAAATGTATTATGTTTGGCTTATTCGTCATCTTGATGGCGACCCATGGGATAAAACAAGAATTTATGTTCCGGAGTATGAATGGCTCGCAAACGCAGATTAATTTTCAGACTTTGATAAACTGGCTAAAACGCACCTGATATAATAAGTAAACCTCTTTGCCTCCCTTGCATTGCACTCGGAGGGATTGGAACAACGGTAAGGACATCGAGTCCTTGCCGTTGTTGGCGCTTTCCGTCTTTTGCTCGGAGGCAGTACACACGTACAGCTCCCGCTCGCAAAATACGAAATTTATCTCACTTTCTCAAAGTCTGAATCAATATAATTTAAAATATATTAATTTTATGCATAAATATA
>ENA-ORLM01001966-ORLM01001966.1-human-gut-metagenome-genome-assembly--contig:-NODE-1966-length-11602-cov-3.839219_pt1 | contig 11602 bp, 10 predicted proteins | sample MGYA00243063_ERZ508815 | MGnify/ENA primary metagenome ERZ508815 (study PRJEB26277, sample SAMN04329768) | human gut metagenome | biome: human-associated habitat | host: Homo sapiens | place: USA...
GACAGCGTCCACATCCAGCTCGAACTCGCTGCCCTTCTTCTCCACGGGACGACGGCGGCCGGAGGCATCGGGCTCACCCAGCTCCATCTCCACGCAGGTCATGGACTTGACGCAGTCCTGCTCGTCGCCGTTGATCTGAACGGGGTTATTGAGGGTCTTGAAGATCACGCCCTCCTCGATGGCGTGCTCCACCTCCTCGTGACGGGCGGGCAGCTCCTCCATGCCACGGCGATACACCACATACACGTCAGCGCCCAGGCGCTTGGAGCAGCGGGCGGCGTCCATAGCCACGTTGCCGCCGCCTACCACGGCCACCTTCTTGCCCTTCAGATCCATGATGGGGGTATCGGAATCCTCACGATAGGCTTTCATCAGGTTGATACGGGTCAGGAACTCGTTGGCGGAATACACACCCTTCAGGTTCTCACCGGGAATGTGCATGAACATGGGCAGACCGGCGCCGGAGCCAACGAACACGGCCTCGAAGCCGTTCTCCTCCATCAACTCGTCGATGGTGATGGTGCGGCCTACCACGATGTTGGTCTCCACCTTCACGCCCATGGCCTTCAGGCCGTCCACTTCCTTCTGCACGATGCTCTTGGGCAGACGGAACTCGGGGATGCCGTACACCAGAACGCCGCCAGCCAGATGCAGAGCCTCAAACACGGTGACGTCATAACCCTTCCGGGCCAGGTCGCCGGCGCAGGTCAGGCCGGAGGGACCGGAACCCACCACAGCCACACGGTGACCGTTGGAAGCAGGCTTCTCCGCAGCGCCGGAAGCATGCTCACGGTGCCAGTCGGCCACGAAGCGCTCCAGACGGCCGATGCCCACAGGCTCGCCCTTGATGCCGCGGACGCAGTACTTCTCGCACTGGCTCTCCTGGGGGCAGACACGGCCGCAGACGGCGGGCAGAGCGGAGGTAGCGGCGATGATTTGATAAGCGGCCTCGAAATCGCCCTTGGCGACCTCGGCAATGAAATCAGGGATATGTACCATCACGGGGCAGCCCTGCATGCAGGGCTTGTTCTTGCAGTGCAGGCAGCGCTGGGCCTCGTCCAGAGCCTGCTCCTCGGTGTAGCCCAGAGCGACCTCGTCAAAGTTCTTGTTCCGGACGTTGGGGTCCTGAGAGGGCATGGGATTCTTCTTCAAAGACATATTGGCCATGGTTATTCGGCCTCCTTCTTGAACAGGTTGCAGGTCTCCTCGTACTTGTGGGCCTCGAAGTCCTTATACATCTGGTTCCGCTTGACTGCCAGATCCCAGTCCACCTTGTGACCGTCAAAGTCGGGGCCGTCCACGCAGGCGAACTTCATCTCGCCGCCCACGGACAGGCGGCAGCCGCCGCACATGCCGGTGCCGTCGATCATGATGGGGCTCATGGAAACGGTGGTGGGGATGCCGTAAGGCTCCGTGGTCTTGGAGACGAACTTCATCATCACCATGGGGCCGATGGCGAACACTTCATCATACTGGTTGCCGGCGTCGATCAGCTCCTTCAGAGCCTCGGTGACCAGACCTTTGCGGCCATAGGAACCGTCATCGGTGCAGACGATCAGCTTGTCGCTGGACTTCTTGAAGTCCTCCTCCAGGATCACCAGATCCTCGGAGCGGAAGCCCACGATGGCATGGACCTCAGCGCCATCGTCATGGAACTTCTTCAGCACGGGATACGCAATGGCGCAGCCCACGCCGCCGCCCACAACGGCGACCTTCTTCTTGCCCTCGGTCTCGGTGGGCTTGCCCAGGGGTCCCACGAAGTCTGCCAGGCAATCGCCTTCCTTCATGTGGCTGAGCTTCACAGTGGTGGCACCAACCGTCTGAACAATGATGGTGACGGTGCCCTTTTCGGGATCATAGGCGTTGATGGTGATGGGGATACGCTCGCCGTTTTCGTCCGTCCGCAGGATGATGAACTGACCGGGCTGAGCTTTTTTGGCAATGAGGGGTGCTTCGATCTCATAGAGAGTCACGGTGGGCCTCAGTGCCTCTTTTCTCACGATTCGGTACATATTGGTGTCTCTTCCTTTCCTATCTGAAATTCTTCCAACATAATAAATCGCACATTGTCTGAATTTTAACATAGGTGCTTTCATCCGTCAACTGCTTTGGAGAAAAAAAGCGCGAAATTCTCAGAAACCGTGCAAATTCTTTGCCATCCCGCCCTTTTTAACGCTTCTGCGACCGATGCTGCCCTGTCAAAACCGCTTTCCGGGCCTGAAAACCGCCGAAAACCCGTTTCAAAACCAGAATTCTATGGTATACTACCAAACAGGCGCAATTTTTCCCCGGAAAAAATTTCTTCAAATTTTCGGGAACTTTTTTCGTTCCCCTGCGTCTATGGTATACGGTGCCGCTTCGGTGGCCATTCAAAAAACTTTCTGCAAGGAGAACACACATGAAAAAAATCACTTCCTTGGCGCTGGCTCTCGCGCTGGCCCTGACCCTCACCGCCTGCGGCAAGAAGGACAACACCGCCGGTAATGGCGATTCCAGCGTGCCCGCTGACGCCACCGCTCTGCTGACCGCCGTGTGGGACGCTCACTCCGACGACGAGAAGTTCCCAGCTGCCGGCGGCGACTATGAAAATCCCGTGGAGGACGCCCCCGGCGCCGTGAGCATTGCCGACGCCGACAATCTGAACTACATGCTGACCCTGCCCGTGGAGGATGCCGGTAAAAAACACGGTGCAGCCACAATCATAAACATAAAGAACGCCAACACATTCACCTGCGTCGCTTTCCACGTCACCAGCAAGGACGATGTGGAGACCGTTGCCAGCGACCTGCGGGATGCCATCCAGTCTAAGCAGTGGATGTGCGGCTTCCCTGACAAGCTGGTGATCTTCACCTACGATCAGTATGTGGTGTCCCTGTACGGCGACGAGGAGTTGGTGAACACCTTCCGCGACAAGTTCACCGCCACCTATTCCGACAGCACCATCGCTTATGACGAGGCGATCCTGTAACGTTTCCGCTTTTCTCACAGCGTCCGCACCGAATCGTGCGGACGCTGTGAAATTCAATTTTGGAGTTGCCCTATGCTGTTTTCCAGTATTCCGTTTCTCTATACCTTTTTACCCTGCGTCCTGATCCTGTATTTTCTGGTCCCCGGCTGGCTGAAAAATACGGTGCTGCTGCTCAGCAGTCTGTTTTTCTATGCCTGGGGTGAGCCCCGGTTCGTGGTATTCATGGTCATCGCCATCGTACAGGGTTATGTATTCGGCCTGCTGGCTGAAAAATTCCGCGACCGGCCCAAACGGGCCAAGCTGTGCCTGTGGGCCTCCGCCGTTGTCAGTCTGGGGCTGCTGTGCTACTGCAAATACGCCGACTTTTTCATCAGCGGCTTCAACACCCTCACCGGGCTGTCCCTCCCGCTGCTCCATGTGGCCCTGCCCATCGGCATCAGCTTTTACACCTTCCAGATTCTGAGCTACGTCATCGACGTATACCGGGGCGATGTGACTGCCCAGCGGAATCTCATTGACCTTGCCGCGTATGTGGCCATGTTCCCCCAGCTCATCGCCGGGCCCATCGTCCGGTACGCGGACATCGCTCCCCAGTTGAAGCATCGCACCCACACGCTGGCCGATGCTGCCTACGGCGCCCGCCGCTTCATCCTCGGCCTTTCCAAAAAGGTGCTGCTGGCCAATGTCCTCTACGAACTGATCTCCGCCTACAAAAGCGCCGCGAACGTCTCCGTCCTGTTCGTCTGGCTTTACGCGGCGGCTTACATTCTTCATCTCTATTTCGACTTTTCCGGTTACAGCGACATGGCCATCGGTCTGGGCCGTATCTTCGGGTTCCATTTTATAGAAAACTTCAACTATCCCTACATCTCCGCCAGCGTCACGGAGTTCTGGCGGCGGTGGCACATGAGCCTGGGCAGTTGGTTCCGGGACTATGTATACATCCCGCTGGGCGGCAACCGGGTCTCCAAGGCCAAATGGTTCCGCAACATTTTCATCGTCTGGCTGCTGACGGGCCTGTGGCACGGTGCAGCATGGACCTTCATCCTGTGGGGACTGTTCTTCGCTGTGTTCCTGACGGCGGAAAAGCTCTGGTACGGTCAGGCGCTGGCCCAGACACGGTTTTTGAAGCATCTCTATGTTCTGCTGCTGATTGCAGTCAGCTTCGTTATCTTTGATGCCGCCAGTGTGTCGGGCGCCTTCCGTACCATCGCTTCCCTGTTCGGTCTGGGCGGTCTGCCCCGCTCCGACGCTCTGGCCCGCTATTATTTTGACAGCTACTCCGGCGTGTTCCTTGTAGCCATTGTGGGTGCCACGCCGCTGCCCGCCAAGATCGTCCGGCAGTTTTCCGAGGATGGCCCCGGCAAAAAGATCATGTCCGTTGTGGAGCCTGTAGTGCTGCTGGGCCTGCTGGCGGTGGTCACCGCCTATCTGGTGGACGGGTCCTTCAACCCATTCCTGTATTTCCGCTTTTAAAGGAGGTCCCGCCATGTTTGAAAAATGGAAAAACATCCTCACGGTGGGGCTCCTGTCCGCGTTTATTCTGGGTTTTGGCATCTGGGCGGCGGTCAAGCCCGCCGATGCGCTCTCCACCAGTGAACGCCGCCCGCTGGCCCAAATGCCGGAATTGTCCGCAAGCAGCTATCTCTCCGGCAAATTCATGTCCGGCTATGAGGATTACGCCACGGACCAGTTTCCTCTGCGGGAGCAGTTCCGCACCCTGAAAGCCCTGATGGGGCTGTATGTGTTCGGCCAGAAGGACAACAACGGCGTCTATCTGGCAGACGGCTCCGCCGCCAAGCTGGAATATCCCCTGAATGAAGGCTCCGTTGCCCACGCCGCCGACCGGTTCCGCTATCTCTACGAGACCCTCATGGCCGGAACCGACGCCAAGGTCTACCTCTCCGTGATCCCCGACAAGAATTATTTTCTGGCGGAGACCAACGGCTATCCCGCTCTGGACTATCAGGCCCTGACGGACGCTCTCCGGAAGCAGACGGAGTTCGCCGCGTATATCGACCTGTTCGGCACGCTGACCGCAGATGACTACTACCGCACCGATTCCCACTGGCGGCAGGAAAATCTGCTGACCACAGCGGATACGCTGGCCGCCGCCATGGGCGTCGCGCTGCCGGGCAGCCGCTATACAGAATGGACACTGGACCGGCCATATTACGGTGTGTATTACGGCTACGCCGCCCTGCCTATGGAGCCAGACCGGCTGACCTACCTCACCAGCGGCCTTCTGGACGCCTGCACGGTGTACAATTACGAGACCGGCAAGACCGGGCTCATATACGATCTGGCAAAAGGTGCCGGCAAGGACCCCTACGAGCTGTTCCTCTCCGGGTCCGTGTCGCTGCTGACCATCGAAAATCCCAATGCGGATACAGACCGGGAGCTGGTGATCTTCCGGGACTCCTTCGGCAGCTCTCTGGCCCCTCTGCTGGTCCCCGGCTATGCCAAGGTGACGCTGGCGGACATCCGCTACCTTCCCAGCAGCCAGATGGGAAAGTACCTGACCTTCACCGATCAGGATGTACTGTTCCTTTACAGCGCCCCGGTGCTGAACAACAGTGAAACTCTGAAATAAGCCGCAAAGCGTCTGCCGGAAATGGCAGGCGCTTTGGACTTTTCTACGGAAATAAGGCAGTTTCCTTTTTTATCTTGTACTTTTGAAAGAAATCATATATAATAATAGCCTGATAATTATGCTCCGGAAGTGCGCTCTGCGTCGGAGCAGCGGAAAGGAAGGTTATCCTATGCTGAAATTTCATTCGGAACAGGGCGAGATCTCCGTCTCCAGCGCTGTTTTTTCCAACATTACCGGCATGGCTGCCACCAACTGCTTCGGTGTGAAGGGCATGGCCTACCGCTCCATGACGGACGGTCTGGTCCATCTGCTGCGGCGGGAGGCCATGAGCAAGGGCGTCAACGTGATCTATAACGAGGACGAATCCATTTCCATTGAGCTCCACATCATCGTGGAAAACGGCGTCAACATTCCCGCAGTGTGCCGCTCCATCATGAACGAGGTACGCTACGTGGTGAATAAGAACACCGGTGCGGAGGTCCGCGCTGTGGATGTGTTCGTAGATTCCATGATCCTGTGAGGAGGACAGCAGAAGAATGAGTAAAGAAATCACCGGCGCGCTTTTCAAGCAGATGATCCTGCACGGGGCCGCCGCTATCACGGCCCAGAAGCAAGCCATCAACGATTTAAATGTATTCCCCGTGCCGGACGGTGACACGGGCACCAATATGTCCATGACCATCGCCACCGCTGCCGAGGCACTGCGCAAGGCCGCTCCCGCCTCCGTGGGGCAGGCATCCTCCGTCACCGCCTCCGCTCTGCTTCAGGGTGCCCGGGGCAACTCCGGCGTCATCCTCTCCCTGCTGTTCCGGGGCCTTTCCAAGGCTCTGAAGGGCATGGAGACCGCTGATGCCGCCGCCTTCGCCGCCGCCATGCAGGAAGGTGTGGCCGCCGCTTATAAGGCCGTTATGAAGCCCGCCGAGGGCACGGTGCTGACGGTTTCCCGCCTCGCTGCCAAGCGGGCCGTGGACACCGCCGCCGAGGGTGCCGATGTGGAGGCCACCTTAGCCGCCGCCATTGAGGAGGGCTACGACGCGCTGGCCCAGACCACGGATATGAACCCGGTGCTGAAAAAGGCCGGCGTAGTGGACGCCGGCGGCAAGGGCTACCTGCTGATTTTGGAGGGTATGCTGGCAGAGCTGCGGGGCGAGCCCATTCCCGAAAGCATGGAGGAGCCTGAGACGCACAAGGAAAAGGCCGACTTCAACGCCATGGCGCAGGAGGAGATCACCTTCACCTTCGACACCGTGTATGTGGTGCGCAAGGCACGGGAGGACATCGACCTCATGCCCCTACGGGCTTACCTCAGCAGCATCGGCGACAGTCTGGTCATCGGTGAGGATGACGAGACCTTCAAGGTCCACGTCCATACCGACATTCCCGGCGCAGCCCTGACGGAATCCCAGAAATACGGCACGCTGGAGCTGGCCAAAATTGAGAACATGCGCTCTCAGGCCGACGCGCTGGCCGCCGGCCAGATCGCCCAGAGCACTGATGATCTGGACGCCATTGAGGAAGAACTGGAAAACGGAGAAAGCGGTCACAAGGTAGCCGCCCCCGAAAAGGCCGTAGGCTTTCTGGCCATCTGCGCCGGTGACGGCCTTGCCGCCGTGTTCCGGGATCTTGGCTGCGACGCCGTGGTTTCCGGCGGTCAGACCATGAACCCCTCCACGGAGAGTATTCTGGCCGGGATCGATCAGGTCCCCGCTGAGACCGTGTTTGTTCTGCCCAACAACGGCAACATCATTATGGCCGCTCAGCAGTGCCAGGGACTGACGGAGAAAAACGTGGTGGTCATCCCCAGCAAGACCGTCCCCCAGGGCATCACCGCCATGATGAACGTAGACCCGGAGGCGGAGGTCGCATCTATTACGGAGGCCATGACTGAAGCGCTGTCCAGCGTCACCACCTCTCAGATCACCTATGCCGCCCGGGACTCCGACTTCGACGGCTTTGAGATCCATCAGGGTGACTATCTGGCCTTGAAGGAGGGCAAGCTGTTCGGTACCGACACCCAGCTGGACGCTCTGCTGGAAAAGCTGGCAGAGGAAGGGAAGGACTCCTCCTTCATCTCCCTCTATTATGGCGAGGACGTCACTGAGGACGCCGCCCAAGCTGCCGGTGCCCGGTTCCAGGCCGTCTGTCCTGACGCGGAGATCAGCGTGCTCTCCGGCGGTCAGCCTGTATACTACTATATCATTTCCTTTGAATAATCCATCAATTACAAACAGGGCAGTCCATCGGACTGCCCTGTTCTTGATAAAAGGAGACCATCATGCTGTTTTTGTGCTATCCCAAGTGCTCCACCTGCCAGAAGGCCAAAGCCTGGCTGGACCAGCGGGGCATTTCCTATGACCTCCGGGACATCAAGCTGAACAATCCCACCGCCGAAGAACTGACCGCCTGGTATCAGAAGAGTGGCCTGCCCCTGAAAAAATTCTTCAACACCAGCGGCCTGCAATACAAGGCCCTGGGCCTGAAGGACAAGCTGCCGGAAATGAGCGAGGCCGACCAGCTGGCCCTGCTGGCCACCGACGGGATGCTGGTGAAGCGCCCTCTGCTGGTGGGGGAGGACTTCGTTCTCACCGGCTTCCGCGCCACGGAATGGGAAGCGAGACTGTGATGATCCAGACGATCGACTTCGCCCCACTGGACGGCATCACCAAAATCGTGTTCCGTCAGGTGTGGAGCCAGTTTTTCGGCGGCGTAGACCGCTATTTCATTCCCTTCTTCTCCCCTACCCCTCACCATCTGATGACGCCCAGGGATCTCCGTGAGGTGGACTATATCCACAACGCCAATCTCCCCTCGGTGCCTCAGGTGATGACGAAAAATGCCGACGATTTTCTCTGGGCCTGCGACGTCCTCAAGGACATGGGCTACACGGAGGTCAATCTGAATCTGGGCTGTCCCTCCGGCACCGTTACCGCCAAGGGCAAGGGCTCCGGGTTTCTGGCCCATCCGAACGAGCTGGCCGCCTTTTTCGATGAGGTGTTTTCCAAAAATCCACTGCCGGTATCCGTCAAGACCCGGCTGGGCTATGAGACGCCGGAGGAATTTGCCGCTCTGCTGGACCTCTACAACCGCTATCCCATCGCCTGTCTCTCCGTCCACCCCCGTGTGCGGAAGGAAAAATACCGGGGGCCTGTCCATCTGGACGTATTTGCCGATGCGCTGGCAAACAGCCGAAATCCCGTGTGCTACAACGGCGATCTGCGGACAGTGGGCGAGGTCCGGGCCTTGGAGGGCCGGTTCCCGGAGGTCACGCATGTGATGATCGGCCGGGGACTGGTAGCAGACCCAGCGCTGGCCCGGAAGCTCCGGGGCGGCAAGGGCACCGACCGAGAGGAACTGACAGATTTTCTGGCCGCGCTGTATCAGGGCTATACGGACTTCTATCAGGGGCAGGTCCCCACTGCCGCCCAGCGGATGCGGGAGGTGTGGTTCTACCTGATTCACCTGTTTGATGACGCGGAAAAGCTGAATAAGCAGCTTCGCCGGTTCCGCACTCCGGCGGAATATGAACGGATCCAGGCAGAAATTCTGGCCTCCTGTCCGATTCGGTCTAACGTTCAGGGGGATCTGATCTAAGCACAAAACTTCATGCATGAGCAGCGCGCCACGAACATGTACAAATGCCAGTGCGTGAAGTTTTCGTGCATCATTTCCGGTTGCCCCGCAGGGGCGAGGAAAAGGCACATTTCTTATTTTGCTATGCTTTTGCATAGCAAAAAACTTCTCCAGTCAAACTGGAGAAGTTTTTTGTTGAAATACCGTTATTTCAAATGAGCCTCCGCGGCGGTCAGGATATTCCGCATGAGCATAGCCCGAGTCATGGGGCCAACACCGCCGGGAACCGGGGTAATGTAGGACGCCTTCGGCTCCACGGCGGCAAAATCCACATCCCCGCAGAGCTTTCCGGCCTCGTTCCGGTTCATGGCCACGTCAATGACCACTGCGCCATCCTTCACCATGTCGACGGTAACGCAATTCACCTTTCCAACGGCGGATACTAAAATATCCGCCTGCCGGGTGATGTCCGCCAAGTCCGGCGTTTTGGAATGGCACAGCGTCACGGTGCCGTCCGCCTGAGTCAGCAGCGCCGCCATGGGTTTGCCCACGATATTGCTGCGGCCCAGCACCACACACCGCTTTCCCGCCGGGGAAATGCCATATTCCCGCAGCATTTCCATAACTCCCGCCGGAGTACAGGGCTGGAACACCGGATCGCCGATGTTCAGCCGCCCCACGTTGTAGGGGTGGAAGCAGTCCACATCCTTTTCCGGGGCGATGGCGGCGATCACCGCCGCCTCCTCCAAGGGCTCGGGCAGGGGCAGCTGCACCAGAATACCGTCCACCGCCGGGTCACGATTCAGTTTTTCAATGAGGTCCAGCAGTTCCCGCTGGGTGGTCTCCGCCGGGAGCCGGTAGGGAAAGCTGCGGATGCCGCACTCCCCGCAGTCCGCTTCCTTACCCCGGACATAGACCTGCGAGGCGGGGTCCTCCCCCACCAGCACCACCGCCAGACCCGGCTGGCGGGGCAGCTTGGCCGCTTCCTCCGCTACCTGGGCCTTTACCTTGGCCGCAAGGGTCTTTCCGTCAATTCTCGTTGCCATGTGTCTCTCCCTTTTTTGGCTCTTCCGCCTGCGTTTCCGTATCCGGAACGGTCTCGGCGTTAGGGGTCTCCACAGCCTCCGTTTCCAACGGGTCCGCCGCTTCTCCCTCCGTAGGCACTTCGTTCATAAGGGTCTCCGCCAACACGGCGTCCTCCGCTTCTGCAGCGGCCAGACGCGCTTTTTCTGCCGCCACCTGATGGACCCACAGGCTCTCCGGCGACCGCTTCTTGATGCGGATGTTATAGAACAGCATAAAGGCTGCCACCGCCACCATCACAATACTCAGCGCCTGAGACACCCGGATTCTCTGTCCGAACAGCTCCCAGTTGAAGAGGTACAGGCTGTCGGTCCGCAGGCCCTCGATCCAGCTGCGGCCCAGGCCGTACCACAGGAAATAGAACCAGGTGTTCTCCCCGTCGAACCGACGGCCCTTGGACACGATGAACAGGATCAGCAGCAGGCCAATCAGATTCCAGAAGCTCTCATAGAAAAAGGTAGGATGGACCTCGATGCTGGTATACTGGCTGACCCACAGCTTCATCCGCCAGGGCAGGGTAGTCTCCCCGCCGAAAGCCTCCCGATTGATGAAATTGGCCCACCGGCCGATGATCTGGCCTAACAGCAGGCCCATCACCGCTACATCGCCCATGGCAAAAAACGGAAGCTTATGGCGCTTTGTGTAGACTAACGCTACCAATACACCTGCGATCACCGCGCCGTAAATAGCCAGTCCGCCGTCCCAGATCCGGAACATGGCACCCCAATCCAGGCTGCCGTCCGTATTCCGGTAAAGGTCCAGATAGAACAGAACATAATAAAACCGGGCGCCGATGATGCAGCAAGGCACCGCCCAGAGCACCATGTCCATAATGTTGTCCTCAGTCAGACCATAGTGTTTGGCCTGCTTCATGCAGAGATACAGCCCCGCCAGCATGGCAAATGCCAGAATGATCCCGTACCAGTAGATCCCGTGGCCGATATGGATGGCCACCGGGTCAATGTTCAATTCCCAATCCCCGAACAGGCCGGGGAAGCTGATGGGCATGTTTTTCAGTGCGCTCACAACAGGTTCTTCCTTTCGGCGGCAAAGAGTTTACCCCGCCGCATATGTTTTCTGCAAGAGACCCAACGGGCCTTTTCGTCTCTTCCCAAAGACTTATTGTTTCGGCACGATCCGGCTGAGGACCATCCGTTCCGCCGTGACATTGGTTTTCAGGAACGCTGCAACATCCTCCGGCGTGATGGATTCAAATACCTCCGGGAAGCGGAGGGGATCATAGCCGTGGAAGTAGCCCTCCGTCAAGGTCACAGCGATGTTCTCAAAGGAGTTCAGTCCCCGGAGATTGGCGCCGAAGGACGCCTTGCGGATTCGCCGGAAGTAGTCTTCGTCCACGCCCTCCGCCGCGATGCGGGCAGCCTCCCGCA
>ENA-ORLM01001975-ORLM01001975.1-human-gut-metagenome-genome-assembly--contig:-NODE-1975-length-11579-cov-2.562250_pt1 | contig 11579 bp, 9 predicted proteins | sample MGYA00243063_ERZ508815 | MGnify/ENA primary metagenome ERZ508815 (study PRJEB26277, sample SAMN04329768) | human gut metagenome | biome: human-associated habitat | host: Homo sapiens | place: USA...
AAATTCAAAACGATAATCAAGAACATACCAATCTCTTGCAATTGGTGTTCCATAATTTTCATAACGATGTTTTAAAAGAAGTTCTACGCTTTGAATATCTTCATACTTATATTCATTCATAAACTTATCTTCCTTACCAAATAAAACAGCATAAAAATATTTTACATTATCCATATAACCTTTAAATTGATAATAACGAATACGATCATTTAAAAACTCTACCGATTGATTTCTTGTTTGATCGAGCGGTAATCTTAACCACAATTGTGAAAATTGGAAGTCAGCAGCAATCAAACCATTTGTAAGTACAAATGAAATCACTAATACCGAAAGTATTCTTGTTAAAATATCTTGATCATTTACAACACTAAAAAATAAAACAATTAAAAATGTAGGAATAAATTTATACAAGGATTTTTTAAGTGCAAGTTTCTTTGTAAGTCTTCTTCCAAGAGAAACCGTATCTGTTGTTTTTTGATAACCTAGTTTATAATTCTTTGTTTCTCTTTGAATTTGTTGTAGCGCTGGTAACATTGGTAAATCTTTGCTTACATACATTTCGATATTTTCTTGGACTTCTTCTAAACTTTTTATTTGTTTTTCTAGATGAATTTGGTTGATTTTTAAACATTCTTTAAAATCAAGTTCATTATTTAAAATAGCTTTTACATCATCAATCGAAATATTTAAATTACGTAAGAATTTTACCATGATAAGCTTTTGTAAATCATCTTGGCTATAACTACGATAACCATTGTCATCTCTTTGTGGGGTAACAATGCCTTCTTTTTCATAATAGAAGATTGTATGTTTTGAAATTCCCAATTCCTTTTCTAATTCGTGTGTTTTCATAGATAACACCCCTTCCTTAACTCTATCTAACACTATAGAGTCACTTTATAGTCAAGTTTTTTATCAAATTTATTATAAATAATATTATTTATAAAAATACTGAATTAGTTTTCAGCCTTTTTTACATATTCATTTAAATGAATACCATTTTTCAAAGCATCAATGACATGATCCTTATCAATGATATTTTCTACCTTTTCATCTAAGATTGTTCCAATAAAACGAGAATCATCGTCTAATGTAATTGGCCAATAGAAATAGAAATGATTACCATCTTTAAATTCAAAACGATAATCAAGAACATACCAATCTCTTGCAATTGGTGTTCCATAATTTTCATAACGATGTTTTAAAATTAATTCAACACTTTGAATATCTTCATATTTATAAGATTGCATATATTTTTCTGCCTTATTAAATAAAACGCCATAATAATACTTTAAATTATTAAGATATCCATGGAATTGATAATAACGAATCCCATCTCTTAAAAATTCTACTGATTGATTCATTGTTTGATCTAACGGCATTTTTAACCATATTTGCGAAAATTGAAATTCTGTCGCAACAAAGATATTTATAAAAAGAATCATTAATAAAACAAAGATAATGATTAAAGCTGTTGTCTTTTCAAGGTTTTCATCAAAAAAGGAAGCTGCACAAATCCACATAATAAATGATGGGGTGATTGCGGCAGGAATCTTATATAAGAATTTTCTTAATGCAAGTTTCTTTGTAAGTCTTCTTCCAAGAGATACAATATCTGTTGTTTTTTGATAACCTAATTTATAATTCTTCACTTCTCTTTGAATTTGTTGTAAAGCTGGTAACATTGGTAGATCTTTTCTTACATACATTTCTATATTTTCTTGAACTTCTTCTAAGCTTTTAATTTGTTTTTCTAAATGAATCTGATTGATTTCTAAACATTCTTTAAAATCAAGTTCATTGTTTAAGATTGCTTTTACATCATCAATCGAAATATTTAAGTTACGTAAGAACTTTACCATGATGAGTTTTTGTAAATCATCTTGGCTATAACTACGATAACCATTTTCATCTCTTTGTGGTGTAACGATCCCTTCTTTTTCATAATAGAAGATTGTATGCTTTGAAATCCCTAATTCCTTTTCTAATTCGTGTGTTTTCATAAATAACACCCCTTCCTTAACTTTATCTAACACTATAGAGTGGCTTTATAGTCAAGGATTTTTATCAAATTTTGAATGAATCGTAAGAAATCCCGGTTGATATTTATTTTCTTGAACATAAATCCAATGATTTTTTAAATAACCATTAATAACTTCTAAAATCTTATCTGTAGGATAACTTTTACCTTCCTGTCTAAGTTCTAAACCACAACATGTACATCCACCAACACCATGAATCGAATATTCTATATTATTTTGTTTAAGCAATTGATTGATTTCGAGAATCATATTAAAGTGTACAACATTATTCATAAAATCACTCCTTTACTTTATTATAAACAAAAAGGAAGCTTAACACCTCCCTTTATAAACACATTTTATAAATATTTAAACAATCTTCTTGGCTTAATGGTCGATAAGCTCTTGGCAGCGAATCTTGGCCATAACATGCTTTAACTTTTAATTCATCAAATTTTTCATCTGTAATATTCATTTCACTAAGTGTTGTAGGTAAATGAAGTTCATCTTTGATGAAGTTTTGTAAAGCTTTAATTCCTGCTTTTGCATTAGCCATGTCATTACCTTGATTTTGAATACCCATCACATTTAAACCAAAACGAGCAAAGTCTCTAGCAACAGTTTCATCTTTGTTTAATAAATATGTCATCCATTTAGGAGTAATAATAGCAAGAGCTAAGCCATGAGTCATATCATAAGTTGATGAGAATTGTTCAAGCGCATGAAGTTGAGCTTGTGTTTTATATCCTGATGTACAGAAACTATTTAAAGCCCATGAAGCAGCCCATAACATTGTTGCTCTTGCTGAATAGTTTTCTGGTTCTTCCACCGCGATTGGTAATTGTTGGCGAACTGTTCTTAATAATGTTTCTACTACATTGAATTGTAATGGATATTTATCGCTATTAACAAAATAGTTCATATCGAATAAGTGGGCCATGATATCAAATCCACCACAAGCTGTTTGTTTAGGTGAAACACTAAATGTATTAGTAGGATCTAAGAAAGATGCTCTTGGTCTTAAGATATCTCCATTGATTCCACTTTTAACACCTTTTTCTACATTAGCAATGACACATGATTTATCCATTTCACTTCCTGTTGAAGCAATTGTAGGCATAGCAAGTACAGGTAAAGCATCATGCCAAGCTACTTTCTTTTCTACTAAATCCCAAATATTATCAGTATCTACAAGAGTTAAAGCAGCAATCGCTTTAGAAGCATCAATAGTAGATCCTCCCCCAATCCCTAAAACAGCTGTAATATTGTTTTCTTTACAAATTTTTGCTCCTTTATTGACAGTTGTATGTCTTGGATTTGGTTCTACACCTGCAAGTTCATAAACTTCTACATTATTATCTTTTAATTCTTTCATGACTTTATCATAAAGTCCAATTTTTTTAATCGATCCACCACCATAAACAACAAGGACGCTCTTTCCATATTTTAAAACTTCTTCATGTAAATGACCTAATTGATCTTTGCCAAAATACACTTTTGTTGTGTTATGAAATTGAAAATCATTCATTTTATTTTCCTCCTACCCATCTTTCTAATTGTTGTCTACATTCACCTACATGACTTCCATGAATGCTTAACCCTTTATGAACGATACTGTTTGGACAAAGTTTTTTAAGATTACTTTCACTTCTACCCATACCGCTTCCTTCATGTGAACAAATAGGATAGATATGTTTATTTGTAAAGTCATAGCTTTCTAAGAATGTCATAACAATCGTTGGCATTGTTGACCACCAGTTTGGATAACCTAAATAAATCGTATCGTATTCATCAATACTTTCTAATGGATCTAATATTTGTGGACGAGCATTATTTTTAAGTTCTTCACTTGCACGTGACGTACATTCATGATAATCAAAGGGATATGCATCCACTTCTTTAATTTGATAAACATCTGCATCAATCATTGTTGATAATGTTTCAGCAATGACTTGTACATTTCCTTTCTCTAAATTAACAATATTTCCCGAGAAATAATTTTCTTTATTATGTGAAAAATAAACAATTAAACTTTTACTCATTGATTTTTATCTCCTTTGTCATGTGATATGCTTTTTCTATTACATCTGTTTTTTCAATTGCGAATATACGATCAATTAATAACTTCATTGAACCATTAAATGTGTAAAAATACACCGGTGAAGCAAAGACGATTACTTTTGCTTCTAACATCTTTGAATAGATTGCTTGCATGTCATCTTTTTGTACACATTGTTTTGTTTTTTGACAGACATTACAGCCTAAACAAGGTTTGATATTTTGATAGTTGACGTAGACCTTTTCTGTAGTATAACCATTTTCTTCGACTCCTTTAATAAAGGCATCTGCAAGTCGATCGGTATTTCCATTTTTTCTTGGACTACTCATTAATACAAGAACTTGTACCATATTTGCTCTCTCCTTTTTCCACCTATATAATAAAAAAAATTAGGAATTGAAACAATTTCAATTCCTAATCATCTTTATAAGTTTTACTTATTTAAAAGATCTTTATACATCTTCACAAATTCTTCAATATAATAATTCGTATTTTCTTTAGATCAACAAGCAAAATAATTTCTTTGAATTGGTTTTCCTTTATAATGCAAGGTAATTCTTTCAATACCTTCCATTGTTTTTGGTAAATGACCTATTTGATCAATTGGTAAATATCCTCTTTGACTCGCCACCATTAAACGTGCTTGTTCTAATGAATTCGCATATAAAAAACGTCTTGAAAGATTGAGTGATTTTTCATAGAACTCTCTTTCTGAATCTTCTTTATCTTTAGAAACAACAAGAATACAAGACATATTTTTTAAATCATCCGTTGTAAGAACGTCTTTTTGAGAAAGTGGATTCATTGAAGATATTTCTACAAAACATTCGCTATGTTTTAATTCATAATTGTAATAATCTTCATTAAATGTTCTTCTTTGTTCGCTGATTTTAACATCAATATGATGTTGGACTAAAAGTTCGAATAATTCTTCATGCGTACCACTTACCACCGAAATATTAACTTCTGGATAAATACGATTAAATTCAACAATGGCTTGATGAAGTTCACTGGTACTAAAGTTTTTAGGATAACCAATTGTTAGATTCAATTCTTGATCTTCTCCTCTACGAATCGTTTCTTCTTTAAAATCTTCAATTTCATCTAAAATTACTTTTCCATGACGATAAAAGTATTCTCCAGCTGGTGTCAATGAAAATTGTCTTTTATTTCTTTCAAATAAACGAATTCCTAATTCTTTTTCTAAAGCTTTGATTTGTTGAGAAATGGCAGATTGAGAAATAAAACATTGTTCTGCCGCTTCTGTAAAGCTATGACAATCCACAATAGTGATAAAATATTTCATTTGCTTTAGTAGCATGATCTTCACCTCTTTTTTTATTTTACCTTATTTTATTCATTCTTTGTATCAAAATTTGTTATAATTTGTATAAATAGAGGGAGTGAAAAAATGAAAAAGAAAATATTAAGTTTATTAGTTGTTGGTGTCATGGCATTAAATTTAACAGGATGTGCGATGTTTGAATCAGAAATCAATGATATTAAAGGAAATCTTGTAGGAAATGGCTATACTATTGATACTTTCGATAACTATGGAAAAAGAGTCATGACAACAACTGGAGATAAAATCAATATTCAAGGAAATCCCGTAGAAACAACTTCTTATGATAGTGATGGAAGTATTATTACAGGTTATGAATTATCTTCTGTTATTACTATTACTATTGATGGGCAAGAAATTGAATCTTGTGGAGATACTTGTATCTTTACACAAAAAGGTTTAGAACCTAATGTTGATTTTACTCAAGAAGACATTGAAAGTAATGATAATGGAAAACTTTCAAATAATACATATATTGCGAATATTATCAATAAGTATAAAAATAAGTTTGGTAAATCAAGAGTGGTTGTGATTAAATCTCAATTAGGGCAACCAATTACGGCTTATTCAGGGGATAAGGTTTATTGGACTGTTCCTAAAAAATTACCGAAGATGACAAAATTAATGATTGATGGTAAAGCTCTTTATATTCATCGCGCAAATTATCAAATTATTGATACATCATTACTAAATTAAAAGACGGGGAGCCCGTCTTTTACATTGTGAATAAACTTAATATATCTTCTTTGGACATTTGTGATAAACCACCACTATTGTTTTCAACAAACATGTCAGCTAATTCCTTTTTGCGTTTTTGTAATTCAATGATCTTTTCTTCAACACTATCTTTCATCACAAGATTAAAGACTTGAACATTATTCTTTTGTCCCATACGATAAGCACGATCTGTCGCTTGATTTTGGGCAGAAACATTCCACCATGGATCAAAATGAATAACGGCTTCGGCAGATGTTAAGTTCAAACCTGTTCCTCCTGCTTTAAGGGAAATCAAGAATACTGTTGTATCATCTTTTTGAAAACTTGAAACAAGTTCTCTTCTATCTTCTTTATTGGTACTTCCAGTAAGCATATAATATGTAATTCCTGCTTTTTGACATTCCTCTGCAATTAAATCTAAAACGGAAGTAAAGGATGAAAATAACAAAACTTTTTGCTTATTTTCTTGCATCGTTTTAATAAGTTCCATACAAGCTTTTAATTTAGAAGAAGGTTGATCAATATTATCATATACAAGACGTGGTTCTAAGCAAAGCTGTCTTAATCTTGTAAGTAGCTTTAAGATTTGCATCTTATCAGAACCTTCTAAATCGTAAAGTTCTTGTAATTCTTTATTTGCTTCAGCAAGATTAGCTACATAAAGTTTATCTTCTTCATCATTGAATGGAAGAATAATATTTTGTTCAATTTTATCTGGCAATTCTGTTAAAACTTCTTTTTTATTTCTTCTTAAAATAAATGGTGTGACTAGTTTTTTAAGTTGTTTTGTTTTTTCTTCATCATTATTTTTTATAATGTCATTTTCATATTGTTTTTGGAAATAATGATAATTAAATAAATATTGTGGCATCAAAAAATCAAAGATTGACCATAATTCCGATAAACTATTTTCAATCGGTGTTCCCGTTAAAGCCGATTTATGTCTAGTTTTTAAAGTTTTAACCGATTGCGCATTTTTCGTTTTTTGGTTTTTGATATACTGTGCTTCATCTAAAATAACATATTCAAATTCAATTTCTTGATATAATTCAAAATCTCTACGCATATAATCATAAGAAGTTACATATAATCCTTGTTTAATCTCTTTAATTAATTCACTTCTTATTTGTATATTTCCTGTAATACATGTAACTGGTAATTTATTAGAAAATTTATGGACTTCATCTTCCCAGTTATAAATAAGTGAAGAAGGACAAACAACGAGACTTGGTCTTTTTGTTTCTAAAGAATCCAACAACGTAATAATTTGTAAGGTTTTCCCTAACCCCATATCATCAGCAAGTATGCCATTAAAACCATAATCTTTTAAAGTATGAAGCCAGACATACCCTTCTTTTTGATAATCTCTTAAAATAGTATTATATTCTTTAGCGATAGGATATTCTTTTTGAGTTGCTGATTTGAAACGATCTAATGTCTCTACAAAAGATTCTTCTCTATCTAGTTCAACATATTCAAAATCATTTTCTTCATCAATAGCTAGCATTCTTTGTTTATTCATCGAGAATTCACCATCATCAATGTCTTTGACATCAATATGATAATCATCCATAAATTGACTTAATTCTTCTAAATCTGGTGAATCTAAATAAAGAATTTCTCCATTTTTTAGACGATAGAATTTCTTCTTACGACGATATTGATTTAAAACCTCTTGTAGTTCTTTCTTTGGTATTTCATGCGAAGAAATATCAAATTTTAAAAGATCATGTTCAATACGGACACCTACATGTAAATTATAAGATATCTTCTTTCCTACTCTTTTTAAAGCTTCTGATACATAAACATCCCCATATTGTTTTAAATAATCTAAACCTTCAAAAATAAATTCATAGGTTGTTTGACTATTTGTATCAAAATAGGCACGATGTTTTTTTGTATCGATGAATGAAGCATAACGTTCAATATATTTTTCTACCAAATCTTGTTGATAAGTTGTCATCAATTGATCATTAAATCCATACACTCTATTTTGATTTTCATCCACATAGACCGGTTGAAAATAAATCATTTGATCATCATCAATATCTCCATAGATTTTAATTTCATCATAAGTTGGTATTTCTTCTTGGCCTTGATCAAAGACTTCAAAATAAGACAGAATTGGTAATAAGACGTACTTATAGAAATCATGATATTGTCCCTCTAAAACAATCAGTTGTCCTTCATTTTCAATAATACTTTCTAAAAAACGGGCAATATTCCCCTCTTCATCAAGAACGATACGTTCCATATAAAACTTTCCATTATTCATTTCATAGCGATAACCATGTTTATTTCCAATAAACATTTCTTGATTGATACTTACTCTAATGACATAAAAATCTTCTTCTTTATTAATATATAAACGTAGCTCTGGTTCTACTTCACCAAAAGAAAGATTCTCTTTATTGATTTCATAAAGCTCATCAAGTAAACGTTTATCAATAGGGATGTTTCTTTTAATGGGTTCATAGTAATAGTTATAGTCTTCTATATCTTGACTTCTAAAGGAGATTGCTTTTTTCATGAAATCTATTTGTTTTAAGGCGTTTTCTGTAAAATTCTTTTCACTGTGTACAAATTCTAAAGATTTTCCATATTTATAATTTTCTTGATGATTGATTCGATCAATAAATTCTGTAATATTTTTGACTACATACTTCTTTTCATTTCCAACTCTATAGTCAACATTGATCTCATCATCTTGAAGATAAATAAAAGGTGTTAAATCATATTTTTCATTATTAATAGATAGTTGTAATTCTGTTTGATAATGATTTTTATTAAGATCAATGAGACGTGAGGATGTATGTGCCAGTTGTCTAAGTTGAGCTTTTCTTCTTTGTCTTTGATTTTCTTTTTCAATCTCTTTCATTTTTTCTAATTTTTCACTTTGATACTCAAAAGGAAAATCATTGATTTCTAATTCATTAAGTTTCATAATAACTGCCCCTAAATGACCACACATAGAATCTTGATCATTAAATGGACACGCACATTTATAAGAAACGACTTTATTATCTTTAATTTCTAATGAACATTTTTGTATGTGATTAAAAACTGAAACGACAGCGTCAATATGATAAAGATCATCTTTTAAAGTAATATACATACTTTCTACATTATCATAGTGATGATATCTTCTGGCAATCTCTAAGTTATTTTTACTTTTTACAACATTTAAATTAATATTAAATTTCAATTTCATCACCTTCTTCTAAACATTCATCTAACATTTCGTGTATTTTCTTTCTTCTTGGATATTCTTTTTTGATCATATCGACAAACTCTATTTTTGATATTTTATCTAAATCAAGAAATAACTCATAAACATAATTTTTAAAATAATAATTTGAATTTCCTTTTTTAATATAATTTTTTAAACATTCAACATAAACCATTAAATACATTTCTAAACTATATTCTTTAATGATTTCTTTTGTTTGTTCAAAAAGTGTCATATTTGGTCTTTGAAGTAAAACATAGATCAAATATTTAACATCTTGACTTTGTTTAAACATTAAAGCTAAATCATAATCATCATAGATAGGTTTAATCGCATCCATAAAATCTAGTAAATAATCTTCAAACTTAATTCCATAAAATTGTTTTAAATCTACGTAATAAACAGGAATATGCGATGAATTATAATAATCTAATTTAGAATAAATATAATTCAAGTAGGCATCTTCATGTTCAGGATCAAGCAATGAATCAAGTTTTGCCTTGGTTTCTTTTTTTCTAATATTTTGTTCATGTTTTTTATAGTAAAGACGAGCAAGTCCTACTTGTTGGTGATCAACATAATAATGTATCATTTCTGTGATATAATCTTCATTGTTATTATAAATTTGAATATCATCTAAATATTTTTTCATATCTAAATGATGATCATTGATAATCTTAAAGTATGTATTTAGTAAAGAAACTTTTCTTTTCGTTAAAAGCATTTCTCTAATAATATCTATTTGATCATTGACATCTAATTTATAGATAATCATCATAATATAGCTAAATGCATTTTCATATCTTTGATATTTCATATTTTCTTTTAACCAGCGCGTTGTAAGTTCTTTATTATGTTCACTTGTAAGTAACTTACTATAACCTTGAAACATGATTTGAAGTATTTCATGACGATAATCGTTAGGATAATTAGAATTTAAAAATTCATCAATGACTTGTTGATAATTGGTAATATGAAAACTTCCTTGTTCATTTAATTGAATAATACGTTTTAAATATTTTTTAAATTCTTGATTGAATTCACGTTTTAACATAAAACTACTATGTGTTCTTCTACGAACATCTTTTAATAAAGCATTGATATCAATATATTGTTGTTCATCTTTAGGAAGTCGATCTTCAATCGCAAAATAAAGTGCCGCTTCATGTTTACAATGATTTCCTTCTTTAGCATAAGGACAATCACACGTAGCTGACATGACATCATAATGTTCATCTAAAGTGATTTTAGTATGATAAGCTTCATTTCCTAAAATAATTCCTGTATAGGTTTGGTTATCATATTGATTTACAGAAAAAACTCTATTTTGTTCAAAATATGTTTTTCCTCTTTTTAATATTGTCTCTGTAAAAAATGATTTCATAGGCTTCCTCTTTTCATATTCACTTCATTATACCAAGAAAGAAAAAAAGCACAAAACTTAATTTGTGCCTAAAATATGTTTATTGATAACTTCTGCAATCGCTCCTTGATTATTTGTTGCCTTGGTAATAATATCACATTCTTTTTTCATTTCTTCAACTGTATTTTGGACACCTACCCCAAGGCCTGCTACTTTGATCATTGATAAATCATTAAAATTATCACCTATTGCAATTGTATCTTTAATATCTACATTTAATAACTCTGAAAGTTTCTTTAAACCTTGTCCTTTATTAACTCCTTGATGATTAAATTCAATATAACGATTCGATGAATAACTTACATCCAAATCACTTGTTATCTCTTTTAAATCATTTTCAATTCCTTTTAAATATTGATAATCTGTATTCATATATAAGACTTTTACAATTTCTTGACCTTTTAAAAAATCAATATTATCATCAAAAATTTCTGTAACTTCCATTCTTCCTGCCAAATAATCTTTTTCTTCTTGGACATATTTATAAGCATAGACCATATCTTTTGTATAAACATGGATACAAACATCATAATCTAAACCTCTTTTGTAAAGTTCACTCGCTTTTTCAAAAGAAATTCCTTCAAAATGAAGTAACTTACTTCCTTTATTTTCAGTAATGGCTCCACCATTATAAGAAATCACATATTCATTTTCTAAATCATACAATCCTAAATCTTTTAAAGTTCCACCAACGGTATTAAAGCCTCTTCCTGTTGCTGGAACAAACTTCACACCTAACTCTTTTGCTTTTTGAATGGCTTCAATATTCTCTTTAGAAATCGTACGAT
>ENA-ORLM01001977-ORLM01001977.1-human-gut-metagenome-genome-assembly--contig:-NODE-1977-length-11572-cov-4.530839_pt1 | contig 11572 bp, 6 predicted proteins | sample MGYA00243063_ERZ508815 | MGnify/ENA primary metagenome ERZ508815 (study PRJEB26277, sample SAMN04329768) | human gut metagenome | biome: human-associated habitat | host: Homo sapiens | place: USA...
GAATACTGCAAATACATATAGGCGTTTATCAACTATAAAAAAAGAGCTTTCATCCCGGATACAAGTAACCGGGAATTCCCGCTCGATTACTTAAAAATGGTGCCTTATCATATGGGAAAGTAGCAAAAATGCTTGGAATATCCAAACACGACCTGATCGACTTTTATGACGAACAGGGATTTGCTTATTTTTCCATAACTGCCGAAGAAGTGGACAAGGATGTCGCTAATATAGAATCCATGATCAGCAAACAGTAAACAAAAGCCCCAAGAGCAATTCTTGGGGCGTTTTTATTTTCCTCTTAACAAAACAATCCCCGCCCGGATTTTACCCGGACGGGGTGTTTATTACTTACGTTTCTTGCGTGTGATGAATAATCCTGCAAGGCTTATTCCTGCTATGATTCCAAGCACCGCAAGTATGATGATTCCTGTCTTTGGCGGTCCTGAAGGCGGTGGTGTCACGGTCTGTCCTTCATCCTCGATGTCGGCATGGACTGCTACCGTTACGTCCTTGTACCTTACGTCCTCGAATGCCACCAGCTTTTCCTTCGGGATCAGGGATGCCGGGATCGTAAAGACCACATCCACGCTTCCATTTTCCTGTACTGCCGTGAACGTCACGGTCTTTGTCACAGGCGTTCCGTCTGCGTATTTTAACACATCACCCTTTTTGTACCGTCCTGCGTTACCGCCGACATGTACGGTTCCGGTTACGGTGTACTCCCTGCCTACAACAAGGTTTTTGTATTCCACCGTATCCACGAGCGTCACTTCCGTCTGTCCGGCTGCGATCTGGTGGGAGTTACTTGCACGGTCTGTAAAGGTCGTGTGTATCTCAGGGAAGGTGATCGTCTGGTCTTCATCCTCCATGTTCTTATGGTCTGCAACGAGGGTTTCCGTACCGTCCTCATGGACAAGGTATAGTTCCTCGAATACCACGGTGTCATGCCCCTTCAGGTCTGTTGCATCAAACGCATACGGGACTGCCACGATGCCGTCGATGCCTCCGGTCTCATTTACCGTACCCGTTGTGCCTGCATCCTTTACATCCGATGCCTTGGCGGTCTGTTCAAGCTCTACCGATACCTGTCCGTTTTCAGAAAGCACCACGTACTTCCTTGTCGGTATCCTTACGCTTGTTCCGTTCGTGAAGTATGCGATCACGGCGGATTCCGTCACGGTACGTCTTGCACGCACCTCTGTCCTTCCGTCTGACGCACTTGCAACCAGTGCATCCGTATCCGTGTTCAGGCTGTCCGTGTATCCTGCCCGGTCGCTGTAATCATATGTTCCGGTCTCCGTTTTGTATACCGTGTTGTAAAACAGGTCTTCGGTTCCCTGTACCGTAAAGTCTACGGATGATGCCACTGTTTTTTCGTTTACCGTGACCGCTTTTCCCGTGGATTTATCCATCAGGGTTCCCTTAACCCGGTAGTTCATGCCTGCCTGAAGGTTCGTGTAGTACACGTAGTCGGTAAAGGCTGCCTTATTATCGGCATTTACCTCGTGTTCACCGGTTGCATCGTTTACCGCAAGGGTCTTAATGAGCGGTACGTTTCCGGTCTGCTGCTTGTCGCGGATGTCTGCATGGACACCGATCAGGATGCCGTTTCTGTACATCTTCTCCGCAGCGACCAGTGTGTATCCGCCAAGGGCGGATGCATCAAACGTGAATGTCACATCCACGTCTCCTTCCGGTGCTTCAGCCGTAAATGTTTCTGTTCCCGTTACCGGTTTCCCGTTTACGTAAAGCACGGTCTTTTCAGACATGCCGTTTCCTGAAAGCTTTGCAGCATCAAGCGGTGTCGCATCCGTATTCGTTGCAGGTGTGTATCCGGTGTTTTTTACGTGGAGCACGCCTTCCACCGTATACTCCCTGCCAGCAACAAGGTTTTCATAGTGTACTGTATCCGTGATTGTAACAACGGATGCCGCGTAGCTGATCTTATTTTTGGTCTGTTTGTCGGTTACGGACGTCTTTAATTCAGGGAACTTCACGGTCTGTCCCTCGTCCCCTATCTCGGCGTGCATACCGACTAAAACGCCGTTTCTCGTTAAGTGTTCGAATACCGTCACGCTTCTTCCGGCGAGATCCTTGGCATTTACCTTAAATGCAAGTGTTTCTGTTCCGTCCACGCCGCCAAGGTCATTGTTTGCCTTTCCGGTTGTAAATGTCTTCTTTACCTGTACGGTCTTTCCGGATGCATCCTTCAGGGTGCCTGCATCCTTAATGACGGTGTTCCCGTTTTCATCCTCTGCCTCGTACTGCAGGTGTACGGTTCCGGTCAGTTCATACTCTGTCTCAGGGCGGAGGTTTTCATAAGAGACTGCATCCGTAACGGTTGCATCCTCATCCGCGTTGGACAGGTTTTCCACATCCCCGGATGCCTGTGTGCCAACCTTCGGGAAATGGATGGTCTGTGAGTTGTCGTTTATGTCTTCGTGCCGTGCAAGCACTTCCATGCCTGCATCACTGTCTGTTGCGTCGGCATCCGTACCGCTTGCCGTAACGTCTCCAAACGTGCCCGGCGTACCGCCTTCCACAAGACGCTCGAATGCAACGATGTCTGTTCCTTCCATTCCGGTTGAATCAAAGTGGTACTTCACGTTTACCGTGCCGTCCACACGCTTTGTCTCTCCGTCCTTTACCTCTACATCACGCAGGTCAAGGAGTGCATGTCCGGTCACGTATGATCCGTCTTTGGTCACAAGCGGCATTTTGGTCGTCTTGTCCATCAGGATGCCGTATACCGTGTAGAGGCTTCCCGCCTTCACGTTCTTATAGGCAACCACATCCGTAAGGTCTGCCTCGTAGTCTGCTAAAGCCTCCCTTGTGAGTGTGGCATCGTTTATCAGGCTCGTCTTAAGCTTCGGGTGGTGGATCGTCTGTCTCTCATCCGTGATCTGTCTGTGGGCTGCTATAAGTTCCCCGTTATGGTACATGTCCTCATAAACCACGATGGTCTCGCCTGCAAGGAGGGACGCATCAAAGGTAAATGTTACCTTTACGGTCTGGTCTTCTTTCTCTGCCGTAAACGTCGTTTCGCCCGTGACGGCATTTCCGTCTGCATCTGTTAAAACACCCTTGTCCTCGTAGCCCATGGCGGTAAGTTCCTCCGGTGTGTAAAGGTCAAGGTTTACTTCATAATCATCCGCATCGGTGTTTGTTGCGTCCGTATAGGCTGTCCCATGTGCAAGCCCCCACCGGTGCAGTTCACCCTTTACGGTGTATTTCTTTCCGATGATCAGACCATTCGTATGTACATGGTCGGTCACTTCCATCATCTTCCGTGTGCCTGCTGTCTGGGAAGCCGTCTTTGTGTCTGCCGCATCCGTATGGATGGTGACAGGAGTAAGTGTCTGGTCTTTGTTATTGATGTCCTTCTCGGTGATCGGGAACATCTCCTCATCCTCCGGACGTTCCGCATACCGCACGGAGCCGTCTGCAAGGCTTAAACTCTCAAATACAACGAGGGAATCCCCTTCTTTGAGCTTTGTTGTGTCCACATGTGGAAACTCCACTTCCTCCGTACCGCACTTTTCGTACATGGATACGGTGTAGTCCGCAGACGTCTTAAACGGATGGTCTTCCGCATAGGCGGTTCCGTCATCCCTTGTGAACGGTTCGAAGCTTCCATCCTTATGCTTTACCATAAGCTCTGCATGGAGCGTGTATTCCGTGTCTGCCTTTAAGAAGTAATAATGCACCCTGTCAATGAGTGTCTCATCCTCCGATACCGGAAGCACGGAGTCGCCGGTCTTTTTGGACAGTGCTTCCGTTTTGATATACGGATTCTGCATGTCCACGATGGCATCCGTATCAAGCGTGCCCTCGTTTAACGTAACAACCATCTTTTCGCCCTTGGCGATGGCTTCCTTTACGAGTGCTTCCGTCACGTTTACCGTGACCGGATGCATGAGCTGCAAGCCTTTGTTTGCCTTACACGGAAGTTCCTCAATCCTGTAGGTTCCGTAGTTCAATGCCGATACCGTGTCAGAAAAGTCTGCATAGGATCCGTCTGCCCGGATGCCGAACCATACCGGAGCCTTTGAATAGGAATCCGCGGTATCCATGGCATTTGCCGGAAGGGATGCGTCCACCTTTGATGTGTCAAACTCCCCGTTTTCATCGGTAAAGAAGATGTGTGATTCCGTGGTGTCAAGGTTTGTGACCCTGAACTTGCAGTTTTTAAGCCGGTTTCCCGCATCGTCCTTTTTCACCATGCGGATGTCTGCCCGGGCACTTTTTTCAAGGTTGATGATCTTCTCGCTGACCGGCTTGTTGCCGACATAAACGTCTCCGTCGGCATCTGCTCTTGCAACAATGACACCGTTATCATCCGTGCCGGTTGTACCGTCCCGGTAAACGACGTTATATTTTGCCCCTGCAGTCGTGTATCCCGCCGGTGCTGCTGTCTCCTCGATGGTGATGTAGCCGAGAGGGAGCTGGGCAATACCGGAAGGATCTTTGTAGAGATCCGGTCCGGACACCTTGTAATCATCGTTATACTGGAATCTGTAAACTGTACCACCGCTACCATCTGGATCCGGGTTTGTTGCAAACACCCATTCTCTTGCCGGGTTCATGGCTTTAAGCTCTGCGGCAGTATAAGTGCGGGTTGCATCCACGGCATAAAAACGCATGGTGTACCTTGCTGATGTAAGCGTGCCGTGTGCATCCGCAACTGCCTCGCCGGTTTCGGCATCCACCTTGTACATGCTGGTAACAAACGGGTCGAGGGTTACACGGTCTGTAACCGTTACCGGGATCGTTGTTCCGGCATCACTTGGATTGATGATGACTCTGTGCCATTCTTCGTCAATCTGGTAGTTCTTTGGTGCTTTTGTTTCATATAGATAATAAACGGTTGATGCTGTCGCAGACGGCATCTGAAGCTTAATGGAGGCTGCCAGTGTCTGCCCCGGATGATTCGGGTCTTCTGTCAGCGTAAATACCGCGTTATTGCCATTTACATCTTTCACAATATTTGCATCATTTTTTTCTTTTGTTTTATAAAGTGTATACTGTGCTCCTGTCAGTGAATAGTTTGGATTGCCAAGTACACAGGATACGTTGCTTGGGTCTGTATATTTTGTCAGTGATACATCAACGTTATTGATCCGTTCAGGACCAATCTGTCCTCCGGCAAATGAATACTGCTTTGCAGATGGATAGGTTGCAGATGTACCATCATAATTAAGCGGTGTGGATCCAACAACCGTAACAGCACCGTCTGTCATTGTATAAGGTCCGTAAATGCTTTGGTCAAGCTGCCAGTATCCGCTTGTCGGCACCTGTACTTCGCGAATGTAGTAAGGCTGGTTTAAGCTTAACACTACATCTGTTCCATTTCCGTTGATATCAGTATTTACGAGTGTTGATACGTTGCTGATTGCAATACCTGCCTGTTCATTTTTCTTGATTGCACAGTATCCGACAGCATTTGTCTTACTCTGTGCGTCTGCCATACTGGTATAAACACCGTAGCTTGCACCGCTGATATCGGTTTTATGGTCCCAGTTTGTATTATTTTCAAGGCTCTTGATTAAAACAAGGCTTTCTGTCTCACCTGCAGCAAGATTCATAGTGAGGCTTACTGTAGTTGATGTAACAGTTAAAAGCGGCTGGATACTTTTGGTTCCGCTGCTTCCGGATACAGATGATGTTGGGCGGAACTTATACGCAGGTCCGATATAATGCGCTGTATCGTTTGTTCCTTTTCTTACCGCTGAAAATGTGATGCTTGGTGTCTGGTTTTTTTCAAACTCAAAATAAATGGTCTCGCCATCATTCACACGCATGTCCCCGGATGTTGACGTTCCATGCACATAATCCGATCCGTTTCTGTTTTTGTAATGAATCGTACAACCCGAATACTGGATTCTCGCCTGAATACAGTCACCGTAATCGCTTGTATCTGTAAATACTTTAAACTCCTGTGTCCGGTAAATGGATGTACCGTTGATGTTATTTATTTCTAGTGATACATTTTTCTTGGCTGAATCTGAATTTGTCAAAATGGCATTTCCATATATATCACAAACCTTAAAGTTGCTTGAATCTGGCAGGTGTGCTCCTGCATATTTGCTTCTTGGTGTCAGATAATCTACAGAAAATTTCTGTGCTTCCGAATTCTGCCCGTTTGCTGCGGATAATGGTACTGCAGGATCGGCGCCCCGGAACTTATCCCAGAAAGCCATTCTGGTATTTCTGCCATCCCCAGAAAATGCATCCATAGTTTCAAACGTATATCTCCCATTTACATATGATGCATAATATGAAAACGGTGATGCGTCCAAATGACTCCCACAGTATGCAATACCTGAAACAGATTCGTTTATTGACGCGATTGCAATTAAAGGATTATCCCTGCTGAGTACAGTAACCTTATGTCCTCCCAAAGAGTATTCTGTATCTGTAACAGAATTCTGCATCTCAAACAGCCCATTGATCAGATCCCCGATATTCCACTTCTTCTTGCCGGAATCAGATGCTGTTGCGTCTGCTGGGGTCGTTTCTTCCGTAGTGGCTGCCTCTGTGGTTGTCTCTGTAACTGCTTCTTCCGTTGTTACGGTTTCCGTTGTAACAGCCGGTTCTGTTTCGCTGCCGTCTGTACCGGTTGATGTTTCAGGTACATAATCCGTAGCAAACAGGTTTCCTTCGTTTACTTTTAAGCCGCTTACACCGTCCCTTGCTATCATGGCTGCAAGCATGGCACATGCCTCGGATGTGGATGATGACACTATGTTATAGTCAACGGCTGATCCGTAGTTGGAAAATGCCTGTCTTGTACCTGTTTCGTCACAGGAACCGGCTGTGATGACTCCGCTCATGCCTCCCGGTATAAAAGAAGATGCATCACTGCCCTGATTTCCGGCTGCACCGACTACCACGATGCCCTTGGAGAGTGCTTCGTTTACTGCCTGTTCCACAAGGGCTGTCTCAGAGGTACGCAGGGCTGCCATGGAAAGGCTGATCACACTTACGTTTGAATCAACTGCATATTTGATGGCTGCATAGATATCTGAAACCTGTGCCCGTCCGGATGCATCCAATGCCTTAATGGAAAGGATGGATGCACCATTATACTCGTTTACAATGGCATCCATCATCGCCGTACCGTGTCCGTTGTCATCTGCAGTGCTTCCGCCAAGGACGCTGACTGCCTTTTTGACGTTTGCCCCGGAACATCCGGTGTCGATCACGGCAATGGCTCCGTTTAAGCTTATATCCGGCAGATCAGACACATTGGAGAATGCATCATCCCCGGTGTTTACCGAAGACAGGTCTGCCACGTCAGGCACCGGTGATACTTCCGTCTCCACTGTCTGGGTCTCCGCTGTCTGGGTTTCTGTAGTCTCTGGTGCCGGTGCTTCCGTTGCCGGTGCCTCCGTTACAGGAACATCCGTATTCTCAGAGGAAATGGTGAATGCATTTACATTTACGTCAAGGGACTGCACCTTGTCATAGTAGTACGTATATGCGTTCTTTGTCTCCTCTGCAGAGCCGAAACGGAGCATATACACGCCGTTAAGCACCGATACGACTTCCGTGTTCTTGGTAAACACAGAAGGGTCTGCCTTTGCCAAGAGTTCACAGGAAGAAAAGTCCTTCCCGGATACCGGTGCGTTTTCGTTATACACATGGTCAAACACAACCAGAGTTTCCTCCGGTTCTGCCTCAGTAACGGCTGCTTCTGTTGTTCCTGCAGTCTCTGTGGTTTCGGAAGTCTCTGCAGCTTCCGTTGTTACTGATTCTGTGGAAGCGTCTGCTGTCTCACTGTCCAAGGTTTCCTCCGTGGACACATCATCCCCGGCTGTATCTGCCGCTTCCGTGGTTTCTGTCGTTTCGGCTGTCATGGACATGTCTGCCGGGATCTGTGTCGGGACTTCCGCTTCGGTGTTAAGTTCCATCGGGTCGATGTAAAACTCCGTAGCTTCCGTCGTGACAGCTTCTGTTACGTCCGCGTCTGCACGCCTTCCGCCGCCGGTAAACGAGATGACGGAAACGGACATTACCGCGGCAAGCGATATGGCAACAGCCTGTCTGAAACGTCTGCTTTTCATAAGGGTTACTCCTCCTTCATATAAATAGTTTTTCAAAAATGCCTACATATTTATATGTGTGGAAATTTAGAGGGGAACCTGCGTTTTGGGCGTATTTTGTGTTAAAAATGACGGTTATGGCGAATTTTTGTTTAAAATGTATAGGAATTTGTGATTTTTCTGAAAAAGTTTGGTGATTTTAATGCAAAATGAGAAACATAAAAATATAAACAAGAATGTTGCAGAATGCTAAGATTAAAACAATCGCCACCAGATATTTTTTCTTATCTTTTTCTTTCTCTTTCTTCTGCGTTTCGGACTGTTCAATTTTATTCTTTTCCTTATCATCCATAGGAAAAGTTTATTACGTTATTTTAGATATGTCAAGTTATAAAAAGAACCGTATTGCAAGCCTTTGCAATACGGTTTCATGTTTTTAAACATCATCTTTTCGTGCAATTTCCGTCAGAGAGGATGCGAGTCCCGCAATACCAGAAATTTCACTTGGAATGATCAACTTTGTTGCCTTTCCATCTGCCGCCTTTGCAAAGGCTTCGAGACTCTTCAGCGTAAGAACTGCCTGATCTGGCGAAGCGTCATTCAGGAATTTGATACCGTCAGCATTTGCCTGCTGTACTTTAAGAATCGCCTCTGCCTCACCTTCTGCGCGGCGGATCGTAGCTTCCTTGGCTGCCTCTGCTTTAAGGATTGCAGACTGCTTCTCTGCCTCTGCCGAAAGAATCAGTGACTCCTTCTGACCTTCTGCACGAAGAATTGCAGATTTCTTCTCACCTTCTGCGATCAGGATCTGCTCACGTCTCTCACGTTCTGCCTTCATCTGCTTTTCCATTGCATCCTGAATGGCTGCTGGCGGAATGATGTTCTTCAGCTCAACACGGTTTACCTTGATACCCCAAGGATCCGTTGCCTCATCCAAAGTAGCACGCATCTTTGTGTTGATCGTTTCTCTCGATGTCAGAGTCTGGTCAAGCTCCAGTTCTCCAATGATATTTCGAAGGGTTGTCGCTGTCAGATTCTCGATCGCCATGATTGGCTTTTCCACGCCGTATGCAAACAGCTTCGGATCTGTGATCTGGAAGAATACGACCGTATCAATCCGCATTGTAACATTATCCTTCGTGATAACCGGCTGTGGTGCAAAATCAACAACCTGCTCTTTCATGGATATATGGTGTGCCACCTTATCTATAAACGGTGTCTTCAAATGCAGACCTGCCGACCATGTGGTCTTGTACGTACCAAGCCGCTCAATCACATATGTGTGTGCCTGTGGTACGACGCGGATTGAACTGCAGATCACGATCACTACTAAAACTACAAGAAATATTCCTAAAATCTGTGCTCCACTCATCTTACTCTTCCTCCGTTTTCTTGATGATTTCATTCATTTGTCTCGAAAGTTCTTTTGCTTCCGCTTCTGGTTGCTCCTTCAGCATGTTGCAAAAATCCTGCAATACCGGATATGTTTTATCCGTTTGATAGCTTTTTGTAACTATCAGTTTTACTCCGCTTATTTTCTGAACAGTCACCGTTTCTCCAGCGGGAATTTTTGTATTGTCAGCAGAACGAGCCGTCCATTCCATCCCTGAGATCTTTACAATTCCATGTGAGTCAAAATTGTTGATCGTCTCCTTGACGATGCCCTCTTTCCCGATCAGGCTGTCAACATTCGTTTTTTCCACATGCCTTAGCAGATGTTTTGCAGCAAATGGTCTTGTAAACACAAAAAGGATTGTCGATACAACTGCGAACGTGAGGATCTGGATCAGCCAATGTGCGCCGGTCAGTGAGATCAGTCCTGCCACAAATGCGCCCCCTGCAAACCATATGGACGTAAGACCTAGCGAGATGATCTCATCCATGATCAGTATCATAGTTAGAATCAACCATACAGTTAAGCCCATAGCAACCTCCTTCTATCTTTTTAATGAATTATATTACATTTTACGTAAAATGTCAATCCGGAAAATATTTTGTCGATCTGTTTGAATCCGAAATATAAAAGGCAGCGTCATTTTATAATGATGCTGCTTCTTGGTTCGTACACAAGATTACGAGCATGTACGCTCACGCGGAGAATCTCTGTACAACAAAAAAGAGGATACATCGTATCCTCTTACTTGGTCATTCCGCATTTCCGGCATTTTTTGCCTACAACTTCGTCATATTCTGGTTCCTTTACATACTCATATGGCACCTGCACTTCTTTATACACCGGTTTTGATGAGTAGCTTGCGTGTTCCGACGTAAGGTGGTTAATTGCATCATTGCAATTTGATCCCCCATATGTCAGCGTCAGATCCATGCCGCAGCCGTTACAATATTCGTGGTAGCCAACAATCTGCTGGTCGGTGTAGTATGCGGTTGCAAGTACCTTATCGTGATGTACTACGATATCTTCCCATACGTGGGAACATTCCGTTGTCTGGGGTTTGCTCTCCGTGGTTGAGGATGGCTTGCTCTCCGTGGTTGCCGGTGGCTTCGGTGTGCTTCCGTTTGATGAAGAACCGCTGGCTGATGTTGAACTGCCGTTTCCGGAATTTCCGGAAGATGTACTGTTGCCCGGATTTGTATTATTGTTTGCGTTACCGCTGTTTCCCTGCGTCTGGCTTCCGGAAGTTGTACTGCTTCCCGGCTTGGAAGTTGCCGACTGGCTGGTGTTCCCGGAAGAACTGTCTTTTTTGGAAGAACCTGTCTGGCTGTTACTTGCAGATGAACTGCTGTTTCCAGAAGCATTGTCTTTCTTAGAAGAACCGTCCTTTTTCCCACTGCCCTGCTTTACATCTTCCCGCGTACCGGATTCTGCCACAACCTCGGTCGTGGTTTTACCGTCCGTCTTTTCCATAGACTCCGTTGTTACGGTTTCCGCTGTGGTAATTTCTGTTGTAGTTTTATCTGCTTCCAATACGTCTGCATCTGCATCACTTGCGCTTGCCGCAGTATTTGCGTTATTACGTTTATTCTCGGCTTCTGCGCTTGAATAACGGTACATGCCATATGCCGTTCCGCCTGCGCCGAGAAGCAGAATTGCGATGATCAGAATCGTCAATAGTTTTTTTCTGTTTTTCTTTTTCATTTTTATCATCTCCTTATAGCAGTGTTGCTTTGTTTCTATATATAATATATCACATTTTACGTAAAATGTCAATATGTTATCTTTGGCAGATAATTTTACGCAGAATTTTGACGTTCTCTTTGCGTCTTTGTAAAAGCATAAGGTTCCAAAACCTATTTTCTGATAGATTTGCCTCTCCTGACATGGGACTATCATCCGCACGGTTAAAACCGTGGGTTTTCTCGTCCTATTTATTATAAAGTAATAATACCTTTGCGCCTTTGTAAAAACATAAGGTTCCAAACCGCTTGAAGAAAAAGTCAGGTTATTACATTTCCTTTGCACCTTTGTAAAAACATCAGGTTCCAAAACCCCAAATCACAAAGTCTGCATGGTATTCCGGCTTCTTCCGCACCGTACTTAGTTCTGATGCAGCCACTCCCCGTTT
>ENA-ORLM01001979-ORLM01001979.1-human-gut-metagenome-genome-assembly--contig:-NODE-1979-length-11556-cov-2.807039_pt1 | contig 11556 bp, 8 predicted proteins | sample MGYA00243063_ERZ508815 | MGnify/ENA primary metagenome ERZ508815 (study PRJEB26277, sample SAMN04329768) | human gut metagenome | biome: human-associated habitat | host: Homo sapiens | place: USA...
GCGCAGATCGGGCGGAATGACCGGGATGACGTCCAGGATCATGTTCGCGGGGCTGTTGCCGCCCTTCAGGAAGGCGTCAACGACCTCGAGGCGCTTGACGGCCTTCTCGCGCTTCTGCTTCTGGGAATCCTCGTCGGCGATGATGGCCTTGAGCTTCTCGGCCTCGGAGGGGAGGTCGATGGCAGCGAGCAGGTCGCGGACGGCCTCGGCACCCATACCACCCTTGAAGTACATGGAGTAGTAACGGGTCATCTCGCGGAACAGCGGCTCATCGGAGATGAGGTCGCGCTCGGTGAGCTTCATGAAGGCGTTGAAGGCGTCCGTGCGGAGCTGCTTCTCGTCCTTGCACTCTTCCTCGATGTCGACGATGCCAGAGGCGATCTCCTCGGGGGTCAGCGGCTCCTCGTCGGAGAACTCGTCAAAGTTCTCGGGGTTGCCCTGCTCCTTGAGGGACTCGATCTGGCGGGCGCACTCGGCATCGATCTCTTCCAGATCGGCGGCGAGCTCCTCGCGCAGGTCGTCAGCGTCGGCCTCGCGAGCCTCGTAGTCGACCTCGGTGATGATGTAGCTGGCAAAGTACAGAACCTTCTCGAGGTCCTTGGACTTGATGTCGAGCATACGGCTCATCGGGAAGCTCGTGGGGCTCTTGAAGTACCAGATGTGGGACACGGGAGCGGCGAGCTCGATGTGACCCATGCGCTCGCGACGAACCTTGGCCGAGGTGACCTCGACGCCGCAGCGCTCGCAGACGATGCCCTTAAAGCGGATGCCCTTGTACTTGCCGCAGGAGCACTCCCAGTCCTTGGCGGGACCGAAGATCTTCTCGCAGAACAGGCCGTCCTTCTCGGGCTTGAGGGTACGGTAATTGATGGTCTCCGGCTTCTTGACCTCACCGTGCGACCAGGAACGGATCTGGTCGGCGGAGGCAAGGGAGATCTTTACCGAGTCAAAATCAGTAGCTTCGAAATCTGCCACAGTCAACTACTCCTTATCAGTGGTCGTGGCGGCGACAGCCTCGGGTGCCTCGGCGGTCTCGGCATCCTGGGCCTCGACGTCGGTGTCAACGCCGGCGAGCGCAGCCAGGTCGTCGAGAGCAGAGGTCTCCTCGGCGGTCACAGGGGCGGAGGCGTCCTCGTCGGCATCGTGCATGGGCTCGATGTCCAGTGCGAGGGAACGGATCTCCTTGACGAGAACCTTGAAGGACTCGGGGATACCCGGAACCGGGACGTTCTCGCCCTTGACGATGGACTCGTAGGTCTTGACGCGGCCCACGGTATCGTCGGACTTGACGGTCAGGATCTCCTGCAGGACGTTGGCAGCACCGTATGCGTACAGTGCCCAAACTTCCATCTCGCCGAAGCGCTGGCCGCCGAACTGAGCCTTGCCGCCCAGCGGTTGCTGGGTAACCAGGCTGTAAGGGCCGGTCGAACGGGCGTGGATCTTGTCGTCGACCATGTGGCCGAGCTTGAGGATGTAGGACGTACCCACGGTAATGGGCTCGCGGAACTCCTCGCCGGTGCGGCCGTCGAACAGGCGGGTCTTGCCGCGCTCGTCAAGCTGGGTGACGAACTCGGGGCGCATGTGATCGCCAAAGGCAGCGGTGGCCTTGTTGAGCATGTTCTTGTTGGCACGACGGATGACCTCGGCGATCTCGTCCTCCTTGGCGCCGTCGAAGACGGGCGTCGAGACGAAGAACGGACCGGGGACATACTTGTCGGAGTCGGCCTGCTCGGTATCCCAACCGCAGGCAGCAGCCCAGCCAAGGTGGCACTCGAGCAGCTGGCCGACGTTCATACGCGAAGGAACGCCCAGCGGGTTGAGGATAACGTCGATCGGGGTACCGTCAGCCATGTAGGGCATGTCCTCGACCGGCAGAACGTTACAGATAACGCCCTTGTTGCCGTGGCGACCGGCGATCTTATCGCCCTGCTGGATCTTACGACGCTGGGCGACGTAGACGCGCACCTGCTCGTTGACGCCGGGGGCCAGGTCGTCGCCGTTCTCGCGGCTAAAGCGGACGACGTCGATGACGCGGCCATAAGCGCCGTGAGGCATCTTAAGGGAGGTGTCGCGAACATCGTGAGCCTTGGCACCGAAGATGGCGCGCAGCAGGCGCTCCTCGGCGGTCAGAGCGCTCTCGCCCTTAGGCGTGACCTTGCCGACCAGGATGTCGCCAGGGCCGACCTCGGCGCCGATGCGGATGATGCCGTCCTCGTCGAGGTTGGCAAGCATGTCCTCGGAGAGGTTCGGGATCTCGCGAGTGATCTCCTCGGGGCCGAGCTTGGTGTCGCGGGCGTCGATCTCGTGACGGGTGATATTGATGGTCGTCAGCAGGTCCTCGGCCACCAGGCGCTCGGACACGACGATACCGTCCTCGTAGTTAAAGCCTTCCCACGGCATGTAGGCCACGGTGAGGTTCTGACCCAGTGCGAGCTCGCCGTGATCGGTCGAAGGACCGTCGGCCAGAGGCTCGCCCTGCTCAACGGTGTCACCGACGCGCACGAGCGGACGGTGGTTGATGCAGGTGGACTGGTTGGAGCGCTGGTACTTGGCCAGGTGATACTCGTCCATGCCGCCGGCATGCTTGACGATAATCTTGGCGGCGTCGGCAAAGATGACCTCGCCGGCGTTCTTGGCCAGGGTAACCTCGCCAGAGTCCAGGGCGGCGCGACGCTCCATGCCGGTACCGACATAGGGAGCGGCGGGGTGAACCAGCGGCACGGCCTGACGCTGCATGTTGGCGCCCATCAGCGTACGCTTGGCGTCGTCGTGCTCAAGGAACGCGATCAGCGTGGCTGCGACGGACAGCATCTGACGCGGCGAGAAGTCCATGTAGTCGACGTCCTCGACAGGCACGTCGGCGGGAGCGCCGAAGGAGCCGTCGAAGTCGCGGGTACGGGCGATCACGGTATGCGGACGGACGATCTTGCCCTCGGCATCGGTCGTGATGAACTCGTTGGTCTTGGGATCGAGCGGCGTGTTGGCCGGCGCGATGACGTGCTTCTCTTCCTCGTCAGCGGTCATCCAGTCGATCTGGTCGGTGGCAACGCCGTTCTCGACGCGACGGAACGGGGCCTCGATGAAGCCATACTCGTTGACGCGGGCGTAGAGGGCGAGCGAGCCGATCAGGCCGATGTTGGGGCCTTCGGGGGTCTCGATCGGGCACATGCGGCTGTAGTGCGAGTTGTGAACGTCGCGGACGGCCGTCGGCACGTTGGTGCGGCGGCTGGAGCCCGACTTGTGGCCGGCAAGGCCGCCAGGGCCGAGTGCGGACAGACGGCGCTTGTGAGTCAGACCGGTCAGGGGGTTCGCCTGGTCCATGAACTGCGAGAGCTGCGAGGAACCGAAGAACTCCTTGATAGAGGCCACGATCGGACGGATGTTGATGAGCGACTGCGGGGTGATCTCGTCGATGTCCTGGGAGCTCATGCGCTCACGGACGACGCGCTCCATACGGCTCATGCCGATACGGAACTGGTTGGCGACGAGCTCGCCGACGGTGCGGATACGGCGGTTGCCGAAGTGGTCGATGTCGTCGACCTTGAAGCCCTGCTCGCCGGCAGCGAGGGACAGCAGGTAGCGCAGCGTCGCGACGATATCCTCGTCGGTGAGCACCGTGACCTCTTCCTCGGTGGTGAGGTTGAGCTTCTTGTTGACCTTGTAACGACCGACGCGGGCCAGATCGTAGCGCTGCGGGTTGAAGAGCAGGCCCTCGAGCAGGCTGCGGGAAGCATCCACGGTGGGAGGCTCGCCCGGGCGCAGACGACGGTAAATCTCGATGAGGGCGTCCTCGCGAGTGAGGGCGGTATCGCGCTCGAGGGTGCGCTTGATCACATCGGAGTTGCCGAGCAGCTCGATGATATCGTCGTTGGTGACGGCGATGCCAAGGGCGCGCAGGAACATCGTGGCGCTCTGCTTGCGCTTACGGTCGATGGAGACCATGAGCTGGTCGCGCTTGTCGACCTCAAACTCGAGCCAGGCACCGCGGGACGGGATGATCTGAGCCTTGTAGATCTGCTTGCCCGAATCCATCTCGGAGCTGTAGTACACGCCCGGGGAGCGGACGAGCTGCGAGACGACGATACGCTCGGTACCGTTGATGATGAAGGTGCCCTGATCGGTCATCATGGGGAAGTCGCCCATAAAGACGAGCTGCTCCTTGATCTCGCCGGTCTCCTTGTTGGTGAGACGGACGTCAGTCAGAAGCGGGGCCTGATAGGTCATGTCCTTCTCGCGGCACTCCTCGACGGTGTGCGCGGGGTCGCCGAACTGATGCTCGCCGAAGGTAACCTCGAGAACATGGTTCTGACTCTGGATGGGGCTGGATTCCTTGAACGCCTCACGAAGGCCCTCGTCCTTAAAACGCTCAAAGGATTCCCTCTGAACAGAGATAAGGTTGGGGAGCTCCATGGCCTCCGGGATTTTCCCGAAGCTGACGCGCTTGCGCTCAGTGGCAGTGTATGCGTAGGTCACCAGGTTTTTCCTCCTTCACGGAAATGCTCGGTGGATTGGCGAGGCATAGCTTCGCCAGTTATCGCAACCTAATAGTTTATCAGGTACCGACCGTTGAGCAAGAAAAGCCTTGACGCGATTGAGTTTTTGGAGTAGCAAAGTTTTTCGACAGAAAATGCGCAGGTAAATGTATGTGTATCGAACACCTGTTCATATATTTTCTGTGAACAGAGAGCCGGCAATCGCAGCTCTTATAAAAAACGGGCGCGAACCGAGGTCCGCGCCCGTAAATGTCGATGCCCGAAGGCTTACTTGCGCATCAATCCGCCGCGCTCGTCGATGGCATCCCAGAAGGCATCGGCAAAGCGGGGGTCGCTTGATCTCGCCGCCCTTGCCGGCCTGCTGATCTGCCAGCAGGTCCATGACCAGCGGGCTCAGCAGGTAGCGACCGACGATGTACAGGTTGGACGGAGCCGCCTCGGGAGCGGGCTTCTCGACCAGACCGCCGATGCGCCACACGGCACCCGGCTCGCCATCGGCAACGTCCTCGGCGCCCTCGAGCGAACCCACGCGCTCGCCGACAATCACGCCGTAGCGGCTGACCTCCTCGGGAGCGCACGTGGCGACGGCGATAACAGGAGCGCCGCCATGCTCTTTGGAGACGGCAAGCATCTTGTCGCAGATGTCGCGGTTGGGAACAACGTAGTCGCCCAGAAGAACCAGGAAGTTCTCCCCTGCCACAGCGTCAGCGGCAGAGCGAATGGCGTGACCGAGGCCCTTGGGCTCGTACTGATAGCGGAAGTCGACCGGCATACCGCACGCATGGGCGACGGCGTCGGCATAAGCATCCTTGCCGCGCTCGCGCAGCAGGTTCTCGAGCGAGCGATCGGGCTGGAAGTAGCTCAGCAGCTCGGGCTTACCGGGAGAGGTAACGATAATGGCATCGTCGACCTCCTCGGGGTCGAGGGCTTCCTCAACGACGTACTGGATGACCGGCTTGTCGAGCACCGGAAGCATCTCTTTGGGCGTGCACTTGGTGCCGGGCAGAAAACGCGTGCCAAGACCGGCGGCGGGGATGATTGCCTTCATAGTATTCAGGGATCCTTTCGCAGGCGCAGGATGCGCCCTGTGCGTGCGGCACGGCGGCCGCAGACCAAATTGCAATACTGAAGTATCTTACCGCCGGAGACATACGTCGCCGTAAGGCAAACGCAATTCTTCAGCAGGTCAACGCAAATTATTGCTCGAATGGTGCAATTTTATTGCCCAACGGCAGGGCACCCGATACGACGCAAATCACAGAACATGGCAGTTTGAGCGACCGATGCCGAGGGACCGAAAAAACAAAAAAGACGGGGCTCGCAATGCGAACCCCGTCTGCAAAGAAATCTGGCGAGAAAGCCTGATTACTTGAGGGTGACAGCAGCGCCAGCAGCCTCGAGCTTCTCCTTGGCAGCCTCGGCGTCCTCCTTCTTGGCACCCTCGAGAACAGCCTTGGGAGCGCCCTCGACGACCTCCTTGGCCTCCTTCAGGCCAAGGTTGGTGAGCTCACGGACGGCCTTGATGACCTGGATCTTGTTGTCGCCGAAGCCCTCGAGCACGACGTCAAACTCGGTCTTCTCCTCGGCCTCAGCAGCGCCAGCAGCGGGAGCGGCGACAACGGCGGCAGGAGCAGCGGCGGAAACGCCGAAGGTGTCCTCGATAGCCTTAACGAGCTCGGAAGCCTCGAGAAGGGTCATTTCCTTAAGAGCATCGATGATCTCATCGGTGGTAAGCTTAGCCATTTCTAAGTCCTTTCGGTTTCCGTGCGGATGCACGGAGATCAGTTAAAACACGGCGCGAATGCGCCAGGGGTGCGGCGTTGCCGCCGCGGGTGAAAACAGCGACTAGGCTGCCTTCTGCTCGGAGACCTGCTGGATCGAACGAGCGAGACCAGAGGAAACGCCGTTGACGCAGACAGCGATGTCGCGAGCGAAACCGGAGATGAGACCGGCGATCTGACCGAGAAGCTGATCCTTGGTGGGCAGCTCGGCGATAGCCTTAACATCATCAGCGGAAACGGCCTTGCCGTCGGAGATACCGCCCTTGATCTCAAGGACGCCCTTGGACTTAGCGGAGAAGTCCTTAAGGGTCTTAGCGGCCTCGACCGGCTCGGTCTCGTAGAACACATAAGCGACGGGGCCGGCGAGGATCTCGTCGAGCTCGGGCTGCTCCTGGTTCTTGAGAGCGATCTTGACCAGGTTGTTCTTGTAGACCTTCATCTCGGCGCCGCACTCGCGAAGCTGATGACGCAGCTCCTGAGCCTGCTTAACCGTCAGGCCGTTGTAGTTGACGACGAACAGACCGGCGTTCTCGGCGATACGGGACTCGATCTCTGCAACCTTGTCGATTTTGTACTGCTGGGGCATGAATTACACCTCCTCGAATTCTTTCCGGGCACGGTCCGCCACAAGGACGTGACGGGGGCATGTCCAAAAAGAAAGCCCCCGCGCTGCATGAGCGACGGGGGCGAGAAGACATATCTACTCGACCACCTCGGCTGGCGGGATATCCCATTAAGCTCGCGGGCAATGCCCGTTTGCACCGGCTGTCTCTGGCAGCGGATTCGTGCGTGAACCGAAAGTATTATGGCGGGGACCCCGGCGTCGGTCAACGGAAAACCGGGCTGCACACAATTCCACCATCCGGCACGCTCCGCCGAAGGCCAGGCGCAAGGTTTTCGCTCGGTCAAGTCCTGGGCTCGCACGAAGGCCACATTAAGTGGCCTTCGGCTCGTGCGGAATCTACGAAAACCTTGCGCCTGGCCTTTGGCGGCGCGGCCTGCGTCAACTATGGGGCAGCCCGGTTTTCCGTTGGCCGGCGCGCCCCACTCATAATGCTTGGGTCGGTGGGCTGATGTGTTGCATCCCTGAGGGCTACAGGGTTGAAATGAAGGTGGACAGGCGATTTAGGCCTTCGTCCAGATCTTTGTCGGAGACGCAGTAGCTGAGGCGGATGTGGCCTTCGGTGCCGAAACAGTCGCCCGGGACTAGGGCTACGTTTGCCTCTTTGATGGCTTTGATGCAGAAGTCTTCGCTTGTTAGGCCGAATTGTTTGATGCTGGGGAAGGCGTAGAAGGCTCCCGCCGGTTCCACTACGTCGAGGCCCATGGCGTTTAAGGCTGCGAGTACACGTTTGCGACGAGCTCGGTAGACTTCGAGCATGGGGGTGGGGTCGACGGTCAGAGCTCGAGCTGCGGCGTCCATCTCAAATGAAACGGCGCTCGATACTAAGTATTGGTGGGCCTTTGCGATCTCGGCGATGACGGGGGTTGCCGCTGCGAGCCAACCTAAACGCCAGCCGGTCATGGCCCAGGGCTTGGAGAAGCTCTCGATGACCACCGTCTGCTCGCGTAGCTCCGGGTGGCGCTGGGCAAATCGCTCGTAGCCGTCCACGTAGACCAGGCGGTTATATACGTCGTCGCAGACCACGTAGATGCCCGTCTGCTCCGCCACGTGTGCCACGGCGTCGAGCGATGCCGCGTCGAGGATGCAACCCGTGGGATTGTTGGGCGAGCAGATGACGATGGCCTTGGTCGCCGGCGTTACGCAGGCACGAAGTGCGTCCTCATCAATCTGGAATTGCGTAGGCTCCGTATCCAAAAAGACCGCTTTGGCGTGGTTGGCCACGACGATGCTCTCGTACAGGCCAAAGGCCGGCGTTGGGATAATGACCTCGTCGCCGGGGTTGAGCATAGCCATGAATGTTGCCGACAGGGCCTCGGTCGCGCCGTCGGTCAGGATGACCTCGTCGGCCGAAAACGTAAGGCCCGCGTCCCCCATGTAAGCAGACAGCGCTTCGCGCAGAGCGGGGCGACCGTTGTTGGGCGGATAGTGTGTGTCGCCGCGGTCCAACGAGGCGGTCACCTCGGCGCTAATCACATCGGGCGTGGAAAAATCGGGCTCGCCGAGCGCGAGCGCAATGCATCCTGGGTACTGGGCAGCGAGCGCGTTAATCCGACGGATGCCGGAGGGCTTGAGCGTGGCAAGCGAGGTGTTCATGGGCAGACGCATGGCGTTCCTTTCGTAAGGGTTGCACTAGGATAGCGCGGCGAGGCACCGCCAGACGGTGTAACCTAAACGGAAACCAACCGGAAAGGAGGCGGCATGGAGACGACCACACGCGGCGATGTACCAAAAACGTTGCGAACCATTGCGTATATCAGCATTCCCGATAGCGCCGATCTTGAGTTTTTGCTCTGGGATCTGCAGGATGCCATCGCCGCCTATACTCAGCTTTCCGGCACCACGCTCCCACGCCCGATCGATTTGGAAGCGGATGATGCCGGTGCAGTCGATGGCATCGTGCTGGCCATTGAAGATGTGGCTGACGATGAGACGTTGACAGCCATCGAGCAGGCGCTTGAGCGCTTTGGCGGTACGGGAACGCGCGTCTATGCCACGATTCGAGCCGCACAGGAGGGCGCTAAGCAGGCGCGCGGGACCGCCGTTCGTCTGCACGAGGCATGTGAGCGCCATGGCCAATTGTGGTGTGGCGGCGTTGTCGTCTGTGCCGGCAGCGGTATTGCGGCGCTTCGCCACTCCCCGCGTATGGGCCTCTTGCGCCGGCCATTTTCCGAAGCGATGGACAAGCTCGTAGGCGCCGTTCGCATGGGCTGCTCCGTCGAGCATGCGCAGCGACTTGGCGGCGGCAATGCCGTCAACGTCAACGTCGACGGCATGGTTTGCGCCGAGCCAGCTGTGCCCGCGCCGATCTGGCGAGGCGTTCTGAAACGCCTCGGCGCCCGCGCCCAATCAGATATCTAAATTAGAGAACGGCCCAGTCAACGGCTTCGTGCCAACACTCAACAAGACGCCCCAGACGCCAGGCGGCATTGGCGGGACTAGTTGACGGCAATACGACAGCGGACAGACCCGTCCGCTCCTGTAGATAGCGCTTATAAAGGCGCCCCGCCGTACCTCCGTTGCATATCACCTGCTCAATGGGAGCTGCGCCGGTAATGCGCTCGATATGTGCCGGCACAACGTTGCGAATGCTCGCGTCGCTTGAGCCCTTGATGTCACAGCTCTCGATCACGTCCCACAGGGCCACACCGCCGTTCAGCAGCATAGCCCGCTTGGCGGCAATCGAGACGTCGAGCGTCGCGGGCTCACCGCTTGCCAAAGGGTCGCCCTCGTTGGGCGGCACGGGCACACCGAGGCATGCGGCCATCACGCGCCAAAAGCGATTCTGAGGGTTGCCGTAATAAAAGGCATTGGCGCGCGAAAGCACCGAGGGAAACGACCCGAGCACCAAAACGCGCGAGTGCTCGTCAAACACGGGTTCAAACCCATGCTCAATATGTTGATAGCCCTCGTCGGACGCAGCCACGATCTAGACCCTCAACAGATAGCGCACCTCGTAGGGTGCAAGCTCAAGAGAGCCCGGCAGCTCGACCGTGGGAGCATCGTCGGCAAGCAGGTCGACGAAGGAGCCGTTGAGTTCGCCGGCGCCAAAGGTGTAAGGCTCGTCCACGGCGTTCACCGCCACGAGCACCGTCGCGTCGTTGCAGGCGCGCTCGAACAGCAGCTGCTTGTTCTGGATCACCACGTTGCGATAGGCACCGTAGTTGAGAGCACGGGCCGCCGCGTCGTCGGCCGAGCGCAGGTGCGTGAGCTGCTTGATGAAGGCCGTCAGCTCGTTGGGCGCAGGCTCATCGAGCGCAGGTCGCAGCGCCCAGTCGCCATCGGGGCCGCCCTTTTCGCCAGGAATCCCCCACTCGCTGCCATAGTAGACGCACGGAATGCCCGGCATTCCAAAGAGCATGCCGTAGGCGGGGCGCAGGCAGGACTTGTCCGTCAGGATGCTCGCCAGGCGCGGCACATCGTGGTTGTCGACAAACGACAGCAGGTGTTTGCCGCGGTAGATGCACCACGGATCGCCGCCAAACTGGCGATGCAACGAATGGGCAATCTCGAACATGTTGACCGAATTAAAGCTGGAGTACAGGCCCTTGTAACACTCGTAGTTGGTGCAGGAGTCGAGCATCTCGTCGTTGACGATCTGACTGTAGTCGCCGTGGAGCGTCTCGCCGATCAGCACAAAGTCGGGCTTAAGCTCACGGGCAAAGTTATGCAGACGACGCATGAAATCGCGGTCGAGCATGTAGGCAACGTCCAGGCGCAGACCGTCGACGTCAAAGACATCGGCCCAAAAGCGCACGGACTCGAGTAGGTAATCGATCACAGCGGGATTTTGCAGGTTGAGCTTCACGAGCTCAAAATGGCCTTCCCAACCCTCGTACCAAAAGCCGTCGCCATAGCAGGAGTCGCCGTCAAAGCTAATGTGGAACCAGTCCTTGTACGGCGAGTCCCACTTACGCTCCTGCACATCGCGGAAGGCCCAAAAGCCGCGACCGACGTGGTTGAAGACGGCGTCGAGCACCACGCGGATGCCGTGGGCATGCAGCGTCTCACACACGGCGGCAAAGTCGGCATCCCCACCCAGGCGGCGGTCGATATGGCGCAGGCTGCGCGTATCGTAGCCGTGGCTATCAGACTCGAGCGGCGGGTTGATCAGTACAGCGCCAATACCAAGTTTCTGCAAGTAGTCGGCCCATTGGGCGATTTTCATGATGGGCGCATCGGGGTTGGGCGCGGCGTTGGCAGCCTGGGCGAGCTCATCCTCGGCAACGGGGGCGGCGTTTTCGCGCGGAGCTCCGCAAAAGCCCAGCGGATAGATCTGATAGAACGTCGTCTCATATGCCCACATAACAGCCTCCCGGTAAGCTCAACACAACGACATCCATTGTATGCCCGGCTTGTATCCTCTTCCCCAAAATAAGTTGCGGTGGAATAGTTCCTGTTTGGGCCTTAAGAGGCCGTAAACAGGAACTATTACACCGCAACTGATGAGGGGACGTGATTAGGCGACGGGCTTTGCGCGGCGTATGGCTGGGAATAGCACCGTGATGGCGAGGATGACGCCTACGACGGCGATCGCCCCGCCCACGAAGCCGATCCAGGCGATACCGGGGCCCGACACCACGGCGCCACCAATCGCCGTGCCCGTGCCGATACCCAGATTGAACAGGCCCGAGAAGATCGACATGGTAACGGCCGACGA
>ENA-ORLM01002007-ORLM01002007.1-human-gut-metagenome-genome-assembly--contig:-NODE-2007-length-11444-cov-3.623383_pt1 | contig 11444 bp, 11 predicted proteins | sample MGYA00243063_ERZ508815 | MGnify/ENA primary metagenome ERZ508815 (study PRJEB26277, sample SAMN04329768) | human gut metagenome | biome: human-associated habitat | host: Homo sapiens | place: USA...
CGCCTGGAAGCCCTGCTGAACTTCCAGACCGCCGTATGCGACCTTACCGGCATGCCCCTTGCCAACTGCTCCCTGCTGGACGAGGCAACCGCCGCCGCCGAAGCCGTGACGATGATGTACGCCCTGCGCCCGCGCGATATGCAGAAGTCGGGAGCCAACGTGGTGTTTGTGGACGAAAGCGTATTCCCGCAGACACTTGCCGTTGTCACCACCCGCGCCATCCCGCAGGGCATCCGGATACGCACGGGCAAGTACGGCGAAACGGAACTCACGCCCGACACCTTTGCCTGCATAGTGCAGTATCCGAATGCCGGCGGAAACATAGAAGACTACCGCGCATTCGTGGAGAAAGCGCACGCCGCAGGCTGCAAAGTGGCGGTTGCCGCCGATATACTGAGCCTCGCCCTGCTCACCCCGCCGGGAGAATGGGGAGCGGACATCGTATTCGGAACCACCCAGCGGCTGGGTACGCCGATGTTCTACGGCGGCCCGTCGGCAGCTTATTTCGCCACACGCGACGAGTACAAGCGCAACATGCCGGGACGCATCATCGGCTGGTCCAAAGACAAATACGGAAAACTGTGCTACCGCATGGCGCTGCAAACCCGCGAACAGCACATCAAACGCGAGAAGGCCACTTCCAACATCTGTACCGCACAGGCATTGCTGGCCACGATGGCAGGCTTCTATGCCGTATACCACGGACCGGAAGGCATCCGCACCATCGCCGGACGCATCCACAGCATCGCCGCATTCCTGGAACAGGAAATCAATAAATTAGGATACAGGCAGATGAACGCCCAATACTTCGACACGCTCCGCTTCGCCCTGCCCGACAATGTATCGGCACAGCAAGTGCGCACCGTTGCCCTGAGCAAGGAAGTGAACCTGCGCTACTTCAAGAACGGCGACGTGGGCATGAGCATTGACGAAACCACCGACCTCGCCGCAGTAAACGTACTGCTCTCCATTTTCGGCATCGCCGCCGGAAAGGACCATACCAAAGCCGCCGACATCCCCGAAAGCTGCACCATTGCGGAAGCGTTCCGCCGTCAGAGCGCGTACCTGACGCACGAGGTGTTCAACAAATACCACACGGAGACGGAGATGATGCGCTACATCAAGAGGCTGGACCGCAAGGACATCTCACTGGCGCACTCCATGATTTCGCTCGGCTCGTGCACCATGAAGCTGAACGCCGCCGCGGAGATGCTGCCCCTCAGCCGTCCGGAATTCATGGGCATGCACCCGCTCGTTCCCGAAGACCAGGCGGAAGGCTACCGCGAGCTTATACACAACCTCAGCGAGGAACTGAAAGTGATAACCGGATTTGCCGGCGTAAGCCTGCAACCCAATTCCGGCGCTGCCGGAGAGTATGCGGGGCTGCGCGTAATCCGCGCCTACCAGGAGAGCATCGGGCAGGGACACCGCAACAAGGTGCTGATACCCGCTTCGGCGCACGGCACCAACCCGGCTTCCGCCGTCCAGGCCGGTTTCACCACCGTTACCTGCGCCTGCGACGAACAGGGCAACGTTGACATGGCCGACCTCCGCGCCAAAGCCGAAGAGAACAAGGACAGCCTTGCCGCGCTGATGATTACCTACCCCTCCACCCACGGCATCTTTGAAACGGAAATCGTGGAAATCTGCCAGATTATCCATGCCTGCGGCGCGCAGGTGTATATGGACGGCGCCAACATGAATGCCCAGGTGGGGCTGACCAACCCCGGATTTATCGGCGCCGATGTATGTCACCTGAACCTGCACAAGACATTCGCGTCTCCTCACGGCGGCGGCGGACCGGGCGTAGGCCCTATCTGCGTGGCAGAGCATCTGGTTCCGTTCCTGCCGGGCCACGGACTGTTCGGCAATGCCGCCAATGAAGTAGCGGCAGCACCCTTCGGCAGCGCGGGCATCCTGCCCATCACCTATGGCTACATCCGCATGATGGGTGCGGAAGGGCTGGCACGCGCCACCCAAACGGCCATCCTGAACGCCAACTACCTGGCTGCATGCTTCAAGGATACCTACGGCATCGTTTATCGCGGGGCAAACGGCTTTGTCGGCCACGAAATGATACTGGAGTGCCGCAAGGTGCACGAGGAAACGGGCATCAGCGAAAACGACATCGCCAAGCGACTGATGGACTACGGCTATCATGCCCCCACCCTCTCCTTCCCGGTACACGGCACACTGATGATTGAACCGACGGAGAGCGAAAGCCTTGCCGAACTGGATAACTTCGTGCAGGTGATGCTGACCATCTGGGACGAGATTCAAGAAGTGAAGAACGGCGAAGCCGACAAGACGGACAACGTGCTGGTGAATGCCCCGCATCCCGAATACGAAGTGGTAGCCGACACATGGGAGCACAGCTATACCCGCCAAAAGGCAGCCTACCCGATAGAAAGCGTGCGCGAAAACAAGTTCTGGGTGAACGTGGCACGTGTAGACAACACGTTGGGAGACCGTAAACTGTTGCCCACATGCTATGGATGCTTCGACTGATGAAAAGAAAGCGTAACGGACTATTTTATAGTAAAAAAGAAGAAACCATCAATTCCATCTCCCATGGCATCGGCATTGCCATGGGAGTAATTGTAAGTGCACTATTCCTGATAAAATGCTACCAGGCACAGAACCTTTGGGCAGCATGCGGCGTATGGCTCTATCTGTTCGGCATGGGCGGTTCATATCTTGCCTCCACACTCTACCACTCCTTGAAACATCATAATCCGTGGAAACGGCGCTTGCGGCATTGGGACCATGCGGCCATCTATTGGCACATTGCAGGCAGTTACTCCCCCATCACGCTCATTGCATTGAGAGAGGACGGCGGTTGGGGATGGGAACTTTTCGGCTTCGTCTGGCTATGCGCCATCATCGGCACTGTTGTCAGCTTCCGCAAGATGGAGGAGCACAGTTACGTGGAAACAGTGTGTTACATCCTGATGGGACTGTCCGTACTGGTAGTATTCAAGCAGCTTTTCGCCCTCTCCCCCACAGCCTGCTACTGGATTATTGCCGAAGGAGTATGCTACATCACGGGAGCCGCCTTCTACTCCTTGCGCAAGGCACGGTACATGCACTCGGTTTTCCATTTCTTTGTATTGGGCGGTTCAGCCTGCCACATGGTGGCTGTATGGGACATACTGGTGAAGATGCTGTAAGCAAACGACAAGCGCACAACTGCTAAAAGAAGTTAATAAGCATCTCTCCCCCTTGCTTTTCTCCATAACTTACCCTACGTTTGCAGTGTTGTACATCAGTACAACACCAATAAAGTTATGATAACGATAGAGAACACAAGCTACGGTTACAAGTCCAATCCACTTATTTTCAACAATATATCTTTGGAAATAGGAAACGGTATATATGGACTTCTGGGGGAAAACGGTGTAGGCAAAACGACGCTGATGCATCTCATCTGCGGACTACTCTTCCCCAAAAACGGAAAGTGCAGTATAGACGGAAGAAACACGGCGGAGAGACAGCCCGAAGGGTTGAACCGTTACTTCTTCCTGCCCGAAGAGTTGCAGATGCCAACCGAGAGTATCGCCAGCTTCGCTGCACGCCATTCCGTATTCTATCCACATTTCAATCAAGAAGAATTCGAGCTGAACCTGGAAGAACTGAAAATCGACCGGAAACAAAAACTCTCTTCCATCTCCTACGGACAACAGAAGAAGGCAATGCTGGCATACGCCTTTGCCCTGCATACTCCATACATCCTACTCGACGAACCGACAAACGGGCTGGACATCACCTCTCGCCAAGCCTTGAAGCGTATCATCAGCCGCAGCATGGACGATGAAAGCACGCTGCTCATCTCCACCCATCAGGCACACGACTTCGAGAACCTGCTGGACCACCTCATCATCCTTGGCAAAGGCGAAATATTACTGAACCGTTCGCTGGACGAAATCAGTAACCGGCTTCTCTTTGCCCGGACAAGCATTCTGCCGGAAGAAAGCATCTACAGCGAAGAGAATCTATCGGGTTATTTCTCCATCATTCCCAACGAGGACGGAGAAGAGAACACACCGGACATCGAGCTGCTGTATAAAGCGGTGCTGCAACAACCGGAAAAGATACAGAGCATGTTTCAATGAAAATCCATCATACAAACAGAACTATGAACGCAACTTTTAATCTGAAACGCTTCCTGCTACTGGAACAATATAAAAGGAATGAGACCGGCAGGCACCTGCTTTGGTCGGCAGCCGTCGTATCGTTCATCTGCATCCTGTGCATTCTCTACGACATAAACCGCGGTGGAAGTTATTACGGCAAACATACCTCTGCCACCGAATTCTCCCGCTACGTACTATGGTTTATCCTCATTGCCCCCTGCCTGCTGGAAACAAATTTCAGCAAACGCAGCTCTACTCTCGATATACTGCTGCCGGCATCGGCATTCGAGAAGTTCCTGCATATCTGGATAAAATACCTGCTGCTGCTTCCCCTATTCTGCGGTCTACTGATAGCCTGCCTCAAAGGTCTGCTGTCCTTAAGCGGCAGCGAGTTCCTGCAGTATTTCGCAACGCACATCACGATGTTCCGGATACACAACACCCAGATACTGACCTATGTAATCCTGCATGCTTCCGCCTTCATCGGATACTTCGCCTTCAGCCGGCAAGTCCTGCTGAAAAGCTTCACCATCTTTGTAGGCTCCATTGCCGTCTGCATAGGAATTGTAACTTTTGTGGCCTCCCTCATGCCCGAAGCCAGAGCGGACGGATACTGGATAGACAACATTGCCACATGGCCCAACACCAACTATCCGTTGTCGGCCGGTACACAAGCCATCGTGACTTTCTGCAATTATGCGGCTCCCATCAGTGTGCTGCTCGGTTCATGGGTATCGAGCTACTTCCTGCTCAAAGAAAAACAACTGTAGCCTATGGACTTCAAGACCAACAAGCCGATATACCAGCAGATTGTAGACTTCTGTTTCAGCAAGATTCTCACCCGCGAATGGCGGGCAGAAGAGCGGGTGGTATCCGTGAGGGAGCTCTCCACACAACTGGCAGTGAACTCGCGCACCGTGCTGAAGGCCTATGAATACCTCCAGACGGAGGACATCATCTACCCGGAACGGGGAATGGGGTTCTACCTCTCCAAAGATGCGGTGAAGAAAGTGATGCGAATACAGAAGAAAGAGTTTTTTGACAACCAGCTTGCCGACATGTTCCGCAGCATGGAGCTACTCGGCATCAGTATAGAAGAAATAACAGAACGATATAACAAACTTAAAAAAGACGGTTCATGAAGAGATACGCAAAGACTGCATTATGGATTACCTTCGGACTCCTCTTCGGACTTACGATTGTCAAAGTTTCGACACTGATGTACGAGATTTATTCCTTCATGCATTCCTAACTTTCATCGGACAGACGAGGAAAGTATAAACAACTGATATACAAGCTTCAGCATCTTCCCTTAGCGGGAAGAGTGACTTTTACATCCCTATCCAACAGTAACAGACTAATACAAACGATTATGAAAACCAAACTTTTTTTACTATTGCTTGCCCTCTCCGTACTCCGTACGCAGGCACAGAGCCTCTCCATCAAAGGACGCGTCACGGACGCCTCGCAAGAAGCAGTTATAGCCGCCAATGTGTCATTATGGACTATAGACTCTACTTTGGTGACCGGAGTAACCTCGGATGCACAAGGCAAGTTCGCCCTCCCTAAAATCAAGGCAGGCGATTACCGCCTTTCCATCTCCTTTATCGGCCTCCAAAGTGAAAACATACTGCTGAAACTGAATAAAAGCCTCGACCTGGGCGATGTACAGTTGCAGGAAGATGCCGTGAGCCTCGGTGAAGTGACGGTATCTGCCAGCAATGTGCTGCAGCGGGTAGACCGGCAAATCATCCTGCCTTCCGAAAGCCAGCTCAAACGCTCGTTCAGTGCCTACGACCTGCTGAACAATCTCGGCATTGCCCGTCTGCAAGTGGACAATCTGAGCAACAGCATGAGCGTCAGCGGTGGCGGGGCCGTACAAACCCGTATCAACGGCATTAAAGTGACAGACAAGGAGATAGCGGCCGTCAGAGCCAAAGACGTACTGCGTGTGGAGTTCATCGAAGACCCCGGCAAGCAGTACGGAGACGATGAACTGGGCGCCGTAGTCAACATTATCCTGCGCCGCCGCGAAACGGGCGGTGTTGTGAACTTCCAACTCTCCGATTCGCCCCACACCCTATGGGGAGAGAATTTCCTGAGCGCGAAGTTCAATTACAAGAACTCCGAATGGGGCATCGACTACTTCAACAAGAACGGCAAGTATCACAGCCGCCTCGAATCCCATGAAACCTTCTATCTGGGCGACCGCACCATCGACCGCATCAAGGAAGGCATCGAAGACGAGTCTCCCTCCCTGAGCTTCATCAACAACCTGAATCTGACGTACAATCTGACGAAAGCGGACAAATATGTATTCAATGCCATCTTCCGTAACAACCTCAGCAATGCCCCCTACCAGAATGAGCTGAACAAGATGTGGGCAGTGGGCAGCACGGAGTCCATCTATTCATACGTCAACAACCACACATCCAGCTACTCTCCGGCGCTCGACCTTTACTTCCAGCATACCCTGCCCCATCAGCAGAGCATCCAGATGAATGTGACGGGAACGCTCATCCATACCAAGAACAACCGGAAATACAAGGAGTACAAGGACGAGAACGCACCGCTGGCAGACATCCAGACATTAGTGGACGGCGACAAGCGCTCCGTCATCGGCGAAGCCATTTATGAAAAGAGCTTCAAGGAGGTGAAGCTGAGCGGCGGTGCCCGCCACTATCAGATGCGGACAGAGAATGAGTATAAAGGTTCCAATCCCACCACCTCGAAGATGGACCAGTCGCAAACATCCGCTTTCTTCGAGGTGCAAGGCAAGGTAAAGGACTTCAGCTATGCGGGCAGTGTAGGAATGACACGTGCCTGGTTCAAGGAAAGTGAGGAAGACCATGCTTACTATACCTTCACGCCCACCGTGCGGTTGAGCTATAATCTGAAGAAGGCGGGATTCCTGCGCTACCGGTTCAACATCAGTCCTGCCATACCGTCGCTCGGCTCGCTGACTGATGTGGAGCAGGCGATGGACACGATACAGATAGTCCGCGGAAACCCGTTGCTGAAAACGTATCAACAGTTCACGAACTCCTTGTCTTACAGCTATTCGAAGAAGCAGTTCAATGCCAATCTGAGCGTGCGCCACCAGTATTATGACAATCCCATCATGGAAAGCATCTTCGTGGAGGACGGCAAACTGATACTGAAGGATGAAAACCAGCGGTCGTTCCAAAGCCTGAATACGGAACTGATGGCCGGCATAAATGGCGCTACACTGTTCGGACTGAAAGATTTCCTGACGCTTTATGCTTCGGGAGGATATACGCGCAGTTGGTCGGAAGGCCTGAACTATAGCCATATGTACGATGAATTCTATTACAGCGTGATGGCGCAAGTGCAATATAAAGACTTCTCGCTGCTCGGGCAGTTCCGGAAAGTGCAGAACAATTTCTTCGGCGAAACCATCAAGAAGAACGAAAACCAGACGGCATTCATGGCAATGTACACCCGGCAGAACCTTCAGGCGGGAATCGGTATTATGTTTCCCTTCACCAATAACTATAAAGTGGGAAAAGAAAGAATCAGCAAAGTGGCTCCTTTCCGTTCCGAGACATTCGTCAGGGAGACGGGACAGATGGTCGTGCTGCGCGTGGGTTATACATTCGAGTTCGGACGCAAGCACAAGGCAGGCAACAAGGGGCTGAACAACAGTGATACGGACAGCGGCATCATCAATATGCAGCGATAAGGCGATATATTAAAAGGTACAACAAGATTTTTTCAACATTCTCTTTGGCTATTCTGATTTAAAACACTAATTTTGTGATTATTCATTATCAGTATAACCCATTAATAATGAAAACGAAAAGCGAATATATCCAGATTTTACAATCACGTGCAGATGAGTTGCGTCAGAAGTTTGGCGTGCATTCCTTGCGCTTATTCGGGTCCGTAGCACGTGGAGAAAACACTGCCAAAAGTGATGTGGATATCTGCGTGGATATGGAACCTAAGTTATATAAATTTATCGAACTGGGTATGTATCTTGAAAATTTGCTTGGCTGCAAAGTTGATGTAGTCAGAATGCATCGTAATATGAACTTAATCTTGAAAGGAGAAATTGAACGTGATGGAATCTTTATCCTCTGACCAACATAAAAGAGTCGTCTTAACCTTGCAACAAGTTGAAAAAGCCATAGTTCAACTGCAAGAATGGAATAAAGATGTAACTTCCGCCGATGACTACTTGACATCACCGGAAGGAGCAAAAAATCTGGCAGCTAATTGCATGATGATAGAAGCAATTGGAGAATCCTTTAAGAAAATAGATAACTATACTCAAGGCCAATTGCTTCCACTCTATCCATCCATTCCTTGGAAAGCAGTCAAAGGTATTCGCGACCACATTGCTCACGGTTATTTTGAGATTGATGCGGATATCATCTTTGAAACAATCACGGAGAATCTGACGCCACTTCTGACTGCAACACGTTTCTTTCTTGAACAATTAAAGCAGTGATGGGAAACAGCTGACTTACCGTATCACCGTCACCACCCCTTCTTTCATCTTCCTTTCCTTCACCGGCATATCCGCAGGCGCATAGCCCAGAGCGGCGCAGCCGAACACTTTGTAATCGGCAGGAATACCGAGTTCTTCGGTAAGGAAAGCGCGCACTTCGGCATCGTCGCACGTCTGTCCCAACTGGTTTATCCAGCAAGAGCCGATGCCGAGAGACTTGGCGGCAAGGAAGATATTCTCCAAGGCACAAGCGCAATCGGAGGGAGACAGCGGGCTGTCCGCTTTGCCGGAAACGATGACCAACGTAGGGGCATGGTAGTAGCAGCAATAAGTATTGCTGTGTCCACGCTCCTGCCATTGCGGGTTGTCGCTCTTGGCGAAGGCAGACTTTATCTTGTCATTGAGCTGCACCAGCAACTCTGCTTTCTGAATGGCAGTAAAATGCCAATCTTGAAAGTTCATTCCACTCGGGGCGCAGACAGCCGCTTCAAGAATCAAATTCAAATCTTCTGCGGAAACTTGCTGTTCCGTATAGACGCGGACACTGCGACGTGTCCGGATGGTGTTTAATGTTTCGTTCATCTTTGTTTTATTGATAATGAAATAATAAGTAGCGCTTTGAATGGCGAGGCCTCATCGCTTCACCAGCCCAATCTTCACATTCAGCTTGAAGTACCAGACGCCGTTCTCGCGCTCCAAGAAGCCGTATTTATCTTTCTCTACGGCACCTTTCTCCAAACGTGTGTTCTGATAGAGGAAGTCTGCAAAGACCTGCGGACGGGATTTGTGGTAGCAAAGTACCTGCCCGCTGCCGTCCGTCAGGAAGATGCCTTCGACGGCAGAGTCCGTACCGTTATAAATTTTGGCAGGGCGCATGCCGAGGGCAAGTGCCAGCAGGAACTGCTTCATCTTGAACTCGTAGAAGCGGTGCTTGTTTATCAACTCGTCCTTTATCTTCAACGGATTCATCTCCTTGATGCGCTCCGTCAATTCGCTGATGCGGGTGATGCCGTCCAAGTGCATCAAGCGTACCATCTCGGCAAGCATGCGGGGGAAGTGGAGGTCTATCATCAGCAAGTTGCAGCGGAACACGCGGTCGGCAACGTCGGCATACTTCAGCACGCCGCCCAGTCGCTCAATCATCATCATGCGTTCTGCCACTTCCGTAGGAGATTCCGGCAGGGCATTCACCTTGTTCACCGTGGGCACGGCAAACTTGACACCGCTTTGCTCCAGCTTCAGATTCGCCGTGCGCCCTCCGTCCAGCAACGGATTCATCGGGGTAAGGCGACAACGGACATTGAAGCCCATTAGCGGAGCTTCGGGATGCCAGAAAGCTACGGAGAAATCGGTACGGTCCTCCGTCTTTGCTTCCAGGTCGAAGATATTGACAGCATCCAGGAAAGCTTCCAAGCCTTCGGACACTTCCACTTCCTCGCCCGAAACGTTCTTCAACAGATGCAGAACCAACTCTGCCGCATCACCAAAGTCTTCGCGGGGGAAACGCAGTTCCTCCTTCTCGCCCGGAACAAACGAACCGTCCTTCCCGGCAGTTCCGCTGACAATGCGCACTTCCTGCGCTTCGATATAGTAACGGCGCGTACCGTCATGCTCTTCCCTCTGTATCAAGGCAACGGGCCAGCGCAGGGTTTCGTCTTTTTCAGCTTTCGGTGTGCCCAATGACACGGCTCCATCCGCCAGCAGGCGAAAGAAGGTGTAGAGCTCACCCAGTTCTCTTTTTGTTGCACTAAATGCCATAAACTTTCTTTTGTTTAAAGGGGGGAGTCAGCCTTTCATAAGGAGTGATGCCGTTTCCGCAAAGAAAACAGTCTGTTCCAAAGAACAAAACAACTTGTTCCGTTAAAGGAAACAGAGTGTTTCATCATAGCGAACAGTTTGTTTCATTATGAAAGAACAAAGTGTTCCATATAGGCGAAACAGAGTGTTCAACCGCGTTTGAACACTTTGTTCCAAAGTAGGAAACGAACAACTTCCCTATTGAAAGGGGCTCTTATCCCATTTGTTGTATTATTCAAACCTCAATGTTTCTACTTTCTCCAACCGTGCCCGCAACTTCGGCATCATGGACTGGCGGATACGGAGCGTCATGCGGCAGTCCATATCATACGACTGTTCCAGGATTTCCGGCTCCTCCTCCTTCACTACTCGCATCACATCGTTCATGAAAGGATATTCGAAAAGGAAGGTAACCGTCTCATCCACGGTCTTTTCAATAACGGTGGCGGCAGCAATGGCTTCGGCGGCGGCGGCTTTATAGGCTACAATCAGTCCGCTCGTACCCAATTTGATGCCTCCGAAATAACGCACTACGATAATCAATATATCCGTCAATTCGTTGGAATTGATTTGTCCCAGAATCGGCTTGCCTGCCGTGCCCGAAGGCTCCCCGTTGTCGTTGGCACGGAAGTCCTTCCGCTCATGGCCCAGCATGTAGGCGTAGCACACGTGGCGGGCGTCGTAGTATTTCTTCTGGTAAGTTTCCAGATGCGCCTTCACCTCCTCTACTGTACGCACCGGCAGGGCAATAGCAATGAACTTGCTGCGCTTTTCAGTGTAAATGCCCTCAGAAGGGGCAACGATGGTTTTATACGTATCTTCGCTCATGCTGCAAAGATAATGCAAACTGAAGACAGAACTTTCATGCTTGCATGAAAAAGAAATGAAATTTTGTATATACCTTTGTAATTGTACAACTTGTCATCCGAAGCATGACGAAATTATAAAAAAACGTATTCATGAAAAAGATAGTGATTGCCATCGATTCCTTCAAAGGATGCCTCACCTCGGCAGAAGCCGGAGAAGCTGCCGCCCAAGGG
>ENA-ORLM01002009-ORLM01002009.1-human-gut-metagenome-genome-assembly--contig:-NODE-2009-length-11441-cov-3.495952_pt1 | contig 11441 bp, 12 predicted proteins | sample MGYA00243063_ERZ508815 | MGnify/ENA primary metagenome ERZ508815 (study PRJEB26277, sample SAMN04329768) | human gut metagenome | biome: human-associated habitat | host: Homo sapiens | place: USA...
TAAATCTGCCATAAGTTTTTTCAGATCTTTATAGGATACATAATTCGTGGTATTCCGGATCTGGTGGATGATACACTACTGGATCGCGGTCTATGGATAAACTGCCTCGATCGCCTGTGGAAATCCATTCAGTCCATCCACACAGGCGATCAGAATGTCCTGCACACCACGGTTTTTCAATCTGTTAATAATAGATAGCCAGAATTTTGCACCTTCATTTTCCACGACATACATGCCGATCACATCCTTTTTCCCATCCATATCGATTCCGAGGGCATGTATACCGCACATTTCACAATACACCCTTCACTGCGGACATGATAGTGGATCGCATCCATGTAAACAACAGCATATATCTCCTGTAGTGGACGCTCCTGCCATTCCTTTACAAGTGGCATTATTTTATCGGTAATACGGCTGATCGTGCTGTCTGAAATATCCAGATCATAAAGCTCTTTTAAATGAGCTTCGATGTCTCCAGTAGATGGTACAGTCGGAGCAGTTATTACAGCGTGATGTAAGAAAGTATGATAAAGCACCGGAGTGGCAATTGCCGGAACCGGGAACATTTGCAAGTGCTAAGTCATTTCAGGATAAGGTAGTCATGCCATTTGTGAATAAGCTGAAGTCGTTGATAAAGAATCTGACAATCCAGTGTGTAGGGCTGAAAGAGGAAGTATTACAGCTAAGGAAGGAAAAAAGAGATTGTCAGATGATGTGGAGTTTTACAAGGAAAAGATTAAAGATATGAGTGATATGACAGAACTGTTGCAGGAAAAGGCAGATGATCTGGAACGCGTGAAGAGATATGCCGGTGCAGAGCAGATTGATACGATTATTCGTAAGGTAAAGGAACAGGAGCGTACAGAGCAGCAGATAAGGCGGTATGACAGGTCTTATGGGACAAGATAATGGGAAGGATGGATTGATGATATGAAAGATAATCTAATGGATAATATCGTGGAATATGCTTATAACATGGATAACGGCTATGTTGAGGTGTGGTTTACAGATGGAAATATGTTGCGGATAAAGTGCGAAGAAGTGGAGGCTGCTCTGAGGACAACAGAGCAGTCATTGGCGAAGCTGCATAAGCTGTTGGATAACAAGCCAATAGAATATGTGGCAATGGCTTTGTCCGGGGAAATGCAGGCATATTGTGATATTGAGGATGATATGGTTAAGGGAATGTTTGGGACGATAGTGCAGGGGTATCTGAAAAAGGGGTATAACCGGGCTACGGTGGAGATGATGGCAAGGGAGTTTTTTAGGTATGAGAGCTAAAATTATGTTACTTAGATATTTAAAAATGAAAAAATATTGAGGTAAGGTGGGCAAGGTCATAGTTTAATGATATAATGAAATAAATAATAGATAGTGTCAAATGACATATGAAAAAACGAAATAATAATAAAGGGGTGATAACATGTTAAATGATGTTTCAGGAATAAAGTTAAAAGGTGGAAGTTTTGAAAATTTAACAGATTTAAATATACTAGACCCACGAGATGGAAATAAAGTAAAACGTGTTAAAGGTGCAATTGTATATGGTAGAAATGGTGCAGGAAAAAGTACAGTTGCAAAGGCTTTAAAGAAAGTAATTTTAGGTGGCTATACTGATATTATTGATGCTAATGTGTTTGATAAAGATGGGACTATTATCAATTTATCAGAAGATGAAAAAAAGCATATATTTGTATTTGACGAAGAATTTGTTGACGCGAATGTAAAACTTCAAGATACAGGATTAAACACAATAGTCATGCTTGGACAACAAGTAGAATTGGCAGATAAAATTACAGATGCACAAAACGAATTACACATTGCTAAGCAGAAATATATAGATCAAGAAAATATTATAAGAAATGTTTTTGAAAATAGAGATAATAGTAAGTCTCCGAAATTCTATCAAATGAAATTGAAACTTGCACTACAGGGAGATGACTGTTGGGCGGGAAGAGATAAAATCGTTAGAAATGGTCGCTCTAATACAGGAGTGAAAGATAACACATATAAAAAATTTATAAATTTGGCTCCGCAGAAAAGTAGGGATGAATTAATAATTCTTTTTGATAAGAAATTATTGGACTTACAGAAAGCAGAAAATGGAGATGCTGTAATCAGAAATGTAATTCCTCAAATATCGGTCACATATAATGATTCAGAGGTTAAAGAATTGCTATCAATGAAGATAGAAGAGCCAATACTGTCGGATAGAGAAAAGTATCTTTTGAAATTAATTCAAGACGGAAAAAGTGACATGTTGGCAAGTATGATATCAAGCTTCAATGATGAGAATACCAAACATTGTCCATATTGTTTGCAACCTGTAGATGTAGAATATAAAAAAGATTTAGTGGAAAGTATTCAAAAAGTGTTAAGCAAGGCTGTTGAAGAACATCAAGCGAAATTGAAGAAGTTATTGATGCCAGAAATAAGTATAGATTTGTCTGCATTTGTAAAGCTTGGCAATGTGGTAGATGATTGCATTCAAGTTATAGATAGTGTAAACACAGGTATTAGAGAAAATAACGATAAAATTAAAAGAAAAATAGAAAATCCATATTTACCTATATTTATTGGTAAAACAAAGGTGAACGAATTATTGGAGACGCTTAAACAGCAGCTGCAACAGCTAGAGGATTTACGAAATGCATATAATAGCAAGATACAAGCAACAGAGCCAATAAGAACTGAAATGGGTAAAATAAACGATGAAATAGCACATTATGATATAGCACAACTTGCTGCACAATATTCAATTCAACAGCAAGAATATGAAAATGAAAAGACTAAACTTGCAGAATGTAACAGAGTATTATCACAAAAACAAGAGGCTATTGACCGTTTAGAGGCTCAAAGAAAAAATATACAAGTTGCATTAAATGTAATTAACAATAGCTTGAAATATATTTTTTTCTCTGAGGATAGACTTAAAATAGAATATAGAGATGATGAATATGTACTTCTATCTAATGGACATAATGTGAAACCAACTCAAATATCATTGGGAGAAAGAAATATTATCGCATTATGTTATTACTTTGCTAATATTATGCAAAATCAGGAATTCGAGGAAAGCCATGCCCAAGAGTATATACTATTAATTGATGATCCTGTATCAAGTTTTGATATCGAAAACAAAGTTGGAATTATGTCATTTTTAAAATATCAGTTGGGGTTGTTTTTGCTTGGAAATATAAATACCAAAGCTATAGTAATGACACATGATTTGTTGACATTTTACGATTTGGACAAAATCTATGAAGAACTAATTGAAAATTGTAATGAAAAGTTTTCTGGTAATAAAATGAAATTTAATAGATTAGAAATGGCAAAACAAAATATCAAACAATTTGAATATAAGAATCGGCAAGAGTATACGGAATTGATAAAAATAATATATAAATATGCACTTGGAGAGGCAGAAGAGTATGAAATTATAATAGGAAATATAATACGACAAGTGCTGGAAGCCTTTTCAACATTTCAGTACAAAAAAAATATAGAAAAGATTTCAACAGATTCATTTATTTTGAATGATATTCCGAAGCAATATCGAGCTTATTTCAATAATTTGATGTATAGATTGGTTCTACATGGAGGAAGTCATAGAGAAGAGCAAGTTAAAGCACTAGATGATTTAAATTTCTTCAGTGTGATTTCTTCGGAAGAGAAGATACGAACGGCAAAAGATGTTTTATGCTATTTATACATATTGAATGCTAAGCATGTATTATCGCACTTAAAAGATAGTGGAAATAATGTTAAATCAAACTTAGAACGGTGGTGTAGCGATATAGAAAATATGTCTGTAGCATAATACAATTTATGCTGTGACAAATAGTGGCTCCATTTTGGCTCTAAAAATTTTAGGTGAGGTACACAAAAATGTGAAATAAGATGAATATAAAGAATAAAACTCACAAATGTGTACTGAGAAACAGCCAAATAAATCTCTCAGCCCAAGAGTTTGAGTAATGTGACAACAGCGGGAAGCCTTGTAAATAGGGGCTTCCTGATTTTGATGTAAGCAAAATTGTTGAGTGATTTTGGATAATATTCTGCTTAGTGTATATAAAATTGCAAAGGGGATTATGAGAAATGAAGATTGATTTATTAATGGTTGATACTTTTGAAGACAGTGAATTGGAATTAGAAAAAAAATTACATTTATTTTTGGAAAAAACGGAACTGGAAAATCGACGTTTACAGAGGAAATTAAAAAAATGACTTCAGATTACGATGTTTCAGTCTTTCAGGGATTTAGGAAAGTAGGTATATACTGATAAACAGCTCTTTAACAGTGCAATGTAATAAGATATTTAATTTTTGGAAATTAGAAGAATTGTTGTGGTAAAATTTAGTTGTAACACCCCGACCTAATGAGTTATAATCTTACTAGGAAGCGAGGTGCACTACATTGAATCAAAATTGCGAACCGGAATTCAAGAAATTCGTGGGTCTCCATCTTGAAGAGGGAAGGCCTGCAGAGGTGTTGCTGAAGAATGTCAAAATAATGAAGAAGCCAAAGCTGAATATGATTACATGATTAGATTTGATAGTAAAGTGTATATTAATAAATAATCTTTCTTGGAAAGCGAGGACACTATGGAACTTGAAATAAGCGTAGAGGATTTATTAAACAAAAGAAAAATTGAATCAGACCGCATAGAGTTTAAAGCGGGATGGAACCCGGATGACATCTATCATAGTGTTTGTGCATTTGCAAATGATTACAACAATGATGGTGGTGGATATATTGCTGTCGGTGTTGAAGAAAAAAATGGAGTGGCAGTCCGTCCAGTGAAGGGAATTCCAGAGTACATGTTGGACGAAATTCAAAAAGAAATGCTTAGTTACAATAATATGATTGCTCCGCCATATTTCCCTAAGGCGATTCCGTTGGAAGTTGACGGAAAATGGATCCTTGTTATTGTGGCGAGAACTGGACAGCAGCGTCCTTACAAATCACCAGAACATGTTACCAGTAAAAAGGACAAGAAATACAATTATTATATTCGTTATCTAACCAGTTCTGTCAAGGCAAATTCAGAGCAGGAAAGGGAATTGATCAATATGGCAGATCAGACTCCTTATGATTGCAGAGCAAATCATAAGGCTGTTTTTGATGACATTTCTCCTGTCCTTTTGGAAGACCATTTGAGAAAAACAGGTAGTAGACTGGCAAAACAGGTTAAGGAACGAGACGTAGAGGAGATATTAGAAGATATGCAATTGCTGGTAGGACCGCCGGAACTACGTTATATTCAAAATGTAGCAATCATGATGTTTTGTGAGCATCCGGACCGTTTTTTCCCATACACTTATGTTCAGATGACGTCATTTCCGCAGGGGAGTGTAGAAAATCCAAGTGTAAGCGAGGATTTTCCTAATATTACGGGATCCGTACCACAGATGATTCAGGCAACAATGGAACGATTTCGAAATCTTTTTATACGAGAAAAAGTAATCAAGGTTCCAAATCAGATGGAGGCTTTGAGGATTAAGAATTATCCGTATCAGGCAATTGAGGAGGCTGTTGTTAATGCTTTTTATCATAGAGATTATATGTCTTGTGAGCCGGTAACAATAGAGATAGAGCCGGATTGCATTAATATTATGAATTTCCCGGGAATTGATCGGTCTATATCTGAAAAGACTATAGTGGAAGGCAAACGATTTGTTTCAAGATACTATCGTAATAGAAGACTGGGAGAATTTTTGAAAGAGTTGGATTTGTCAGAAGGTCATTCCTCTGGGATTCCGACAATACAAGAAGAACTGGAAAAGAACGGTTCTCCACGAGCGGAATTCTTTACAGATGAAGATAGACGAGCTATGAGGATTAGGATACCGATTCATCCGGCGTTTTTGGAAGAAAACGAAATAGAAAATGAAAACTTGTTGCAAAATGAAACAAGTTTTGAAACAAGTTTGAAACAAGTTTTGAAACCAAAGGATTTTGAAAAATTAGTGGATATCATTAGAGTATTAGAGGTGAAAAGAGAAATTTCTGTTCAAGAAGTAATGGAAATAACCCAGAAATCGCGAACAACTGCGTGGCGTTATATGAAGACTTTGGTTGAGCTTGGGGTTGTTGAAACGGAAGGTAATACGAATAATATGATATATCGTATGGAGAAGGACTCTAGGAGAATGGAGGAAATTTGAATGAACGAAAATAGTTTGATATTGTCTAAAGCTGAATTGAATACAAAGAGAAAAATAACGCATACTCCGTCAGTTATTCAAGCAGATACGCTATTTACATTTATGACTGAATTGAGATATTTATTGTCGATTTTGGAAAATCGAATGATCTCTCCCCGATATAATGATGAAACCATCAATTATTTGAGAATACCAAAAATAAAAAAGATTGCATTTCCCATGAAATGCTTTTGTGATATTAATTTACATAGAATGGAAGAACATTTGGAGTGGTATGGATATTATGGTCTAGCATTTTCGAAAGAGTGGGGAATGAATAAAGGAATACAGCCAATTCAATATATTAATTCCAAATCGAAATTGAGAGAAGATTTTTCTACATCATTTTCGGCTGCGTTGAAAGCGGACTCGAAAAAGGAATCTAGATTACAGACTAAAATGAAAAATTATCTTCTTCATCAATTAATGTATATTAAGCCTTATGAAGGTAAAATGGAAAATAGAAATACAGGAAGAATTAAGAAAAAATGTTTTACTGATGAATGTGAATGGAGATTTGTTCCAGATGTTACGAGAGTTGGCTTTAAACAAATTTATTTTGATAAAGGCATATTGAATGCAGGCAGTTTGGGATTAATTAGTAATTCTATGGAAGGAGTAAGTGATATATCCTTAGAATTCGATTATGAGGACTTGAAGTATATTATTGTGAAAGAAAAGGAAGACCTTCGGACATTAATTCAGTTTTGTAACGAAAAAAAGATGGATGATGAAGTTATACATCAATTAGTTTCAAAAGTGATTGTTTGGGAGGATTCAAAGGGGGATTTTTGATGTTTGTTGATTTTAACAGTGTGTTTAATAATGAAAAAAACTCGCAATTTATAATACCTAAACCATTGGTTGATTATATGAATAAGTCTTTACCAATTGGAATGAAATATGTAATAGATGAAGATGGAGATTGTCGTATTACTAGTGATAGTGGTCAACCAATAACTATTGGAGGCTTTATTTTTTCTCCCACAAAAAAGCAACTTGCGGTGCTTGGGGAAAATTACACACAGGAAGATGTAATTAATTATTTTTATAACATACAGGAACCCATTCCTCTTTCTTTTTCAAAAAATGGATATATTAAATTGAATGGTCAGGATTTTGAAATAGAGAGAATTAAGTATAATCCATTACATCCGATTAAATATGTAATGAATAGTTTCTGTATGTATCCAAATAAATTTCCGGATCCGTTTAAAGTTAGAATTGGTTGTGAAGAATGTGATCGAGAAGTAGAAATAAAAAGGGTTACCAATGAAAGTGTGAATATTTGCCGGCTTCAAACAAATGATGATGAGCCTTTGCAAATCACGATATATTTGGATGAAAAGAACCATACAATGAAACTCAATATATCATTTGATTTAAGTAAGGCAATGACTGTGCGAGATATTGTTCAGGTTACTTCGATCTATAATGCTTATTTAGCTGGGAAAGGAACAATGTTTAACAAGCCTTTGGAAGGACAGTTAGAAGGAAACGATCTAAAATGTTATGATGAAAATAGTTTAACTTTTTGGAAAAAAGTTTTGCAACTTGAAGATAAATTACAAGTTACGTTTGAACCACCTATGGACGATATACAGTATGATACTATTCTTCAAGTTGAAGAATTATATCAATGTTTGATAAAAAGAAATCCATATATTGATACAAATATTGTAAACTCCATTGATGGAAATTGGGACATGAAAGAAAACAAAGAAATTTCTGATAAAATAGGAGCTGCTATTTATTTTGAATTTGAAGCAACGAATGAAGTGGAATTGTTTGATAAGAAAATTATACTATCAGCACTTGTGGCCATTTTTGGGGCTAAACTAGTAGAATGCGTAACTGAAAATGGAAAGCAAAAATTAATTTTGGAAGATGCAGATGAGAATAATAAACGATTTACTTCGATCATGTTGTTTGCAGATGAAAAAGAGTTAAAAGCATTTAGAGCAAAGGACCATAATGAAATTTTGGATTTGATGCGTAGCGGAAAACGCATTTCGGAATATATATAAAGCATATGGAAAAGCTTAAAAAACGAAATTGTTAATTCGGTGCTTTAATTGTTATCGTCAAGTTAAAAATGTTAAGGGCTGGAGGAACATTATAAGGATTTGTTAGCGAAATGTAAGCAAAAAATCCCGCGAACTCAAAAAACACTGGAATAAGTAGGTAGAACATACAAAATATCTGCTTTAACGAAGTGACAAACCACAACATATAGGCGTCGGAATTGAGTTTGAATAGCAGCCACAAGTCGGGGAAGCTTTATAAACAAGGCGTTCCCAGACTTTTTCTTTTCCGCTGCTACTAATTTGCTACTAAACACATTTTATTGTGCTGGCGTCAGGATAATCACCAACCTGTTAAAATGTAATTTTAAATCTTCAAAAAATATAAGTAGAATATTGAAATTGTGCATGGTACAATGAGAAAGGAAAAATTTGAAGTTGACGGAGGAAAATGCATGAGTGATTTGTATGTTTCGGATTTAGATGGGACATTATTGAGAAGTAACGAAGTAACCTCTAAATACACAAATCAAGTAATCAATTCATTGGTTGAAGAAGGGATGATTTTTTCCTATGCTACAGCTCGTTCTTTAGTTACAGCTAAAAAAGTGACCGAAGGAATAAATGCAAAAATTCCGTTGATTGTGTACAATGGAGCCTTTGTGATTGATAATATTACAGAAAAAATATTAATTGCTAATTATTTTGATGATTCGGTACATTCCGTGCTAGAAGATTTATTTAGCAATAACGTGTATCCTATTGTTTACGCATACATTAATGGGGTGGAAAAATTTTCGTTTGTGCGAAAAATGTGTACAGAGGGTATGAATAGGTTTCTCGAAAGCCGTAAAGGCGATGTTCGAACAAATGAGGTAAATTCATTGCCTGAGTTGAAAGAGGGTAATATTTTTTATATTACCTGTATTGATGCGCCGAAAAAACTTATGCCTTTGTATGATAAATATAAGGAGAAATATCATTGTGTATATCAGACGGACATTTATACAAATGAACAGTGGTTAGAAATTATGCCGTTAGAAGCATCAAAATCAAATGCTATAAGGCAATTACAAAGCATGTTGAATTGTGAAAAGCTAATTGTGTTTGGTGATGGAAAAAATGATATAGACATGTTTCAAATGGCTGATAAAAGTTATGCTGTTGCAAATGCACACAATGATTTAAAACAATATGCCACAGAGGTGATTTTGTCGAATGACGAAGATGGTGTTGCTAGATGGCTTGAAGCAAACTATAAGCAATAGAAGGCAAAGTTGTTAAGCATTGCGCTTGAAAACAAACAGGTTGAGTATATTCTGAAGGATGAGGATATACACGATTTTTACGCTGTGATTTGTGATGGAACGGATAGTGAAGAGGCGAAAAAAGTTCGTGACATCATGGAAAAGACAGAGGGGTAAGAATGTAGGCCTGTATAGGCTGAACGCTTATCATAGATGAAAAGAAAGGAATGCAGAATTTTATGTACGGAAAAGCAATCGAATTATTTCTGGTAAATGGCTCTGCAGATAGTTTAACTACTGCAGAGTTATCTAATTGGAATGGCAAAGCGATTAAGATACCGAGAACTGAGATAAGTGGATGTCATAGAGAAGACATAAAGGGTGTCGGAGTTTAGTGGTGTTAGAATATAAATAGTACAAGTCAAAGTGAGAGCTTTTCATTCCGTCGATTAGTGATACAATAAAAGTATCGTACTGAAGGAGGAATTTATCATGGCAAAACATTTTGACAAACAGTTTAAACTGGATGCCGTCCAGTACTATCATGATCACCGTGAACTGGGATTGGTCGGCTGTGCATCAAATCTAGGCATCAGCCAGCAGTCTCTGTCCAGATGGCAGAAGGAGCTGCGGGAATCCGGTGATCTGGAATGCCGTGGATCCGGCAATTATTCTTCGGATGAGGCAAAAGAGATTGCCCGTCTGAAGAGAGAATTACGTGATGCCAAGGACGCACTTGATGTGCTAAAAAAAGCCATAAACATTCTATAAACAAAGCAAAAGCAAAACGCAGCACCGAATTACCTTTGATCATCCACAGTGACAGAGGCAGCCAGTATGTATCGAAAGAATATAAAAAGGCAACAGCAAAAATGAATCGAAGCTATTCCAAGAAAGCTTTTCCTTGGGATAATGCCTGTATCGAATCCTTTCATTCGCTGATAAAATGGGAATGGCTAAACCGCTTTAAGATCAGCAATTACAAACATGCATACCGCCTGGTATTTGAATACTTGGAAACGTTTTATAATACCAAACGAATTCATAGTCATTGCGATTATATGTCACCCGATGATTTTGAAAGATTGTATCAACAGGCAACTTCGGAATTGCTGGCAGGTTAGAATGAGAAAAACTCATTTTAACTTGTACTAAATCTTGACATAGGACCAGTGATTTCTGTAATGGGGAAACAATTTGCCACAGGTATTTAATAACAGACAACTCTCAGATTATGTAATCGCAAATCGGAATTTTACGGAGACGAGAAGATGGAAGTAGAAATTGTAGAAATTAAAGAAGAAGAAAAAGAAGTATTATTAAATCTAATAGAAAAATATCTTTATGAATTTTCTCAGTGGGAAAAGACAGATGTGAATGTTGAGGGGAACTACGGATATGAATACCTAGATTGTTATTTTGAGGAAGAGAATAGATATCCCTATTTCATAAAAGTTGATGGTAAATTAGCTGGTTTTGCGATGATAAGTGATTACCCAGAAGTGCCTGAAGAAACAACAGATTATTGTTTGTCAGAGTTTTTTGTGATGCATAAATATCGCAGAGGTGGGGTTGGCAGAAAAGCAGTTAATTCGGTTTTAGATAAACATCACGGCAAATGGCAGTTGAAAAGACATCCGCACAATACTGTTTCAGTAAAATTTTGCCGGATGATGAATGTATTATTTTTGTGCGTGGGGAAAATCCAATCCGGGATAAGAAATGGTTCCCGTGGGAACATGAAGCATATCTGGAAGCAAGAAAATGTGGTGCTTTTGTCCCGGCGGTGCAGAAAGAAAAACAGAAACAGCAGATGGAAGAATGTGACTTTATCGGGGAAGAGTCATTGGAATATATCAAAAAGCAGCAATCGAAAAATGAAAACATCCGGCTGTATGAACTGGACGCCTTTTCCTTTATGATGATGGATCTGGATGCGATGGAGAAGAAGATTCAT
>ENA-ORLM01002012-ORLM01002012.1-human-gut-metagenome-genome-assembly--contig:-NODE-2012-length-11432-cov-1.900572_pt1 | contig 11432 bp, 9 predicted proteins | sample MGYA00243063_ERZ508815 | MGnify/ENA primary metagenome ERZ508815 (study PRJEB26277, sample SAMN04329768) | human gut metagenome | biome: human-associated habitat | host: Homo sapiens | place: USA...
AGACCGTCTCCATTCTGATCATCGATAAAAAGCGATTGCGCCTGAAAGATTCGGGACTTCCACAGGTTGTCATCGACCAGACCCCGAAGATGATGCGCCGTTCCAAGCTTCCGATCGTAAAGGCAAAGGTTGGTCCGAAAGTGATGTCACTGATCGCAGACGAAGCCGTCTATGATCTGATCCCGCTGAAGAAAGAAGTCAAAGCGACCGTGAGCGGCATCTATATCACGAAAGTAACCGGCGTCAGAGGGCCTCTTGAGAAGCCGCAGGGCAAGAAGAGCTTCCGTGCGAGAATGCAGGAAAAAGCCAAAAAAGCCAACGCAGAGCTGGAAAAAGAAAAGGCAGAACTTGCCAAAGAGAAGGCAGCAAAGAAGAAGAAAAAATAAGCAGCTATTTAAAATGCAGGGTATTTCAGATTTTGAAATCCCCTGCATTTTTTGATTGAATATTCATGGTAATCTTGCAGTCCGCCATGTGCTCATAATTCACTTCCAGCGCGTAATCCACTTTTACGGACAGATTGTGCTCCGTCTCCTCTACCTGTACCTTCGTCGCGTCAATTCCGATCAGAAGATTCCCGTACGGCGTACCATAATAAGTGACATTTTTCTTGTCTTTTTCAAACATCATATGTACATTCGTCTCACCACGCTTCGTGATGTCAAGTACCTCATCCCCGAGCTTGATGATATTTTTGGTGGTACCCGCCGTATCCTCCGCCACCTCGTCATACAGAATATAATGCCTGCCGTTCTTCTTATAATAGGAACCGGAGGTAATCACTTCTACCGGTTCACTGTTTTCTCCCCCAGCAAACTGAAGACCGCTGATGGAGATCAATACATCTTTTGTCATCGTTACACTCCCTTTTATCTCAACTCATATTACCGGCTTTTGGCGGAATAATCAAGCCAATTCTTTCAGGTCGTCCAAAAATGTCAGATAGCGGCATCGCACCTTATAATTTCCCTCCTCAAGCACCGCCCGGTATTCCTCCTTGGACAACACTTTTTTCAGTTCCTCCCCGGCGCTCTCATCCACGACTTCATACATACTTCCCTCAAAGCACATATTCGGGTACATGACGCTCCACCAGTTATGACCTTCGCCCTCTCCGATCACAACCCGCAGCGCCTCATATTTCCCCGCCGGGAAGGTGAATTTTCCATATGTTTTGGACGGAAATTCCGTCTCCTCTATCGCGGCATGCACCTCGTACTCATATCCGGCTTCCCGCACCACCGCCTGCGCCGTCTCCGCAATCTCGGGCAGGTGCGCCTCCACCACCTGCTCGCACGCCTCTCTGTCCGGGACATCCGAAAGCAGCTCTGCCATCCGGCTTCCCACGGCATCACGCACCGCAAGCTTTAAATTCTGATCCTCCGCGGTATCGCTGTTGGCAAGCACATGGAACCGCAGCACCTTCCCAGCAATCTGCTCCTGTATTCTCTGATTTTTCACATACTGCATTCCAAGAAGCGCAAGCAGCATCACATTCATTCCCAACAACAAGTACCAGATCCATTTACGTCTTTGCATAACGGCATTTTCTTCCTTTCCTCTGCTGCAAAAGACGATTCCCGTTTTGATACCGTTTTATTCACTTTATGATAAATGAATCCAGTTTATTTTTACCTGATAGACAATCGCAACCTCTTCCTCGTAGTTCTCCCCGCGCTTCTGATACTCCTCATACCAGCCCCGCGCCGCGCCTCCGAGCTCGCGGTCCCTGCCTGTAAGATCCACCTGCCGCTCCCGCTGCACATTTGCCGCCATCCGGTTCATATAGTCTTCCGCCAAAAGTGCAAGCTCCTTTTTGTTCTCCTTTCCGCAGGTTCCCTGCACGCTTCCGCTGCAGTGAATCGTCACCAGGACTTCCCGCACGCCATCCTTTTCCGAGAACGTGATCTCATTTGTGGCATCCGACAGCAGTAACATTCCCTCCTCCAACGGTAAACCGTACTCCCTCATGCGGTTTTGTGTAAAAAAAGCGAGTCTCGCCGCCTCCGCGTCAACCATGCCTGCCGGCATCCCACGCTTCCACACATAATACTGCTCCACCGCCGGTTTTTCGTCCTTCACGGTAACATACGGCAAAAACAGTGTCTCCTGCCGGTTGTCCATCTCCTGGTACAGCGATCCGATCGTGGGGTACGCCTGCTTTTTGATCTGGGACACATTCTCAAACTGTTCCTCCAGATAATCCCCGACCGCTTCTCCCAGCGTCTCACTCTGCGCCAGCAGTGCTTCGGCATCCTCCGCGACCACCACATAGGCGTTGCGCGGCACCTCGCTCTTCTCCTTCAAAAACGCAAGCCACTCCTGCACGGTTGCCTCATCCTCCACAAATTCCTGTTCCAGGATCAGAACCTTCAGATGACTGTAATCCACCATCCGGTTTCCCGCCTGCTCCACTTCATACCACGCCAGCCCGGCATCCTTCGTGTCCCTCACCGCAATCTCAATCGGAAAATCACGATCCTCCAGCTCCGCGGGGGCACAGCCTGTCATCACAAGCAGGACAACTGCACAGATCACCGCAAGCGCAAGCAGCCTCCTTCCCCATTTTTTCTGTGCGGCAAAGACGGGGGCAAGCACCAGAAACGGCGTACCGACATACCACAAGAACCGCTCGTACCAGTCAAAGACCGCCCGGCTCCGGTAAAAACAGATCGCTGCCACAGAAGCTGCCACCGCCACAGATCCATAGAAAATCCACATGTAATTTTTCCCTTTTGGCATTTTGCGAATAGGTTTCCATAATTTCTCTGCTATGCTGCTTCCGTAAAAGACGCAGCTGTTTAAAAGTGCGTACAGCGTAAAGAACCACACGCCGAACATAAACGCGTCTGTTCTTTTCAAAAAGCCGCCGGATATTTTTACCGTGCTCATCAGCGTGACTGCCGGATAATCCATCCCCGCAAGCGCCGGTACCCCGAAAATTCCCTCCAGAACCAGATAGAGCACCGCATGGAGACATCCCACAAATAGGATTGCCCTCTTTCCCGCCGCAAACAATGTTTCCTGCCGCTCGACATACGTTCCCGAAAAAAGGAGGAGAAATGCAAAGGAAAGATTCAAAAACACCCCGTAAGCTCCGCCTGCCACGCCCTTTAAGCTGCTCATTCCAAGCGGCGCCCAGTAATCGGTGCACACTTCATCCGCCGCAGCAAAGAGCATGAGAAACAGCGGGATCAAAAGAAACCAGAACAGCATCTCATAGACTCTCGCCCGTCCCTCGATTCCCCCCGCAAGTCCATACAGTACCAGCAGCATGATAACCGAAAGGACCAGATAAAACGATTCTCCGCGCAGAAGATCCCGGAGAATAATGTCTGCAAACAGATACGCCACATACCCTGCAAGCAGCACCAGATAAATCAGATAACCGGTCTGTACGATTCCTCCCCCGATCCTTCCCAGCTGCCGCTCCATATATTCCGGATAAGATTCCTGTGCGGGCGGCGCAAGCCTGCGCAATATCCATAGATACGCGAGCGCTGCCGCCATCCCGATTCCGATTGACAGAATGCCGTCTCTCCCCGCCGTCTTCGCAAGCATCTGCGGAACGAGAAGTGTGCCGATACCGAGCAGATCATACGTCATCAAGCGATACATCTGGCGTCCCGATATCCTGTTATTTTCTGAAAACATAATCCGTTCCCTCTCTGTCACAATTTCATCCGCAGCTTTCTGCGGTTATTTTTCTTCGCGTAGATCGGGCGTTTCCAGAGCAGCCGAAGCGGCTGCCGCCAAAGGAAATCGCGTTCATCTTCATAATCGTTCAGATCTGCCGCCACATACGGCATCAGGTACGGCACGCCAAAGCTTTTTAAGTGCGACAGATGGATCAGCACGGCTGCCTGCCCGATGATCAGTCCCCCCACAATTCCAATCGTATTCCCCATCGCTCCGGGCAGCCGCACTCCCGCCTCCCGCAGCAGTTCAAACGAAAGCTCCATGATAATCACCTCAATCACCGCCGGAAACGGCACGCCGCTCCTGGCGTCCGCAAAGGACAGCAGGAGCGTGGTCGGCAGAATCTGTGTGTGGAAATTGGTGACCGCCAGATAGAGTCCCGGCAATGTCATGGCAAAAAAGGATGCAAAATAGCGCAAAAGGCGCTCAAAGCTTGCGATCTCCCAGCGGTTATAGTAATCGTCGCTCGTCTTGATAAAGGAATTGTAATCGGTCGGCAGAATGAGCGCGATCGGCGAATTGTCCGACAGCACAACCACTCTGCCGTCAAGGATGGACATTGCCGCCCGGTCCGGCCGTTCCGTCGTCTGAAACTGTGGAAACGGGGAATACCATTTTTCCTCCGACAGCTGTTCAATGACTCCGCTGTCGAGTACCCCGTCAATCTCAAATCCCTCCAGCCGCTCCTCAATCTTTGCCACCAGCTCCGGGTAGGCGATCCCTTCCATATAGACCAGATAGACGTTGGTGTTGGAGCGCACGCCCATTTTTTTCTCTTTTACCTTGACCTGTGGCGACCGGATTCTCTTGCGGATCAACGCCGCATTCTGTTTTACCGAATCCCCGAATCCCTCGTTAGAACCACGCACCACTTTTTCCGAGTCCGCCTCGTTGATCCCCATATTCGGATAACCGTCGTCCGGTATCTTTACCGCCCTGTCAAATCCGTCCACAAACAGGATCACCTCTCCGGTCAAAAGCCCGTCCACCGCATCCTCTATCGTATCAAAATAAGTTGCATCCGAAATTCCCAGCGCATTCTCCTCCAATGCCTGATAAATTTCCTCCTTCCCAAGCCCCTTTAAATACTTCAGCACCTCACTCAGTGCCGAAGTCCCCATGTCCACCGACACCTCAATAAACGTCAGATAACATGCCACATCCATCTGCCTGCCAAGCATCAATTCCTTCTTTTTAATATCATCGCACTCATGAAAAAACTCCTCCATCTGCGCGATATTCTCACTTAATCTCTTTGAAACCGCTACCTTTTCCTTCATAATATCCCTCATTTCCCGGCAACTAAAAAAGGATAAGCCTACGGCTTATCCTCAAAAATTCATTTCCCTTATTCTATGCAATTTTAACCAGATTATACAAAGCTCCCTTACTCCTGCTCTCTGATCATTTCCTTGACCGCCACAACCTGATTTTTGACATGCTTATGCATTGCTTCTGTCACACGTCCCTTATCCTTTGTCATCAATCCTTCCACGATCTCACTATGTTCCCGCATCAGTGTCGGATAATTTCTCTCATCCTTTAAATATTCCACACGGTAACGGTACATCTGCTCTCTCAAATTATTGAGCATATTGACGAGTTTTGGATTGCCGGTCGCCTGATAAATAATATCGTGAAACTGCACATCCGCAGCGGCGATCTTTTTCAAATCCTTTGATTTGGTAGATTCCTCAAACTCATGCATTGTTTCCGTCAGAGTATCTAACTGTTCCTTTGTCATCTGCTCACATGCAATCGATGCTGCAAGTTCATCTAACGCATCACGGATCTGAAGCACATCCTCCATATCCTTTTCTGTCATCTTGGCGACTTCCGCACCTTTTCTCGGAATCGTGACCGCTAAGCCCTCCTGCTCTAACATGCGGATCGCCTCACGGATCGGTGTACGGCTGACGCCTAACTTTGCAGCAAGCTGCAGTTCCATCAGACGCTCTCCGGGTTTTAACTCTCCTTTTAAAATCGCCTCACGCAGTGTGTTAAACACCACATCCCGAAGTGGCAGATACGCATCCATATTCAGCGTCAAATCGTCTGTCATAAACCTGTTTTCCTCCATTTCTTCGCTTATCTCATGTTGTTGTAAATACTGGTCAGGTAAACCTGCTTTGCCAGTCCGGATGCCTGCATCGCCTCATATGCCGCAACCGCTTTCTCCTTATCATCAAACAGTCCGAATACCGTCGGACCACTCCCGCTCATCATAGCTCCCGCAGCTCCATGTTCCATCATATGTTCTTTGATCCCTGCGATTACCGGATAATTCGGAATCGTCACAGTTTCTAAAACATTTCCCATATCTGAGGTAATGGCTGCAAGGTCTTTTCGTCTGATGTCTTCCACCAGACGGTCAATATCCGGATGAACTGTATTTTCATCCAGCTTCAGATTCTCATATACAAACTTTGTCGATACAGAAATCTGTGGTTTTGCGATCAGTATCGGACATTTTACCATCGGTGGAAGTGCGGTAAGCTGCTCACCAATTCCTTCTGCAAGTGCGGTTCCACGCATAATGCAGTAAGGAACATCTGCACCGATCTTAACCCCACGCTGCATCAGTTCTTCTTTGGACAGTCCAAGTTCAAACATACGGTTCATACCATAAAGTACCGCTGCAGCATCTGTACTTCCACCGGCCATTCCCGCTGCGACCGGAATATACTTGTGCAGCTTCACATCGATACCGTCCCTGATCTGAAATTCATCCATCAGAAGTTTTGCTGCCTTGTAGACAAGATTATTCTCATTTGTCGGCAGAAAAGACAGATTTGTCGTCATTGTAATCCCGCCTGCTGTCTTTTTCATTTCAAGACGGTCAAACAGGTGGATGGTCTGCATGACCATTTTCACTTCATGGTACCCATCCTCACGTCTGCGCACAACATCAAGCCCAAGATTTATTTTTGCAAGTGCTTTTACTGATATTTCCTTCATAATCCCCATACCATCGTCATGTATTTTCGTTGTTTTTTGTATACAACATAAATCTTATCATTTTAAGGCAAAAAGGTCAATTCCATCTAAATTATTTTTCCCGAAAAGCCGATATATTTTACAGAAGAAAAAGGAAAAAATGCATGAACAAATCAGTCATTCATTTACTGGAATGGAGGAATTATTTATGACTATGAATGCAATTAACAGCGTAAATTCAACAACTAACAGCTATCAGACAAGCACAGCTTCTAAGACAGCTTCTACATCTACAGACAAAACCACAACATCTGATAAGGCAGAAACCGGTGTCGTATATGAGAAATCTTCTCAAACAGACAAGGATACCGTTACCAAAAAAACTGACTATGCAATGGTTGCAAAATTAAAAGCAGATGCTGAGCAGCGTACTTCCCAGTTACGCAGCCTGGTTGAAAAAATGATGACCAAGCAGGGAACCGCAATCGCAAATGCCGATTCCATGTGGAGCTTCTTAGCAGATGGTAACTTTACCGTTGATGAGGAAACACAGAAACAGGCTCAGGCAGATATCGCTGAGGACGGCTACTGGGGTGTAGAGCAGACCTCTGACCGTATCCTTGATTTTGCAAAAGCCCTTTCCGGCAACGATCCGGAAAAAGCAGATCTTTTGATCGACGCTTTCAAAAAAGGCTTCGAAGATGCAACAAAATCCTGGGGCAAAGATCTGCCGGATATTTCCCAGCGTACCTATGATGCTGTTTTGGAGAAATTTGACAAATGGAAAAACGGTTCTACCACCGAAACTGCAGGAACTGAAACAGAAAATTAATATGTAAATTCTATCACATGAAAAAAATGCAGGAATCATATTTTATGGTTCCTGCATTTTTACTTACAAACTTTTTCGCTGCGGTAATTCCTGTATTCCAGATAATAATGTTACCGCAGCGTGTGTAATCTAATCTGTTATTTTTCTTCTAAGATCTTCTCAATACTTGCTAATTTCACACAAACAACAAAGATTTCTGCTGCTGTTGTCAGATCCTCTAAGCTTGGATAAGACGGTGCGATACGGATTACGGAATCTTTCGGATCCTTTCCATACGGGAACGGTGCACCTGCCGGAGTCATCACAACACCTGCTTTTTTTGCTTTTGCAACAACATTCTTTGCACAGCCCTCTAAAGTCTCATAAGTGATGAAGTAGCCTCCCTTTGGTTTGTACCAGGTTCCTACGCCCAAATCGCCAAGTTCTTTGTCAAACATGTCTGTGATCATCTCGAACTTCGGACGTAAGGATGCAGCATGTTTGCGCATATGCTCTGTGATGCCGTGGATGTTCTTAAAGAAACGTACATGGCGGAGCTGGTTTACCTTATCATGACCAATGGTCTGAACCTTTAACTGTTTTTTGATATCCTCCAAGTTGTTTGCGGAAGTTGCGATTGCAGCAACACCGGAACCAGGGAATGTGATCTTACTGGTGGAACAGAATTTGTATACCATATCCGGGTTTCCTGCACGCTTACACTCTGCAAGGATCTCAATCAGATGATCCTGATCGATATCATATAAATGATGTACACAGTAAGCGTTATCCCAGTAGATACGGAAATCTTTTGCAGCCGGTTTCAATCTTGCAAAACGGCGCACAGTCTCATCTGAATAGGTGATACCCTGTGGGTTGGAATATTTCGGAACACACCAGATACCTTTGATTGCCTCATCTTTGCTGACTAAATCTTCTACCATATCCATATCCGGACCGGTTGGCAGCATTGGTACATTAATCATTTCAATGCCAAAATATTCTGTGATGGCAAAATGTCTGTCATATCCCGGAACCGGGCATAAAAATTTTACTTTATCTAATTTGCACCATGGAGTACTTCCCATAACACCGTGTGTCATGGAACGTGCAATCGTATCGTACATGATATTTAAACTGGAGTTGCCATAGATAATGATATTATCCGGGTTGCACTCGATCATATCGCCGATGAGCACTTTCGCCTCATGGATACCGTCAAGCACACCGTAGTTGCGGCAGTCTGTTCCGTCTTCACAGGTCAGATCCACATAGGATGCTAAGACGTCCATCATTCCCATTGACAGATCAAGCTGTTCCTGGGATGGCTTTCCTCTGGACATGTCAAGTTTTAATCCACGCTGCTGGAATTTCTTGTACTCTGCCTCGAGTGATTTCTTTTCGGCTAACAGTTCTTCCTTTGTCATTTCCTGGTAAGATTGCATTGTTTGCTTCCTCCTCTTGGTTCGCTATACATTATTTATCATTCATGGGAATATTCCCCTTTGATCTTGTGGAAATATTCTCTGATCTGCTTTTCATAACCGTTTTCTGACGGTCTGTAAAACTTCCGGCCGGTCAGTCCGTCCGGCAGATACTGCTGCTCTACATAATGATTCGGATAGTCATGCGCATATTTATAGCCTACGCCGTGACCGAGCTTCGATGATGATTTGTAGTGGGCGTCCTGTAAATGTGGCGGAACCGGAGCTGTCATCGTATTTTTGACTGTCTCCATCGCCTCGCTGATCGCCGTAACGGCGGAGTTGCTCTTTGGCGCACTCGCCACATAGGTAACCGCCTGCGCTAAGATGATCTGCGCTTCCGGCATTCCAATACGTTCTACCGCCTGTGCCGCTGACGTTGCAACCACGAGTGCCATCGGATCTGCATTGCTCACATCCTCTGAGGCACAGATCATGATCCTTCTTGCAATAAACTTGATATCCTCCCCCGCATACAGCATCCGCGCTAAATAATAGACTGCCGCATCCGGATCGGATCCGCGCATACTTTTGATAAACGCAGATACGGTATCGTAATGGTTATCGCCGGACTTATCGTACTTTACCACACGCTTCTGGATACATTCGGAAGCAACGGAAAGCGTGATATGTATCAGACCGTCCCCGCTGCGCTCAGTTGTAAGGATTCCAAGCTCCACCGCAGTCAATGCCGCACGCGCATCACCATTTGAGATATCTGCAAGGAAATCTAAGGCATCCTCATCAATCACGGCATGGTATGCACCCATACCTTTTTGCGTATCATTTACCGCCCGCAAAATAAGAGTTTTGATATCCTCTTTTTCTAAGCTTTTCAGTTCAAAAATGATCGAACGGGAAAGAAGAGCCCCATTGACTTCAAAATAAGGATTCTCAGTCGTCGCACCGATTAAGATGATGGTTCCATCTTCCACGAACGGCAGAAGATAATCCTGCTGTCCCTTATTAAAACGATGGATCTCGTCGATAAACAGGATCGTCTTTTTTCCAAACATCCCCATGTTATTCTTCGCCTTAGCAATGACATCTTCCATGTCTTTCTTCCCGGCAGAAGTTGCATTCATCTGTAAAAATTCTGCGCTTGTGGAATTGGCAATAACCTTCGCAAGCGTTGTCTTTCCGGTTCCCGGAGGTCCATAGAGGATGATGGAGCTGAGCTTATCCGCCTTGATCGCACGGTACAGTAACTTGTCCTTCCCGATGATATGCTGCTGTCCGACCATCTCATCTAAAGTCGTCGGCCGCAGACGCGATGCAAGCGGTGACTCCGTCTCTTTTTTCTGTTCTCTCATATATTCGAATAAATCCATGTTTCAACCTGTCTTTCTGTTGCGTACATTTGCTCTTTTTGCATTTTTCATTCTGCAATCTTGCATTTTAAAGTTTAAAAAAACATTCTTTTGCAATAATTCCTGCAAATATGACAGATTCGCTTTTCAAAAATTCATTCATCTATTACCATACAGGAATTTTTCCGCTTTTGCAAGACGTAAAATTATTTTCTCTGTTCTGTATGTTTTTCCCTGAAAATCTGTCACCTTACTGTGCAAAAGCATGGACATACTTCTGAAATGTTTCTCCACGCTCCTCAAAGTTTTTAAAATAACCGTAAGATGCTGCTGCCGGTGAAAGGATACATGCGCCTCCCGGTTCGGTCATCTGTACTGCTGCTTCAACTGCCTGCTCTAAATCTTCCGCATAGACACAGTTCTCACAGTCGCCGACTTCCCCGAAAATACGTTTTCCGGATGCGTATGCACAGATAAACTGAAATTCTTTATGCTCCCTGATAAATGCAACCAGAAGATCATAATTAATTCCACGGTCCATACCCCCGATCAGGACCGTCTTTGCATCCGGAATACTCATCGCCGCATTGATGGCAGCCTCCGGGATCGTTGAAATCGAATCGTCATAATATCTGACGCCCCGATAAGTTCCGACATACTGCAGGCGGTGCGGCAGTCCTTCAAAGTCTGCCATGCTCTTTAACACAGCCTCTTTTTCGCATCCAAGCAGTTCTGCCACACGCTCCACAAACTGTGCATCATACTGATTATGCTCTCCGGCAAGTTTCAATTCATAATGCACACCTTTGGGCTGATGAAGCACTGTCCTTTGCGCCTTTGTATCGATCTGCGGCACATTTTCTCCCACAAAGAAATAATCTCCGCTCTTCTGATACGCCGCAATATGGCTCTTTGCCTCAAAATATTTTTCTACTGTTCCATAATAGTCAAGATGCTCCTCATAGAGGTTTAAAAAGATTGCAATGTGCGGTGACACATTCGTATGTGCAAGCTGATGGCAGGACATCTCATAAACAATGATCGTATCTTCAGTCACTTCCTCGAAATAATCAAGACAAGGCTGTCCAATATTTCCAAGCAGTAACACAGGTCTGCTGCTGCATGCCTTCAAAACAGTATAGAGCATTGCAGACGTCGTACTTTTCCCTTTGGTTCCGGTGATTCCTATTA
>ENA-ORLM01002023-ORLM01002023.1-human-gut-metagenome-genome-assembly--contig:-NODE-2023-length-11384-cov-1.883435_pt1 | contig 11384 bp, 8 predicted proteins | sample MGYA00243063_ERZ508815 | MGnify/ENA primary metagenome ERZ508815 (study PRJEB26277, sample SAMN04329768) | human gut metagenome | biome: human-associated habitat | host: Homo sapiens | place: USA...
GTAGCGGCGGCAGACGTCGCCACCCATGCCGCGGCTGGCAAAGTACTCGCGCGGACGGCCGTCCTTACCGCGCATAAGCATGGTGTGGTAGAACTGGGCGGTCTCGGCGCACAAATCGTAGATGCGGGCACGCTTGGTGCCGCGCTCGCGGCGATCTCCGGTGTCATGCAGCTCAATACCCGCGCGATCGGCCAAATAACGGATTGACTCGGGAAAGCTCAGGTTCTCGCGCTTCATGATATAGGTGAAGACGTCGCCACCCTCGCCGCAGCCAAAGCAATGCCACACCTGCGTGGCGGGGATAATGTGGAAGGACGGCGTCTTCTCGCCATGGAAGGGGCAGCATCCCCAAAACTCATGGCCGCGAGGCTTGAGCTCGACCGTTTCCTGCACGATGGCAACCAGGTCAGACGCAGCGCGTACCTGGTCTTTTTCCTCATCGCTAATCACGGATGCTCACCCCCTGATCGCCCAAGTTGTGACGAATATCCTCGATATTACCCTCGACGGTCGCGATCAACTCATCCAGCGAATCGAACACGCGCGACGGACGCAGCCAACGCGTAAACGCCAGCGAAACAGAAGAGCCGTACAGGTCGCCCGTATAACCAATTAAATTAGCCTCGAGATGCGCCGAAGCGACATCGTCGGCATACGTCGGCGGCAGTCCGACGTTCACGGCAGCGGGCCACGCGGTGTCATCGACCAGCACCAGACCCTCATACACGCCATCGGCAGGCACCTGAATACCGTCGGGAACCTGCAGGTTTGCCGTGGGAAAGCCCATGCCAGAGCCCTCGTGACGGCCGCGAATAACACCGCCACGCACCATATACGGACGGCCGAGTAACTCAGCAGCAAGCTCCACATGGCCCTGTCCCAGCTCATGACGAATGCGGGTGGCGCAAATGGCCTCACCGCCCTCGCAAAGCAGGTCGTGACCATACACATCAACGCCGTGCTCGGAACCCCAGGCGCGCATCTCAGCAACACCAGAAGCACCGCCACGACCCAGCCTAAAGTCGCTGCCAACGCGAATCGATCGAATGTCGACCAGACGCGACACCAGCGAGAGAAAAGCAACATGGTCAAGCGCCGCAACCTCAGGCGTAAAGGGAACGGCCACCACCGCATCGACCCCAGTTTGAGCCAGGGCATGCAGACGGTCGGCCGTCGTCATCAATTTTTGAGCGGGCGAAGGGCTCACCACGACGTCCGGGTCGGGATCGAAGGTAACTACGACCGCCTTGCAGCCATGGGCACGGGCATCACGGACAAGCGCTTCGATGAGTTCCTGGTGTCCACGGTGAACGCCGTCGAACACGCCGATGGCAATCGATGCGGCACCCAAGTGCCCGCACTCATCAAACACATCGGCAGTAACGATGCGAGCCTCGTCCGACTCGCCCGCGAAAAAGATACGCGCGAGCTCGCGAGCGGACAACATCATCGAACACCGCCGATTGCCTGCGGAAACACGTGCTCCATGACAAAGCGGCCACCCTCAATGCGGGCGAGCGCCTTGAGTCCCCCATCGAGCACCAGCGCAAACGGCGCCTTCGAGGCATCGAAATCGGCAAGCGCACGCTCAACGGGAATGCGTCGACCGCAGAGCAGATCGTCGGCAAGATTGCCCGGCAAGTCAACACGTGTGGCGCCCAGGGCCGCAATGGGATCCAGGGCAAAGCCAGCCGCGGACTCGGGAGAAAGCTCCTCGACCGCATGACAAGCGCCAATGGAAACAACACCGGAGGCCGTGCGGCGCAGCGCGGAAATATGCGCGGCGCTATCGCAAGCGCGGCCCAGGTCGCGAGCGAGCGCACGGATATAGGTGCCCTTGCTCACCGAGAACGCCACGGTCCACACACACGTATCACCTTCGCCGCCCACGGCGATCAGGTCGGCGGCATAGACCTCGACGGGGCGCGGAGGTAGGTCCACCGCATTGCCCTCGGGAGCAGACTTGTAGGCGCGAACGCCATTGACCGAGATAGCCGAAAACGCCGGCGGCACCTGCATCTGCGGACCCAGCATGGCGACCAAGCGCTCACGCGCATAGGCAGGATCGCGGAGCTCGTCGGCAACAGCCACCGTGCGGACCGCCTCGCCCTCCGCATCATCGGTATTGGTCTCGACGCCAAACGAGATATCGGCAACGTAGCTTTTGGTATCAAGCGTAAGCATGCCCAGCAGACGTGTGGCCTGACCCACGCCCACCACCATGACGCCCGATGCCATGGGGTCGAGCGTTCCGGCATGACCGACGCGCCGCTCATGGAGGGCGCGTCGGCATTGCGAAACCACGTCGTGGGACGTGCAGCCCACCGGCTTATCGACGGCGAGCAGCATATTCAATTGAGAAGGCGTACGACGAGCCATGTACCATCCAAAAAGTTAGAGCTCGACGGTCACCGAAGCGGGATCCTCCCCTACCAGCTCGGCCAGCATGGGAAGTGCCACGGCGAGCGTCTCGCGAATCGTTCCGTTGTTGGAAAAGCCGGCGGCGGCATGATGCCCGCCACCGCCAAAGTTGGCAGCGATCTCGGACACATCGAGGTCACCCTTGGAGCGCAGGTTGCCGCGCACCTTGGTATCGCCGTCGATGCCCTTTAAGAACAGGCAGACCTCGACGCCCATCACCGAACGCACCACATCGACCAGACCGTCACATTCATCCGAGGTGACGCCGCAGGCCTCAAGGTCGCTCTGGAAGGCATAGCTATACGCCACGCGCCCGTGCGCGACCGTCTTGATACGGCCCATGACAATGGACTTGAGGTGCAAAAACTCGACGCGCATGCTCTGATAGACCTCGAGTGCGACACGAGCCGGATTGGCGCCATGCGCCACCAGGCGCGAAGCAGCATGGAACGCGGCAGCATCGGCGTTCTGGTACTGGAAACGACCGGTGTCGGTCACCAAGCCACACAGCAGGCAGGTTGCAACGCCATCACGTGCGACAATGCCGCAATTGTCCAAGAAGCGGTCGATGATCATGGCGCAGGCTGCGGCGCCGACGCACCTCAGGCTCAGCTCGGCAAATTCCTCGCGCGCCGGATGGTGATCGAAGCACACCACATGCGACGAGCGGCGGAGCACCTCGGCTGAGTTGTTCAGACGCTCGACGACCGGCACGTCCACCGAGATGAACAGGTCAGGATTGCCGGTGTACGCAGATGCCGGCACCAGGCGATCGGAGCCTTCCATAAAGCGGTAGATGCGCGGAACCGGGTCATCGTCTGCCAGCAGCAGCGCAATGTCCTTGTTGGGGAAAAACTTCATGAGCGAAAGGCCCAGACCCAACACGGAGCCCAAGGCATCGCCATCGGGAGAAGTATGTCCCGAAATCGCAATGGAGGACGCATCCTCGATGAGCTCGAGGATGCGTCGCTGAATATCTGCAGACTCGCACGATGCGAGGTCGGCGGAATTACTCATCTAAAGCTGCCTCCTGGGCGGCATCCGCTATGGGATAGCCGTCCTCATCCTTTTCGATCGCAAGCGTGGCGGGAACGTTTTCCAGCGCACGCGTGATGCGCTCGGCCTCATCGGTCGAGCGATCGATGCGAAAATCGAGCTCGGGCGTGACGCGCCAATCGAGCGAGCGGGCCAACAGGCTACGGATGCGACCCTTGGCGCTGGCGAGCGCCTCCATGACCTCGTCGTAGCGGCTCGCGTCGCACGACACGTACACGCGCGCGAACGAACGGTCCACCGCGACCTCGACCGCGGTCAAGGTGACCAGGTCGAGACGCGGATCGGAAACCTCAAAGAGCAGGATATAACCGAGCTTCTCGCGAAGCTGTTCGCCCAGACGGCGGGTTGCCTGCGTTTGCTTCATAGCGCTACCCCCTACTCGGTACGGGCAACCTGGTCGATGCGGTAACCCTCGATCTGGTCGCCGGGCTTGATGTCCTGGAAGTTCTCCAGGCCAATGCCGCCCTCGGAACCGCTCTTGAGGCTCTTGGCCTCGTCCTTGTAGTGGCGCATCGAGGCGATCTTGCCGTTGAAGACCACGATGCCGTCGCGCACCAGGCGTACGGAATCGGTCGCGGCGATTTCACCCTCTTCGACGCGGACACCGGCGGCGATGCCGACTTTGGGCACCTTGAAGGTGTCCAGGACGGTCGCGGTACCCGTGGAGACCTCGACCTCGGTGGGCTTGAGCATGCCGATACGGGCAGCGTCGAGCTCCTCGAGGCACTTGTAGATGACGTCGTAGCAACGGATCTCGACGCCCTCGCGCTCGGCAGCGGAGCGGGCCTTACCGTCGGGACGGACACCAAAGCCGATGATGATGGCGTTGGAGGCGTCGGCCAGAACGACGTCGGTCTCGTTGATGGCACCAACGGCGGAGTGGATCGTGTTGATGCGAACCTCGGACTGATCCATCTTGTCGAGCGAGTCCTGAAGGGCCTCGATGGAACCCTGGACGTCGGCCTTGATGATCAGGTTGAGCTCCTTGACCTCGGCGTCGGCGATGGTCTCGAAGAGGTTCTCGAGCGTGACGTGCTTCACGCGGCTCTGCTCCTCGATACGGGCCTTGAGCGAACGCTCATCGGCCAGGGCGCGAGCCTCACGCTCGTCCTCGAACACGCGGAACTCGTCGCCGGCGTTGGGCACGGACTGCAGGCCCAGGATCTCAACGGCGTCGGAGGGACCGGCCTCGGTGACGGCGTTGCCCTTGGGGTCGAGCATGGCGCGAACGCGGCCATAGGTAAGGCCGGCAACCAGCGTATCGCCCACGTGCAGGGTACCGCGGGTCACGAGCACCGTGGCAACCGAACCGCGGCCCTTGTCGAGCTTGGCCTCGAGGACGTTGCCGGAGGCAAAGGTGTCCGGGTTGGCCTTGAGCTCGAGCACATCTGCCTGGAGCAGCACGGTCTCGAGCAGGTCGTCGATACCGATCTTCTGCTTGGCCGAGATGTTGACGAACATGTTCTGTCCGCCCCACTCCTCGGGGATGATGCCGTACTCGGTGAGCTCCTGGCGCACGCGGTCGGGGTTGGCACCCGGCTTATCGATCTTGTTGACGGCGACGACGATGGGTACGCCGGCGGCCTTGGCGTGGTTGATGGACTCGATGGTCTGGGGCATGATGCCGTCGTCGGCAGCCACGATCAGAATGACGATGTCGGTCACCTTGGCGCCGCGGGCACGCATGGCCGTAAAGGTCGCGTGGCCGGGGGTATCGATGAAGGTGATCTTGCGGTCGTTGATCATGACCTGCGAAGCGCCGATGGCCTGAGTAATGCCGCCCGCCTCGCCGGCAGCGACGCCGGTGTGACGGATGGCGTCGAGCAGCGACGTCTTGCCGTGGTCGACGTGGCCCATGACGGTGACGACCGGGGCACGCGGCTTAAGGTCGGCGGGATCGTCGTAGAACGAGAAGGTGTTCTCCTCCTCGGGGGTGATGATCTTGATCTGACGGCCCAAGTCGTCGGCAACGAGCTCGACGAGGTCGTCGGACATGGACTGCGTCATGGTAAGCGGCGTGCCCAGCAGGAACAGACGCTTGATGATGTCGTTGGCCGGAACGTCGAGCGCCTCGGCGAGCTCCTGGACGGTAACGCCCTGGGAGACCTTGATGGCGTCGAGCTCCTCGGGGTTCACGCCCTGGGCCAGCGCCTCCTCAATCTTGCGCTCTTCCTGAGCCTTTGCGGCCTCGCGCTCGCGCTTCTCCTTGCGCTTTTTGCGGCGACCAGTGGACTCGCGAGAGGCCTCCTCGACGGCGGCACGAGCCTCCTCGAGCACTTTCTCGCGGCTGTACTCCTCGGCCTCGCGAGCCATGCGGCTGTAGTGGTCCTCTTCGTTGTTGTGACCGCCCTTGCGCTTCTTGCCCTTGCCCTGCTTATCGGGGTTGGGGAAGTCCATACCGGCAGCGACGTTGTTGCTGGCGTTGGTGCGATGGCTATGCGGACGGCTCTCGGAGGCGTTGCGCCCGGAATTGTTATCGGAGGCGTTGCGATCATTACGACGGCCACCGCGACGGTCGTTGTTGCCGCGACGGTTACCGCGCTCGGCGGCGCGCTCGGCCTTGGCCTTGTTCTCGGCGTCCTTCTTCTCCTTGAGCACGGTCTCCTGCGCGGCGATCTGGTCGAGCAGCGAACGGAAACGCGAACCGGAGTCAGAGGCGGGGACGGCGCGACGCTGGGCCTCGCGGGCAGCCTCCTCCTTCTCGCGGGCAAGGCGCTCCTGCTCGGCCTTCTTCTTGGCCTCGGCCTCGGCGCGGGCAGCCTCCTCGGCAGCCTGGGCAGCGGCGAACTGGCGGCGCTCCTCCTCGCGTGCCTTCTCGGCAGCGATGCGCTCGCGCTCGGCCTCGGCGGCACGCGCGGCCTCCTCGGCGGCAGCGGCCTGCTCCTCGGCCTGCTTGACGGCCTCGACTTCCTGGGCGCGAGCCTCGATCACCGGGGCGAGCTGCTTGCGGACCATGGCGACGTAGGCGTCCTCCAGGGCGGAGGAAGCGGACTTAGCGGGAATCTTCATATCGGCGAGATGACCCATCAGTTCCTTGGAGGTCATGCCGAACTCTTTGGCCAGGGTGGACACACGGACTTTTGCCATATGACTTCACCTACCCTTTCTGGCACCTTGGGTGCCTAGAGACTGAACGAGCGTGGGAGATGCGCCGGGACCCGCCCGGCGCGACCGCGCGCTAGATCAGGTCCTCCGCATCATCGAAGGCGTCGGTGTCGTGGACACCGCAGAAACGGGAGCCGGGACGGGCCTGGTTGCGGCACTGGATGCCGTCCTCGGACACGTACTCGCAGCGACGGACGTCGTCGTCCTCCTCGTCACCGATCAGGTCGGCGGCGGGCTCCTCGTGAACGGGGACGTTCTTGAGGATGTCGGCGGCAAGGGTCTCGGACTTGATGTCGATGTGCCAGCCGGTCAGGCGAGCGGCGAGGCGGGCGTTCTGGCCCTCCTTGCCAATGGCGAGGGACAGCTGGTCGTCGGGCACGATGACGCCGGCGTAGGCCTTCTCCTCGTCAATGAGGACGCGAGTGACCTTGGCGGGCGACAGGGCGTTGGCGACATAGACGGCCGGATCGGCATCCCACAGGATGACGTCGACACGCTCACCACGGAGCTCGCCAACGACGGCGCGGACACGGCTGCCCTTGGGGCCGACGCAGGCGCCCACGGGATCCAGGCGGTCGTCGAGCGAGTGGACAGCGACCTTGGAACGCTGGCCGGGCTCGCGGGCGATCGACTTGATCTGGACGGTGCCCTCATAGATCTCGGGCACCTCCTGCTCAAACAGACGACGCATGAGCTCGGGGTGGGTGCGGGAGATGACGATCGGCGGACGGCTGTGCTCGCCGCGAACCGGCTGCAGGTTGGAGTTGGGGTCGCGAACGTCGATGATCACGGCCTTGATGTGCTGGTTGTGCAGATAGCGCTCGCCCATCGGACGCTCGTTGCGCTCGTTCTCGTAACGGCGCTGGTCAAAGTGCGGCAGCTCGGCCTCGACGCCGTCACGGATCTTGACGATGGTGAAGTCGGGCGTGGACTGCAGCACGGTACCGCTGATGAGGTCACCGATGCGGCCGGAGAACTCCTCGTAGATCTGCTCACGGGCGGAGTTACGCACGATAGCGTTGATCTCGGCCTTGGCGTGCTGGGCGGCGATGCGGCTCGTGTTCTTGGGGGTGACGTCGATCTCCTCGAACTCGGTGAAGTTGCCCTCCTCGTCCATGGAATCGTCGATCGGCTCCAGGCGGTAGACGTAAATCTTACCGGTGGTGCGGTCGATGGTCACCTTAGCGCCCCAGTCAAGATGCAAAATCTCGGCATAGCTCTTGGCGAGCGACTGCTCCAGACGGTCAATCAGGTAGAGCTGGTCGATGTGCTTGTCCTGGCAAAGCTCCATCAGGGCGGACATCATGTCGGATGCTGCCATCTTACTTTCCTTCCTTCGCGGGCTTGAAGTCATAGGTGGGCTTCAACTTGCACTTTTTAACATCAGAGAAATCGAGGGTGACGGACTCGCCGTCCTCGAGCTCGAGGGTCACGTTCGTCTCGGTCGCGGCGGCAATCTTGCCGGTGTACTTGCGACGGCCCTCGGTGGCGGTGGAGGTGAGCTCGCAGTCCTCGCCCACAAAGCGGGCAAAGTCGCGCGGGCGGCGCAGCGGGCGCGCCATGCCCGGGCTCGACACCTCGAGCGTGTAGCTCGAAGAAATCGGGTCGAGCTCCTCGATTACGTCGCCGACCCACTTGGTATTGGCCGTGACGTCGTTGAGAGACAGGCTCTGACCCTCGGCACCCTCGATACGCACGCGCACGCAGGGGGCCTTGGTGGCGCCCACGAGCTCAACGTCGACAATATCGACATCGTGCTGGGGAGCGACGGCCTCGAGCGCGTCGATGATCGCCTGCTCGGTCTTGGTCTTGACCATTGCGGCACCTCCATCCATACAAAAAAGAAGCGGGGCCGAAACCCCACTTCTTTCAATTACAACTTCATTTGCAAGCAAACTATACCAATAGCTGCGGAAACGTGCAAGCACAGTACGAATCTGCAGGTCAGCGTGCGCACAGCTTCTCCACAAGAATAGGACAATTGACCGAAGACACCATGGCAGGTACATGCAAAACGAGGGACGGCCCAAACGGACCGTCCCTCGTTTATTGCATGCCAGCTTTACACGCAGCGCTTACTTGACCACCAGGTTGACCAGCTTGCCGGGCACGCAGATGGCCTTGACGACCGTCTTGCCCTCGAGCCACTTGGCGACGGCGGCCTCGGCGGCAGCCTGCATCTCCTCGTTGGAGGCATCGCGGGCAACGTCGACGCGGCCGCGGACCTTGCCGAGCACCTGGACCACGATCTGCACCGTGTCCTCAACGGACTCGGCCAGGTCGAACTCGGGCCAGGCGGCGGTATAGGCGTTGCCCTCGCAGCCGAGCGCCTCGTGCCACAGCTCGTCGGCCCAGAACGGGCAGATGGGGGCAAGGACGCTCACGATATCCTTAGCCACGCCGTAGCACAGCGCCTTGTCGCGGGCGGTACCCTCGGTGGCGTTGAGGTAGGCGCTCGCCGCGTTGACGAGCTCCATGACGGCCGAGATCGCGGTGTTGAACTGGCCGCGATCGAAGTCCTCGGTGCACTTGGCGATGGTGCGGTGACGCTCGCGATAGAGCTTCATCGCAACCTCGTCGAGCGCGGACTTGTCGAAGGCCACGTTGGCGTCGCCGGACTGGACGAGCTGCCACACGATACGCCAGGCGCGCTTGATGAAGCGGTTGGCGCCCTCGACGGCCTTGGGATCCCAGTCGAAGTCCTTCTCGGGCGGAGCGATAAACAGGATCGCCAAACGCATGGTGTCGGCGCCGTAGGGCTCGATGACCGAGCTCGGGGGCACGACATTGCCCTTGGACTTGGACATGGTGTCGCCGTTCTCGTCCTTGACCATGCCCTGGCACAGCAGGTTGGTGAAGGGCTCGTCCACGCTCAGCAGGCCCAGGTCGCGCAGCGCCTTGGTAAAGAAGCGACTGTAGAGCAGGTGCAGAATGGCGTGCTCGATGCCGCCAATGTAGTTATCGACGGGCATCCAACGGTCGGCGGCTTCGCGGGAGAAGGGCAGCTTGGTGTTGTGCGGATCGGTATAGCGCAGGTAATACCAGCTGGAGCAGGTGAAGGTGTCCATGGTATCGGTCTCACGCTTGGCCGGGCGGCCGCACACCGGGCAGGTGGTCTCGTAGAACTCCTTGCACTCGGCAAGGGTCTCGCCGGCGCCCAGGTCAAGGTTCTCGGGCAGCGTCACCGGCAGCTGATCCTCGGGCACGGGCACGATGCCGCAGTGCTCGCAGTGGATGGCCGGGATGGGGTTGCCCCAATAGCGCTGGCGGCTGATGAGCCAGTCGCGCAGACGAAACTCGACCTTGCGACGACCGCAGCCCATGGCCTCGAGGTCGGCCACGATCGCAGCCTCGCCCTCGGAGTGCTTACCACCGCGCATGCCGGTGTACTTGCCGGACTGGACGAGCGTGCCCTCGGCAGCGTGGGCGCAATCCCAGTCGACGGTCTCGGCATGGAAGGTATCGATGGTCTCACCGCTGGCCTCGACGGCAGCGCGGTCGTCATCGTCCAGGATGATCGGCACGATCGGCAGGTCGTACTTGCGGGCGAACTCAAAGTCGCGCTGGTCGCCGCAGGGAACGGCCATGACGGCGCCGGTGCCGTAGTCGGCCACGACGTAGTCGGCAACCCACACGGGGACCTTCTCGCCGTTAACGGGGTTTACCACATAGCGGCCCGTAAAGGCACCGTGCTTCTCGAGAGTACCCTGGGCACGCTCGACGGCAGAGATATGCTTGGAGTCCTCGACGATCTTGGTGACGGCCTCCTCGTACTCCGTGCCCTCGACGAGCTCGTGCAGACGGGCGTACTCGGGAGCCAGGACAAAGAAGGAGACGCCAAAAAGGGTATCGGCGCGCGTGGTGAAGACGGTGATCTTGCCCTCGTCGCCCTCGATGGGCTCGCCATCCTGGTCGCACAGGGTAAAGTCGACCTCGGCGCCCTCGGAGCGACCGATCCAGTTGGCCTGCATCTGCTTAACGCGCTCGGGCCAGCCGGGGAGCTTCTCCAGGTCGTCGAGCAGCTCCTGAGAGTACTCGGTAATCTTGTAGTACCACTGCTCAAGGTCGCGCTTCTCGGGCTCGGTGCCGCAGCGCCAGCACTTGCCCTCGGTCACCTGCTCGTTAGCCAAAACGGTCTTGCAGGTGGGGCACCAGTTGACCGGGTTCTTCTTGCGGTAGACCAGGCCCTTTTCCCACATCTTCTCAAAGATCCACTGGCCCCAGCGGTAGTAGTCGGGGCTGCAGGTCTTGACCATGCGATCCAGATCGTAGGAGAAGCCCATGCGCTTCATCGTGGCGAGCGCCTGGTCCATGTTCTTATACGTCCAGGCGGCAGCCTGCGTGTTGTGCTTGATGGCGGCGTTCTCGGCGGGCAAACCAAAGGCGTCGAAGCCAATGGGGTGCAGCACGTCATAGCCGCGCATGCGGGCCTGACGGGCCATGGCATCGCCGATGGTATAGTTGCGCGCGTGGCCCATGTGCAGGTCGCCCGACGGATACGGGAACATCTCGAGCACATACTTTTTGGGCTTGCTGTCGTCGGTGTCGACGGCAAAGAGGTTGGAGTCCTCCCAGGCCTTCATCCACCTGGACTCAATGGCCTGCGCGTCGTAGGCAGGGATCTCGTCCTTATGATCTGTGCAATCGCACATATCAGCTCCTTTAATCTTAGCTGGGGTCGGTCGGCTTATCTTTTTTAGGCACAGCGGGCAGTACAGCGCAAGAAGAAAAGCACAATAATTGGTGTTGTTTTGGTGGGGGACTTGTTTGGAAAAAAGCTAAGGCGCCCGGCCCGAAAGGTT
>ENA-ORLM01002024-ORLM01002024.1-human-gut-metagenome-genome-assembly--contig:-NODE-2024-length-11375-cov-2.661090_pt1 | contig 11375 bp, 6 predicted proteins | sample MGYA00243063_ERZ508815 | MGnify/ENA primary metagenome ERZ508815 (study PRJEB26277, sample SAMN04329768) | human gut metagenome | biome: human-associated habitat | host: Homo sapiens | place: USA...
CGGGAAATAGTTGTAGTCCGGAATCACATGACATTCTTTGTATCCTTCCAACTGGATACTCAGTGAAGTCCCATTATCTGTATAAATCAGTTGTGGCACAGTCGCTCCTTCTGTTTCTGCCGTACGTTCACTCCAATAACGCCCGCTCTTGAAATCAGATCCAATATAAGGATAAGAAGCTATCACATTTTGTTTGGCAGTCATGAAGTATGAGTTCAGATAGTTTGCTAATTTTGCTTTATCAAAGTCACCGGTCAACTCACCATTAGCATCAAATGAAGCGTTGGTTGCTCCCGGAATCCTATTATCCAATAACGCTTGTCTGATAGCTTCATTGGTAGGGATAAATGCGACAAACCGTCCTTTTAAGAAAATATTCATCAGTACTTGATTAGATATAATATCTGTTTGACGCAGTAATTGGGTAAAGCAATAATACGGATAATTCCTGTCCGCACAAATAGCAAGGTTGTAGTTCAAGTCACCACTTTCTGCCATAAATAGCTGATTACAATCAAAGCTGTAGGCACTGCCATTAGAGCCGTCTTTCAGTTTCGTAAATGGGAAGAAGACCTCTCCATTGAATTGAGGATTCAATTGCTGATTGAAAATAGCATTACAAGTAATTTCTCCGTCCTTAACAAACCAGAAGTTCCAACTGGACTGTGTAGGGATTACTTTCATTCCATTCTCCGGCAATTCACTTTCCTGACCACTAGGAATGCTAGCAGAGTGTAAATACATAATATTCTGTTTGGCAGAACTACTGATTTCTGACCAACCATCATCTCCCATTTCTTCCAATCCTTGAGTACTATAAACGGTTCTGATACCTGAAGCATCAAATTGGTCCGCAGTGGGAACAAGCATAATATATTTCACTAAATTAGATGTGTAAGAGGATATCAGGGAAGAACCTCCCAATGCATAAAGGAAAGAACGCGCATCCCGATATTGGAACAAAGGTCCTACTACAGACGCGAATGCACTCGGTTCCTGAATCTCGTTCATTCCATAGAGTGCACCGTTCACACACATGATTTTTTCGTTCAACATTGCCGGATTAATATTGATTGGCGAACCGAGCAAGGATTCCAGTTTTCCTGTTCCTATTTCTTCAGGGAATACCAATGAGCCACCATAGATAAACTGGTATAGAAAATAGTTAAGAGCCAATGGGTCAACCTCTCCCAATGAAGAATAACCTCCGACTTTCCAAAAATTGTCGAAGAAATGATTAATGGCAGTGTTTGACGGTGCAAAGATGCTGTAAGCGGTAGCAGTCAATAACGTGAAATTTAGATAGCTGCTTGTAGGCCATTCGCAAGCAATATTCGGCAGACTGTTGTGCTGATATTGATAAAGTGTATCTACTCCGTATGCCGCAGCATAAGAGTTACTTAATGTATTATCGGCAATATATTCACCGAAAGAATCATATAAATTGAAAAAGATAGAGTATTCATCTTGTTTCTTCAATTCGGTATAAATTGTTTCCAATGGTTCAATCACCCGGTCAACCGTATGAATATAGCCATTATTGGCAATTATTCCGTATTCTTTTACTGACGCGTTAGATACGTTGAATCCATTTTCTCCTGTCCAAGTAGAGTTAGGATAAAAAGCTTCGTAGTTACTCTTCGCATCAATACCTTTCGTCTGGAAATAGCGATAAGAGAATACCGGCAAATAGCGTTCCAAGTGGTATACCATAACAGAAGAACCTGTAGCAGTTGTCTCAATTGTTGGTGCGTCGCTGCTTCTTGTTCGGTGTTTGTAATACAGACCTGCAGCTACATTCTGCTCTTCTTCTGTTTCTGTGTTTCCCGTCGGACGGAAGTTAACCAGTTTTTCCTTATTATAAGAATAATAAAGTACGTGGTAACCTATTACTTTTTTTACCTCATCGACAGGCATGTCGTTAATAGTGGCATAACCTTTTTCGCTTAGATAGGATTGGAAAGCGCTATCGTCTGGTGCCATAATAGTCAGAATTGCTTTACCTTCAAGCATTTGCTTGAAACCAGCAATCTCCACCCCTTGCAGGAAGATGGAATAGTTTCCGTGTTCACTAGAACTTAATACTTCCCATGCGTTGTCTGCTACCCAGTCGGGCACTTCGTAGTGCTCGTCCATGTTGTCTTTACATGCAGTAAAGAGCAACGGAAGGCATAGTAGCCAAAGCATTTTTCGTAAAAATGTTGCGTTTCTCATTGTTTGATAATTTATAAATTTCAAATATATTGCTTTATTCCTCAAAAAATAGTTCGATATATAATGCGCAACTATACACAATCATTGGTACAATAAAGTATATAGTTGTGCTTTTTCATAATATGATTCATTATTAGTTATTCACCGTATGCTTCTTTCCAAGCCTTCTCGTATTCATCTGGGAATTCAAGAGAAAGAGCATAGTTTTCAATCATCGTATATCCATTCTCCGCAATCCGGACAGCATCTCCTGCATTATTTTTATTTAGCCCCCATTTGTCCTCAAAATCATCAGGTATGCCGTCACCATCCGTATCCATTGGACCAGTTACGCTTACAGCAAATTCTACATCCCAAGTATTGGCAAGAGGATATTGGATTTCTAATTGCTGATTACGGAGAATCATACCTTTAGTACCTAACGAGGTTAATTCATCAATAATAAATGAATCAACATTATCACGTTTGGGTAAAACCGGTCCTACATTGTCCACTACCCAATGATAAGCTTCAGTGGCACTGGTTTTGCCAGAAATTTCCGGATGCAATGCATCCGGCTGACTTAAAAAGTTCATTGCACCACTGCAATAGGTACTCCAATTACCTTGCGTGAGTTCAATCCCGTTTAATGTACCATCTTTATCTTCATCATAAAAATTACCGATGCAATAAGAAGAAAATGTTCCGGTACCTGTTCCACCCGTAAATGGTTTGGTGGGATTCACTTGTTGATAGGTATCTACTAAGTAATCTCCACTACTACTTATTTGGTTAAAATGATATTTTGTTTCATCCTCAAACAGAGTCCTATCTGTTGTTGACGGATACGCTGTATTTACCCAAGTATAAGCCGGCCCTTTAATAAAATAATTATTTTCAATAACAGTATTGGAATCTCCAGAAGAATCACCTCCCGCATTATAAGCAGCCCCGTTTCCCCAATTATAGACTACATTGTTGACGTATTGATTTAATCCTTTGACTTTGAAGTTACGGGTTTTATTGTCTGCCAACAAATTGCGGAAACAGGTAATTCCACAGTCTATAGAAGTTTGCATTAACCCACCACAGGAGTGATTTTGGCATCCTTGAGCAATGATTGAATTTTGTATGGTACAATTATAAAGAGATTTGGATTGCTTCTCATTGTTGAAAGAGAAATTTTCATCTGTTGCCCATGTAAAAGAACAATGGTCATAAATTTGGTCATGACCGTGAGCTGCTCCTCCTGCATCTATTTCATCAGCACCATCAACTTGTCTGCCAGCACGCATACGTAGATAACGGATAATCACGTTATTAGCTCCACTGGAAGAAACTCTGCCATTATAAAGTACGATGCCAGGAGCAGGAGCCGTTTGACAGAGAACCGTCTGATTACTTAAGAACACAAGTACTTGCTTGTTTAAATCAATTTTACCTGCTACATTGAATACGATAATTCTACCTGGCTGACTGACGGCATCTCTCAACGAACCTGTACCGCTGTTGTTCGTATTAGTTACAACATAAACTTCTCGAGCATTGCTAGCACGAGCTCCTTCAGAATTTCTACCATATCCTACTGCGCCCGGAAATGCCCGTGCATTGTCAGCAAAGACAGGAAATGCCGGACCAGAACTTGTATTCCCCCCACTTTCTTCCTCCTCTAAATATGAACTATGAGGATTAATGGCTGGGTCTGCATCTTCCTCATCTACAGGTTCTTTGTCTACGCAAGCCGCTAACGACGAAAGCGAAAACAAAAAGAAATATAAAATGCTTGTTAAGCATCTCACGGCAATTGGATATGCCTTTTTTTGAAAAGATACTGTGTTTTTCATCAACATAAATTATAATTTTAATTGTTAATTTGATTAATAAATAAAATCAAACTTAAAAAGTGTACATCTATATGGAATACACTCAATAGTTCAGTTCAATACATCCCATAATGAAAGGTCCTGTTGCTTTAGCGTCATTATCTCTCATTTTCTCTCCTATATAATACTCAAAACTACCGTCACGATAAGGCTTACCGCCTAATCCACCCACTTGGCAACATCTTGTCAATGTCAATGTTCCGTCCGAATTTGAGATTAGCAGTTTATTGCACAGCCCCTTAAAGGCTTTTTCAGCAATAGCACGATACTGACTATCAATGTATCCTTTATTCACAGCTTTCATATAGGCATACATACATTGCGCCGTAACAGAAGCTTCCGGGAAATTACCGGTACGTGAAGGTTGGTCAATTACCTGATACCACAAGCCATTTTTATCTTGGTATTTTGAAAGGGTTTCTGCTAATTCCTTCGTCCATTTAATCATATCAGCATAGCCTGAATGATCTTGGGGAATATATTCCAAAGCATCTACCAAAGCCATAAACCACCAACCGATACTACGTCCCCAGAAATTAGGAGAATGGCCAGTTTCCGGATCAGCCCAGCGCTGGCTCCGGTCCTCATTCCATGCATGATAATAAAGTCCCGTCTTGGTATCGTATGTATGCTGATGGCAGAGAGTGAACTGTTTAACAGCCTCATCAATCCATTCCGGACAATTAAATTCAGCTCCATATCGAGCCATAAAAGGAGAAGCCATATACAATCCATCCAACCACATCTGATAGGGATATATTTTTTTATGCCAAAAACCTCCATCTGTTGTACGAGGTTGCTTTTTCAGCTGATCTATCAGATTCTCGATAGCCAATTTATATTTCTCCTTTTTGGTTTCCTTGTACAAATCAAACAGAACTTTTCCGGAATTTATATAATCCAGATTATAGGTTTCTTTCTTATATAAATGAATCTCTCCTTTGTCGTCTACCAAAGAATCAGCCCATGCCTCTACATAATCAAAGTACCTACGGTCTCCTGTTTTCTTCCAAACTTGTAACATCGCACAACAACCTACTCCTTGCGCATAACCAAAATACAGGCGTTTTCCATGATCCAGTTGCCACGCTTCCGGAAAACGACGAATTTCCGAATCGGCAAACAGACGATAATAAGTGTCGGGAGCAAAAGTATCCGTACGGAAAGGAACTGCCGGAAGTCCGGCTTTATTAAACAGATTCACTCTAAAGAAAGTCCCATAACCGTAGCGTACAGCTACAGGTGCAGAGACATAAGTTGAAGAAAGTGTTATCAAACTTCCATCAATCACAGCATCAGCCGGATAAAACCGCGCATCATTGCCGGCAATAAAAAATCCTTTTACCGGTTCATTGCCGGGTGTCTGCAGGCCACCTTCCGCAAATTCAAAATCTAATGTAATTTCTCTCCCATTCACTTTCATTGATTTGTAGAGAGGTCCTGAATAAACAATCTTTTTACCATATTGCTTTGCTAATGCCCAAGCTGCCAGCCGTTCGCCCGGTGCAACTTTATTTCGTGGATGTATGTCGGTAGAATCGGCTGCATCCGTCACTACTGCCATACCAATATTTTCAAGTCCACTTAACCATGTTTTTAATTGTGCTTCACGAATACCTGCCGGTTGCTTGTAATGTGGTGCAATCTGTACAAAATAGAAAGGCATATCCGGCTGATTCCATTCTTTCCGCCAACTATTAATCAGGTTAGTAAATACTTCCTGATATTTCTCATAACGAACAGAGTTGGATTCTCCCTGATACCAGATATCTCCTTTTACAGTGTACCCTACCATAGGAGCAATCATGCCATTCCACAAAGTAGCCGGAACCTTACACTTATCTTTTTCCCTACTCACCCTTTCTTTTGAATATTGTTTTAAGACATCAGCATACAGCGGATTGTTTTCCATCACTTTCATACTTGTCCAAGATTCAGCATGTGTTCCTCCCCAAGTAGACTGAATTAATCCAACCGGTGTACTCAATTCTTTATACAATTTACGTCCAAAGACAAATCCTACAGCAGAAAAGTCTTTCAGATTCTCCGGATTACAAACCACCCACTTTCCAACGCAATCTTCTTTCTCACCATCAGGTGCCAGTTGATGCTCTACATGAAACAGGCGGATTTCCGGAAAATCAGCATCTTTCATTTCTTCCGCTTCATTCAACATTCCTGTTTTCCATTTCACTTGCGGATTACGGGCTACGGGAAATTCCATATTTGACTGTCCCGTACAAAGCCAAACTTCACCTATTAATATATTATTGATCCGGATCTTATTATCACCTTTCAACATTACAGATTGTCCGGAAGTAGCAGCCGGTGTTTGTATCATCAGTTCCCAATGACCGTTTGCTAAAGCAGTCACCTTGTATTTCTTATGATCCCATGAAGTCTTTACCAAAATCTTTTCTCCGGGACGTGCTTTTCCCCAAAAACGTACTTTCGCATTTTGCTGAAGTACCATATTATCTGATAATATAGAAGGAAGTTGTATATCTGCATGAATACCTATTGGAAAGAAACAGACCAATAACCACAGACAAAAAATAATTCTACAGAATTTCATTGTATTTTATAGTTTTAGATTCAATATTTTACTGAATAAGCACATGTCAAAGATACCGCATTACATGGTAGAGTTAAAGAAAAGGAATATGGAGAATTCGACTTTCTTATGTAAATTCATATGTGTACAGCCCATCACACGCCTATTTTGTACGATTTTACAGGCTATGTACGATTTTCCAGTCTTTCTACCATTCTTTTTTAATTCACTTTATTTATCTCAACCTTTCTCATAACCAATGCATCAATAATATCTTCATCTATCTTCACATCTTTTTTAGCCGTAATAGTCAAATTGTCAAAACAGAAATTGGATAATTTATATTGTTTTGATTTCTCTACAGCAAAAAAGGAATCACAATCCAGATGAATATTACGCATTGTAATATAGCTGGAATACGAGACTGGCATATCCTTGCGATCTTTCAAATCATAAAACTGTGTCCAAGGAGCAATAAAGATACAATTGCGGACATTTCCTTTTATGTCTTCAACGAGGATGTACTTATATTGTTGGGGAGTATCCGGACGCATTTTCAACCACAACAGGCGTTTAGCCTGATCCAGATTGCAGCGTCGAAGAATTATATTATGATTATATATCGATTCGCTACCGCAAGTCAGCACTCCGTGACAGAATCCAAAAGTACAGTCTTCAATGATAATATCACAATTGCCACCATTATCGGGATTTTGATCAGCCCATGGTCCTTTGCCGCCTTTTAATGCAATTGCGTCATCATTAACCGACATATAGCATCCCTTGACAAGTACATTTTTACATGCATCAATATCGATTGCATCCGTACTTGGAGCCTTTACGGGAGAAGAAGGTGAAAAGATATGCAAATCCAAAAGTTTTACACTATCACACTTATAAATGTGAGTTGTCCAAAACGGAGAATTAACAAGTCGCACATCTGAAACTTGTACATTATTGCTATGAGATATATGAAGTAGACGAGGACGCAATTCATCCATATTAGTACATTTAGGAATAACACGCCTCCGCAACCAGAATGACTTCCAATATCGTTCACCGTTTCCATCAACTTTTCCTTTTCCGGAAAGGGTGAAACCATCTACCTTTTCAACATTAATCAAAGCTGAAAAGTACTTTAGGTTCTGTCCCTCCATCCGTGTTTCTATTACAGGAAAGTTGCTAATATCGTCACTACCTTTTAATATAGCTTTCTCTTCCAAATGCAAGTGTGTTCCCGGCTTAAAGAACAGCGCACCACTAAGATAAGTACCTTCAGGTATAACAATGACTCCGCCTCCATTATTAGACGCCAAATCTATAACAGCCTGAATTTTCTCTGTCTGTAACAGTGTACTATCATTCACTACTCCATAGTCGGTAATCAAGAAACTCTTTCCTAATCCATTTATATCAGTTTTTTCATTTTTGTAAAACCAATCCGGTATAATCTTACCATCGGGAAATTTTTCCTGACTAAACAGTTGCAGACTACAACATGTTGCTACTATTAAAAATGCTGACTTTATCATTTTCTATATCTCGTTACTTTTTTTGCAAAAGTACCGCATGTTTCCATTTGCCCCAAAGCAAAGGATATGGAGATATTGATTTTCTTATGGAGTTCTATGCAAAAGATTCAAATACTACTTATCTATATACAATATTCCATATTCAAACTTATTTTTGTACATACATCGAATTAAAATAAAACGCTCTCTACAGTATCAAAAAAGCGCATCCTCTTTATAAAAGAAGACACGCTACGAATAGAGTTAAGTTTTTCTTATCTCATTTATTCCGGGATGAACAATCCAATCCGGTAGACTATTATTTTGTAAACACAATCTCTCCTTTACGTCCGCCACCACGAAGAAAGATTTCATAAGTACTATTTCCTGATTCTTTTATTTCCAGCAGATCCAAATCCGTATTCTTTGTTTGTTCCCCGCGTATAACCGTTTTTAATACCCCTCCTGTTTTCCGCCCAGTTGAAAGTCCTCCTTTCCAAGTGAGTATATATTGTTTTCCTTCTGTTAGATTAGTTATTGCTACTTTTTCTGTAGCCAAAGTCATGCACCAGTTATTGGGCTGTTCAAGTTCGACCGCAATATCCCAGGTGAAATGAGGAGTTCCGGTTATACCAGTTTCTTCCGTAATAGCATCTTCCTTGCTACATGATGCGATAAGAACACAAAGTAGTAGGAAAAGCATTGCTTTCCTAAATACATCCAATGGTCTGTTTATTATCGTTTCTCTATTCATATTCTCTTTATTTTATGAATCGGTTTCATAATTCTATATTTCTGCGTCACCTGATCTGTTTCAATTTAGTTACGTCACCATTATCTGTTGTCGCTTTCAAATCAATTTCTCCCTTATAGGCCGATAAATCCACTTGTTTATCAGAGAAAGAGACTGCCTTACCATTAATATAGAAGTACACAAATGCTTCTGCGCCATGACCTACTATCTTTGCCACATCTCCCTCAACAAGTATTGCCGCATCTTCCAGCCAATCATAGCTAGTATCTTCACCGCCCCCGGTAAGAAAACAACCCATTCCGGCATTATATAATTTACTATTCGTCTTCAGCCGCAAAAATTCTACATAAGGAAGACTTCCGTCTGACTTACGAGGCAAGGTAAGCTGGGAAGCATCCAAACTAACAAAATCATCATCCGTCACAGCCATGTCTACCGGAAGAAAAGAGTTGTTTGCTATTTCACATTCCGCTTGATTAACGTCTATGATATGTTTTCCCGAAGACCTCGGTGTATGTGACAAGTTATTCATTATAATATGACCATATCCCGGTACGTCAACCGCTTCCGATGCAGTCTTCCTGTTCAACATACAGAAATTGGACGGGTTCTGATAACCCGTATTATTATACCACGCTATCCCTCCTAAATGATGATTGGCATAAAACCCCTTATTCTTATTCATATAAGCAAGGCAGTACTGAACAATGTGCATAGGAATCACACTTGGTGCTTTAGGATTATCACTCATCCCATATCCCCCGGACTTAAACCCGGTGCCGTCACCAGCTTTACCCCCGTCTTTCGTATATCCATTCAAGAAAGACCAACAGTTATCAATGGTAAAAACCGCCTGGCAGTTAATCAAATCAAAACCATCATCGCTGTTATACCACGCACGACACCCCCGGAATACATTGCCCGTATATTGGGGAGAAGTGAGATGTCCACCGAATCCATCTACATTTCCACCTTTACCGCCGTCGGATACAGGATCATAATTATTATAGGCATCGCAATTCAGCACCAGATTGTTCTTACCCGTCACTATATAGAAACCGATCGCCATACCGTCATGCATCGACAGATGTTCGTAGATATTATCACTTCCCCCTTCATTGCGGAAACATTCGGACTGGGTATGTCCCACAATAGTTACTTGTGTTCCCACCACCTCTATATTTCTGAAATGCAAATAAGAGCCGCTTACATAAAACACAATAACACGTTCATTTTCCGGCTTTACCGCCGAAAGGTCAAAAACCGGACGCTCATTTTTATAACCGGAGTAACAAATTCGTTTGTCCGGTCCAGTTCCACTCTTTGACATTTTAAATACCCGGCTCCAAGTAGTACTTCCCGCAGTATAATGTTCCATTATCTCTGCTTCCGTCACTCGATATGTACCTTGCCGGATATATACAGTATCTCCTGCCATCACTTTTGATTGTGCTTTGTCCAACGTGGCAAAAGGCTTATCAATCGTCCCACTGTTTGAATCGCTTCCATTAGTAGCCACAAAATAATTCGTAGCCGAAAGAGAAAAGAGGAAACATCCTATAAAAAAAAGAAGAAGGCTAATGCGTTTCATGGTATATCAAGTATTATGTAGCAGCAAAGCTACTGTTTTTTATACCATAGGAGCTGTAATATCGTACGCAAAAAATAGAATTTTGTGACAACGACGTCTATATCATTTACTTTTCATAACATATCCAAGATAAAGCATAATTTATCTTGAACCAAAAAGAAAAAAGATGACTCTTCTTTCATAATCTTCGTCAACGTTCTTAATAAACTATTGAAGAGTTTATTATAAACGGTATCCAAGTTTATTATAAACGATGAATCTCCGAATTAAGGATATAACCGTGATTTTTCGCAACAAAAAAGGCTGCAAATCCCATAAAGATTCGCAGCCTTTGGCTCATACAGAAACTCTCACAGCTTAACTACTGTAAGGACTCCCTGATATATTGTCATCATATTGTACTAGTTTCTTTTTCATTCTTTTTAATCAAACCTTTTATCCATTGATATTCACACCTACAAATATACAACATAAAAAAGACTTTGTCAAGAGCTTCCTGCCTGTAAGGAGAATTATTTGTAATTAATCTCAATCTTACTATCTATATTATCCGTTTGCCTCAATCGGCTTTTATCTTTTACCGTCAAATGAATATCCTGTAACTGGAAATTCTTTCCATAAGTTATCTTTCCGACAGATTCCACCTCCGCATTAATGTTAGACAGATAAAAATTCTCGATGCGATGACTTGCATTCCATCCCGAAGCGGAAATAAAACGTTTTGCTCCGTCTGCTTTTACGTGAGAGAAATACACATTACGAAAATGAGGATACCCCTTTTCCTTCGGCTCTACCGGAGTCAACATAGTAGTCCAGTGTTCAGGAACATCTTTTCCTTCATATTCTTTCGGCAAGGCAGAATAACTATATTTCGGATTCCAGTTCAAAT
>ENA-ORLM01002030-ORLM01002030.1-human-gut-metagenome-genome-assembly--contig:-NODE-2030-length-11340-cov-2.341295_pt1 | contig 11340 bp, 11 predicted proteins | sample MGYA00243063_ERZ508815 | MGnify/ENA primary metagenome ERZ508815 (study PRJEB26277, sample SAMN04329768) | human gut metagenome | biome: human-associated habitat | host: Homo sapiens | place: USA...
TGTTTTGATATAGAAATTTTTATCCTTATAGGACTGTTTAGTCTGGTAAGAACCCACAAGTCCTCCGGAGAACTGGAGAGGGCGGGCAAATGCAACCAAATCCTTCAGATTGTTCGCCTTTTCACGCCAATCGGGTCGAAACACCGCTCCTGCAGAAGTCTTCAGGACTCGAGAATCAGTCTCATGACGCTTGGGAGAAACCTAAAGACGACAACCAAACGCCGTGCTTAATCATCGGCGAAAAGGTTAATTTTGGGAAAAACCCTTGATCAGGCGCAAGAAATTTTTTCTTTATGGGCCCGACTCAGGTGTTTGTCGTAGACAGCAGGGGGCGGCGCGACTGTATCATATACGCGAATTTAAACACGGCCTGACGGTCCCTCGGATTCGAGACTGTCGCGCCTGTCGGGGATACGCACAATACCCCTCAAAGGCAGGAACGACAGGGCCTTGCGTCAAGGAGCCGCCGCTGAAGGCCGAATCTCAACTCGAAAATAAACAGAGAGAAACTGATGATCAGAATGAATTCGCACAAGACGGTCCTCATGCCCAAGTCCCTCGAGGATAACCAGGTTCAGATGGACAACATCTGCAAGGCCTTCAACACTGGATCCGCCTCCGATGCCGCTGCGAGCATCGGCGAGCTCTTCCGCTGCCGCGGCATGAGCCAGGTGTCCATGGCGAGCGGCATCGGCCGCGCGGTCCTCTACAGGTCCTTCGGCAAATCCGGCAATCCGACGCTTCAGGTGCTGCTCGACTCGTTGCGTGCAGTCGGTCTCACGCTCGTTGTGGCGGAAGCCAAAGACAGGTAAAAAAGACCCGGTCCAAACAATCAGGAGCCGTCGGAACGAAAGCTTCCGGCGGCTCTTTTCCTATGCGTGTCTCGTTTCCTGCATGACCTTTGGAGGGATTTTGCCGTGTAAAGACGGCCCGTGAAGGAGGGCGGGGTCAAGGGGCGCTCACTCGTGACGCAAAAGTGCTATCAAATAGGGGGTATATGTCGATTTTTCCTCCCGAAGGTCCGATTCTTTCTATAAGATAAGGGGCACAAGGGTGTTATTCGACGCCTCCCTTTCGTTCCGACCGTTCCGACGGACCCTGCGTCGAGGAGCACCTCTGAGGAGGACCAAAAAATGAAGATTCTTATTCCCATCGACGCGTCCGAATGCAGCAAGAACGCCGCCTTCTGGGCGACGGGCAAGCCCGCTCTCTTCGGCAAGGATCCCGAGATCCACATTTTCTATGCGCAGGAGCCCGCTTCGGACCGCATCCGCTTTGCGACGGACCCTGACACCCTTGACGAGTTCTACCGCGAGGTGGCGAAGACCGTCTTCGACTCCATCATTGACCGCTGCGGCACGCTTCCCGCCAGCGTGACGCTCGACTACGGCGTCGGCTCTCCCGTCCAGACCATTGTTTCCGCCGGCGACAAGCTTTCGGCCGACATGGTCGTGATGGGCACGCACGGCAAGGGCCCGCTTGACAGCCTGCTCTTCGGCTCCGTCTCGAACGACGTCGTGGCGCACTCTCATCGTCCCATTCTGCTCATCCGCGAACGCATGCCGACTTCCGAGTCCCTGAAGCGCATCGCGATCTGCCTTGATGAGTCCGACCAGTCGCTTCGCGTCCAGGGCTTCTTCACGGAGCATGTCGACCTCTTCGAACAGGGCACGTCCTTCACGCTGATCCACGTTCAGAAGAGCGCTGAGGACGAACAGGCCAACGGCTTTGCCGAAACGGGCACGATCGCCAACGAGGTCGAGTCCATTCTCACGCGCGCCGGCATGAACGTCTCGACCAAGACGCTCTACGGCGACGTGGGTGACGTCATCGCCGAACACGCCGAGGAAGAGAACTACGACATGATCGTTATGGGCTCCCACGGCTACAGTTCCGTCTCCGCCACGCTGCTCGGCTCCGTCACGATGACGGTTGCGAGCGAGTGTGAGGTGCCGCTCCTGATCGTCCGCTGACAAGTGGATCCCCTCTCTTGAGGGCACCAGACGACAAGACCGTCCTGCTTCACGCATGGCGGTCTTTCTTTTGAGCGGGTGCTTTGTCGGATGGCGGCGCGGTCCCGAATCGCGAAGCTTGTCGTTGATGAAAGGGAAGGGAAAGGCGCACGAAAACGGTGGACATGAAAAAGGCCGGGGGCTCCTTTCGGAGCCCGCCGGCCCTTGCTTCAGGATGACTCAGTGCTGAGGATCAGGTCCGGGCACTGAAGGATCCGGTTAGAAGCGGTGCGTCAGACCGAGGTAGGCCTGGGTCGTCTTGTCGGAGCCTTCATCGTCATACTTGACCTGAGCGAAGCCGGCACCCGTGTAGACGGAAGTGCGCTTGGAGAGGTAGTACTCGTACTTGGCACCGAAGGCGTAGCTCTTGGCATCATCGTCGTGGTCAGCATATTCGACGGCGAAGTCCGTGAAGTAGGCTGCAACCGTCAGGTCGCCGCCGGCGACCGGGACGATCGTGCCGAGGTGAACGCCGTAGCCCTTGACGCCGTCGGCAGAGTACTTGTTGCCAGCGGTGTCGACTTTTTCGGCGTCGGCATCAGAAATGGCGGTGAGCTGACCGGCCTTGATGCCCTTGAAGTACTGGCCCATGACGAAGGTCTTGGCGAAGCCGCAGTCGTAGTTGCCGCCGAGGTAGACGATGTGGCCGTCTTCACCGCGGGCGCCCTCACCGAAGGACTGGTAGTTCTGGAATTCGTAGGCGAGAACCGTGTTCAGGGCGCCGAAGTTGCCCGTAAGAGCCGTGGAAGCGTAGCGGTTGACGGCGGAGGAGCCTTCACGGTTCGTGTTGGTGCTGGATTCATTGAAGGAGTACTGGACCGTAGCCTGGAGACCGGCGAACTTCGGGGTCTGGTACGTGACCATGTTGTCGTAGCGGGCGGACTGGAGGAGGCCGAGAACGTCACCGGAACCGCCGTCGAAGGCGTCGCCGTAGCCGTAGACGAGGTCGAAACCGGCGCCGGAACCAACGCCGCCGACGCGGCCCATGGTGAGCGTACCGAAGTCGGAGGAGAGGGCGACGGTGGCCTGACGGTCAAAGAGCTTGCCTTCGGTCTTGAATTCGCCGGAGTCGGCCTTGAAGCCGTTTTCGAGCTGGAAGCTCACCTTCATGCCGTTGCCGAGGTCTTCAGAACCCTTGATGCCGAAGCGGGAGGCGGAGTTGCGACCGTTTTCCATGGAGAACGCGACTTTATGAGAACGGCATCGCCGTTTCCCGAATGTCGTGCGCGGGACGAGATGAAGAGAATGAAGAGAACAATGAAAAACGGCGCCCTGCCGGATGAAGCGGGACGCCATTTGGTTCAAGGTTTGTGCGGGGCGTGCTGCCAGGAGACTCAGGCTGCGGCGGGTAGCTTCGGGAGCATGCCGCGGAGGTTCTTCGCGTAGAGGGCCGCCACATAGAGGATCACCACGGCGGCGACCGTCACTTCGACGTGGGCGAGGAAGCGGATCTGGTGCGCGTAGTGAAGGGCGCCGGGGAAGCCCGCCACGAGGTTCGAGAGCTTGTAGAGTGCCGTCGCGCCGATGGCCATCGGGAAGGTGAAGGCCGCGTAGCCCGGCGAGAACTGAAGCCTCAGGAGGCGCCAGAAGGCGAAGTAGATCACGACCGTCATGAGGATCGCGATGCCGAAGAGGAGCGCGACGAGGAGAAGCGACGGATCCTTCTCGACCGTGAGATAGCCTGCAAGCAGCAGGCTCGCGGGCGCGGCCAGAATCGCGATCGTGGGCTTGGCGCCGTTGGGGACTTCGGGGAGGAAGAAGAGGCGGTAGATCATCAGCGGCAGGAGCACGGCATAGGCCGCAGCGCCCATCCAGAAGAGGATCTTCGCGAAGGGAAGCAGCACGGCCACCTCGGGGAAGGTCACGTCGGCCACCACGATGCCGATGGGCGGCACGAACCAGGAGGGCACCATGAGTTCGAGCCTCGGTTCCTGCAGGCGGTTCACGACGAAGATGCCGAGCGCCGCCAGATGAAGGAGCACCGCCGCGCACCAGAGCACGACGCCCGCTTCGGGCATCCAGTGGCCCGCAGTCTTCGAGACCACCATCAGGCACATCGCGAACGTCGGGACGATGCTGCCCACGACGGGATGCTTCAGGTCGGCCCAGAGCGTGTCGTGGTGCGCCGTGAAGCGAAGCACCAGAAAGCCGATCATGACGAGGCCGATCACGGCACCCGTCGTCTGGCCCCAGCCCGCGAGCGGCAGGGCGTTCTCGAGGCACCAGCCCAGACTCGCAATGCCGAGCGCGAGACCAGCGAGCGGCGTGGGCAGGCCGCGAACCTTGTAGTGAAGCTTTTTGAACATAGGAATTCTCAAGAAAAGGGCGGGATTACCCTTGGTTTGCGGGGCTATTTTGGCAGAAAATTCGTTCGGAAGCGTCGCTATTTTCAGAACCGATCGTTCGGAAAATGCGACCGACTCGACTTTGATCGTTCGGCTTTACCGAAAGCTCGGACATCCTGCGCCCTCACGACTTATTGCAGGCCTTCCGCAGAGGGAGGCCTTTTTCGGCTTCTTCGAATAGAATATACCTTCTATAAAACATTTAATATTAAGGATAGGGCCTGCCCGTGGCAGCGCCCGCAACTGCGCGATGGACATGGAAGACAAGGAGACGGCCCCGGGAACGGTGCTTCTGGCGGTGGACGTTGCAAGGCGTCAGGCGGAATTGAGGCGAAGGAGCGTCATCATGACGGAGGATCCCGTCGAGGCGGCCGAGTGGCTTCGCACCTACAGGCATCCGATGACTGAGCTCATCTCGATCGGGCCCTGGGCGTCGTACAGCGCCTTCAATCAAGGTGCCGGCGTCGACCTGCCGAGGCTTCTTCTTTCGGACCGCGTGCGCTCGGCCTGCGCCGAGGAGGTTGCCGGGCTCGACTACGCGGCGCAGCAGGCGAAGTATCTCTTTTCCTACGAGGATGCGGCCGAATGGATCGAGGCCAATGTGGAGACGCGTGTGATGAGCGTCGTCGTGCCGCTTTCGATTTTTGCGACCGATCCCGACGCCCTGAGGGCCGAATTCGAGGAGGAGAAGCGCCTGAGGTTCACGAACGTGAAGACGAAGGAAGGCGCCGCGAAGCCCCGCCGCATTCTCGCCCGCTGGAACGTCGTGAAGAACCTCGCGAAGGAGGCCCGCGAGGCGATCGGCAACTGGTCCTCGGACTATGCGGCCGAGAAGGTTCGTCAGCAGGTGGCCTGGCCCGTGCCGCCCTCGATGGAGGTTGATTTTCCAGGATGCGTATTCGCCCGCTACCGCACTTCGGCTGAGATCGAGCCCACGCGCCAGCGCACGCACAACACGATCCTCTTCACGGGCATGGCGGTTCACCGCGAGATCGGGCGCAACAGGCCGTACTGCAGGCGGCACTTCACGCCGGGACTGCTTCTGGGCGGCCCTCGAAACTGGCCCGACTACGAGATCGGACTGGTCGACGTGATGAGCATTCCGAGGGCGGCCGCACTTCTAGGAGAGAGCTTCATCAGGCACGCCGCCTGGCGTCTTTCGCCCGAGGACGTCGTCTGGTGCGGGGACGCTTCGGTCCTGCACGACGTGAAGCTCAGCTCCGACATGCGGATTCTGCTCGGTCTTTCGAGGGAGAGGCGCAGGCCCGTCGTCTGAGCCCGGCGTGTGATTCCCTCGCGGGTTTACCCGCTAGGGGCTTCGGATCACGGAGCGCGCGTGCCATAATCATCGTTAGAGAATGTCGGCTTTCAGACGGTCTCTCGTTCGAGGGAGCCGAACCGTCATTCCAGCCAATCTTCCCACGAGGATCCAGTCATGCAGATTACGCTTCGCCAGATGCAGGTCTTTCTTGCAGTCGCCCGCACCGAGAACCGGTCGGTTGATGCTCAGTATCTTTGGATGTGCATGAGCGCTGTGAGCCAGTCACTGACGGAGTTTGAGGGGAGCCTCTTAGTCAAGCTCTTCTAGCGCACCCGCGGCCGTCTCCTTCTTTCGGCCGAAGGCAGACGCCTCAAGCCCGCCGCCGACGAGCTCATGGAGCGCACCGACGACATCGAGTCGCTCTTTTCAGGTCGCACGACGGGCCAGCTCAGGCTTGCCTGTACGTTCACGATCGGCTCCTTCATGCTCTCGGACCTGATGCGCGACTTTCAGGCGCACGCGGGCTGGATGCCCGAAATGCGCATCGCCAACACCGCCGAGGTGGCCGAATCGCTCCTCAACTTCTCGACCGACATCTCGATCGTCGAGGGCCCCGTCACAAATCCGCACCTCATCACCGAGCCGTGGATTTCCGACGAAATGGTCGTGGTGGCGCCCAAGGGTCACCGTCTCACACAGGGCGTCGCGACCTGGGAGCAGCTCTCTCGCGAGCGCTGGATTCTTCGAGAGGAGGGCTCGAGCACCCGCATCTTCTTCGACGCCCAGATCGGCCTTCACCTCTCCGAGCACAACATCATCGCGAACGTCAACAGCTTCGAGGCGATCGTCGGCATGATCATCAACGGCATGGGCCTCACCTTCATCTCCGAGCGCATCCTCCACGATCCGTTCTTCGGCCCGCACCTCAGGCGTGTCAAGTGTCCCGAGACCTTCACAAGGCAGCTCTCCTTCTGCATGCACAAGCAGAAGTACCGCTCCTCCGACCTCCAGGCTTTCCTCGCCTTCTGCCGCCTTTGGGGCGAACAACTTCTCGAACGCGAGCACAGCCGCAGGCTCGAGGAGGAACAGGCGGCCATGGTCTTCACAAGTCCCTCCCGATTCAGCGGCGAGGTTGCCTAGTTTCCTGACCTGCAGCCCTGCTGCATCCGGTCTTCCTTCCTCAGCCATTCTCTTGGGAAGGCAAAGCCGTCCGCAGATGAGGACATTGCGCAAGAATTCGACGCCTTGCAGCACCAGTATTCCTGCGCCTCCGTGTACAATGCCTGCCGCTTCACGTTCGGACGGGTCTCCCTCAGGCTTTCCGCAGAAGTCTCCCAAACCACCAGACCACAAGACCGATTCCATTTCCATGCACGTCACCGTCTATCTCATCTGCGCGCTCGTCACGGCACTGATGGCCGCCTACGGCATCTGGCGCACGATCCGCATCGCCCATCTCGGCACGACCTCGAAGCTTGCCGTCACGGCCTTCTTTGCGCTTGCGGGCGCCTCGCACTTCGCCTTTCTCGACATGACGGACCTCTTCGAGCGCGCCTTCATCGTCGACACGCTGCCCGTCACGGGGCTCTTCGTGAGCTTTGCCTACTGGTTCTTCCTGCTGGCGCTCGCGCGCGACGTGTTGGGGGGGGTGGGGGGAGTGGTGCGCAGGAAGTTGGGGCTTCCCGTCGAGAAGGGCGACCTCTTCACGATGGTCTCGACGTGCTTCGTGGCCGTCTTCGGCATCTTCTTCGGCATCACCTCGACCTGGAACGCGCTCTCCGAGCCCACGGTCGAGCCGATGACCGTGGCCGTCAGGAACCTTCCGCCCGAGCTCGAGGGCTTCAAGGTCGCCCAGATCACGGACCTGCACGCCTCGAACCTCTTCCCCGCCGCCCGCACTGAAGCCGTGGTGAAGGCCGTCAATGAGGCCAGGCCCGACCTCGTCCTCATCACGGGCGACTTCTCCGACGGTCCGCTCGACAGGGAGGCTGCCGTTCTTCAGCGCGATGCGGACCTCGCGCCTCTTTCCGGCCTCAAGGCCGCCTACGGCATCTTCGGCGTGACGGGCAACCATGAGTACATCCGTCCCGAGCGCGAGAAGCTCCTTGAGATCATCAGGCGCCACGGCGTCGTGATCCTCGAGAACGAGGCCGTCTCCATCGCCGTCAAGGGCCGCCGCGTGACGGTGGCGGGCGTGGACGACCTCGCCGCCGAGCGCACGGGGGCAGGCCGTCACGACCTTGCGGGCACGCTCTCCAATCTTGCCGACGACGACCTCCGCATCCTGATGGACCATCAGCCCCGCACGGCTCCCGAGGCTGCGAACCCTGCCTGGAAGGTGGATCTGCAGCTTTCGGGTCACACCCACGGCGGCCACACGGGTCCCGTCGCGATTCTCGCTTCGCTTGCCAACAACGGCTTCGTCAAGGGCTTTTACGAGCTGGGCGGCATGAAGCTCTACGTCTCCCAGGGCGCGGGCTTCTGGGCGGGCTTCCCCGTGAGAAGCGGCACCTTCAACGAAATCCCGCTCATCACGTTCACGCGCGCCAACTGATCGAGCAGCTTTTCGAGCATTCCCGGCATGAAAAAGCCTCCCGACTTCGGGAGGCTTTTTTGATGAGTTTGGGCAGGTGTCAGTATGTCGTTCGGTCGAAGACGGCCTTCTGCTGCGTGAATTCGAGCAGGCCCGCGAGGCCGCCCTCACGTCCGATGCCGCTCTGCTTGTAGCCGCCGAAGGGCGCGGTGACGTCGCGCGGGGCGTCGTTGATGTAGACGTTGCCCGAGTGGATGCGCTTTGCGACCGCGACCGCCTCGGCCTTCGTCGGGGCGTGCACGTAGCCCGAGAGTCCGTAGGGCGTGTCGTTGGCGATTGAGACGGCCTCCTCGACGGTGTCGTAGGGAATGATGCAGAGCACGGGGCCGAAGATCTCCTCGCGGGCGATGCGCATGTCGTTTCTCACGTTGGAGAAGACGACGGGTCTGACGTAGTAGCCGCGGGACATGTCGGTGGGGACGTCGCCCATGACGAGTCGTGCGCCTTCGTCGATGCCGGCCTGCACGTATTCGGCGATCTTCTCGAACTGGGCCTTCGAGGAGACGGGGCCGATGTCGGTCTTCGGGTCGGTCGGGTCGCCGACGACGAGCTTCGCGGCGAGCTCGCAGAATTCGGACTCGATGCGCGCGAGGTCGCGACGGGGCACGATGAGGCGCGAGAGAGCCGTGCAGGTCTGGCCCGCGTTGAAGAAGATCGAGCTCAGGATCTTGGGGTAGGCGGCCGAGTAGTCGTCGGAGGGCAGGAACACGGCGGGGGACTTGCCGCCGAGCTCGAGGCTGATGTGCTTGACGCTCTCGAGCGCGCGTTGCGCGATGCGGATGCCGACGGTGGTGGAGCCCGTGAAGCTCACCATGTCGACGTCGGGATGCGAGGCGAGGCGGTCGCCGAGTCTGGAGCCGCGGCCGCTCACCATGTTGAAGACCCCCTTGGGGAAGCCCGCGCGGTCGAAGGCGTCGGCGAGCAGGCAGGCCGTGAGCGGCGTGTGCTGGCTGGGCTTGAGGACGACGGTGCAGCCCATCAGGATGGCGGGGACGACCTTCTGGACGACCTGGCCGAGCGGGTAGTTCCAGGGCGTGACGCAGGCGACGACGCCGACGGGCTCGCGGTAGACGGTGGAGTTCGGGAGCGTTTCCTCGAGGACCATGCGTTCCGCCGCCTCGATGTAGGAGCGCACGCGCACGTACTGGTACTCGCAGTGGGTCCTGGTCGTGAAGCCGACGGGTGCGCCGAGTTCGGCCACTTCGAGCGGGATGATCTCGTCGTGCAGGGCCTCGAAGTTCGCGAGCATGGCCTTCATCAGGCGGATGCGTTCTGCGAGGGGCGTCGTGCGCCAGCCTTCGAGCGCGGCCTTTGCGGCCGCAACGGCGCGGTCCGCGTCGGCGGGCGTGCCGTCGGGGATGCGGGCGAAGCGCTCGAGCGTGGCGGGGTTCTCGACCTCGATCCAGGCGTCGTCCTCCGAAGGCGTCCATTCGCCGTTGATGTAGTGTTTTTCAAAATCCCATGACATTTTGCGAATCCTTCTTCTTCTGTTTCTGTTTTTGCCGGCCTCGGGGCGCGTCAGCATCCGCGTCGGGGCCGGAAGCAGGGCACCAGATGTCCTAACTCTAGCGCAAAGCGAGGGGCTCTGCGGGCCTGCCCATAATGCTACAGCCTCAGGGAAGCCGAAGAGATAAGGCGTTTTGACTAGGCGCATCTCTTGTGTGGGCGGCGGGGCGGGAGGACCTCCCGCAGTTGCACACGCCGTGCCGCTCCCGGATTTTTCGGCTTATTTCCTGCTGCAACAGCCTCACGCAGTCGGACATGATTTGTTGCGCAAAAGCGGCACACCGACTGGCAAGATGTCTTCAACGGACGAACGACGGGAACCGAAGCGAAGGAAGCACCGTCGGACGGACCGCCATCCGAGAAGCAGCATACATATAGGAGAGTGCGCGCAGGAGCAGGACCGACACTGCAAGCAACTGCACGCCGACGACATCATGACATTCAACGCCAAGCTTCTCACCGCCACGGCCGCCGCTCTCATCGGTGCCATCGCGCTCACGGGCTGCAACGAAGCCCCGGCTCCGGCCCCCGCCGCCGAACCCGCCGCGCAGACCCAGCCCGCTCCTGCCCCCGAGGCCCAGCAGCAGGCGCCCGAACAGGCTCAGCAGCAGGCTCCGGCCGAGGCCCAGAAGGCCCCCGAGCAGGCTCAGCCGGCCCCCGCGCCTGATGCCAAGAAGTAAGGCTTCGCCTTCATGACGGGAGGGAAGATCCCTCCCGACGCTTCGCCACGATCCATCAACCATATATTAAGGACGGACCCGCGCCACAACGCAGTCCGAACACATCATGACGAACACCATCAAGCTTCTCGCCGTCGCCTCCGTTTTCCTCGCTTCCTCCGCCTTTGCAGCGAACCCGCCCGCGGCTCCCGAGCGCGAGGCCCAGCCGGCCGTCAAGGCTGCGCCCGCCGACCTTCAGGCACCGGCGCCCGCTGCCGACGTTCAGGATCCCGCGCTCAAGCTTCCCGTCGATCTGACCCCTGCCGACAAGGCACAGACGGCCGACGAGCCGCAGCCGCAGGGCGGCAAGCAGGCTCCGCAGCCCGAAGAGGCCGCCCAGCCTGACAAGGCCGCCAAGGCCAAGTAAACTCAAGTCAAGCCGACAATTCCAGAGAGAGCGGCGCGCCGAATCCGACGGTGTCGGGTGAAGGCGCGCCGTCGTCACATATGAAGAACGCCTCCAGAATCTCCATCGCCGCCCTCTGTGCGGCCGCCGCCCTCGGTCTCGCGGGCTGCAATTCGCCTTCTTCGGGCACTGCGCCCGAGGCTGCTCCGGTCCAGGTTCAGGCTCAGGATCTCACGCCCATGCAGAAGGCCGCCGGCGTCTATGCGGGCGAACTTCCCTGCGCCGACTGCTCGGGCATCCGCACGACGCTCTACCTGAGGGCCAACGGCGTCTACACGCGCATCTCCGAATACGTCGGCCGCGACACCTTCGAAGACGGCGGCCAGTGGACGATCGACGAGAAGGGCGTCGTCACGATGACGCCCGCCGTCAAGGGCGGACAGCCTTCGCTCGCCAGGGTTGAGGAGGGTGCCGTGAGGCTTCTCAACGCCGACGGCGATGCCGTCGAGGGGCCGATGGCGGACCTTTATCTCCTCAAATAGGATCAATGACGTAAAC
>ENA-ORLM01002038-ORLM01002038.1-human-gut-metagenome-genome-assembly--contig:-NODE-2038-length-11296-cov-2.094215_pt1 | contig 11296 bp, 8 predicted proteins | sample MGYA00243063_ERZ508815 | MGnify/ENA primary metagenome ERZ508815 (study PRJEB26277, sample SAMN04329768) | human gut metagenome | biome: human-associated habitat | host: Homo sapiens | place: USA...
CATCATGTAGCTTATCTTTATAATTATGCGGGTCAACCCCATAAGGCTCAACAGCGATTGCATGAAATCATGTCTACTTTATATACCGATCAGCCGGATGGATTGTGTGGTAATGAAGATTGCGGACAGATGTCGGCTTGGTATGTTTTCAGTGCGATGGGATTTTATCCTGTGAATCCGGCAGAAGGAATATATATATTGGGAAAGCCGATGGTAGAAAAGGCGGAAATTTCGCTTGGAGACAAGCCTTTTAAAGTAAAAACAGTAGGTTGGAGTGATGAGAACATATATGTGCAATCGGTGAAACTAAATGGTAGAGCTTATAATAAACTTTTTATTACACATGCCGATATAGTAAATGGAGGAACTTTAGAATTTACGATGAGTTCGGTTCCGGGTAACTTTAAACATGCTATATTACCTCCGTCTATGTCCGAAACTCTGAACGAATGATGAGAACCCTGAAAATTCTATTATTTCTCTTTATATCTTGCTTGTGCTTTGGTTGCCAATCTTCTTTGCGAAGAGAAAGCCGGATAGAAAAACAAGATGATGTGTATGTTTTGTCTTTTGCTAATCTTTCTTTCAGTGTATCGGCGGGAAAGGGTGGTCGGATTGTTTCTTTTAAATGTGAAGATAGGGAGTTGTTGACTTCTGATTCTGTACATAGCAAATATTATGGAGCAACGTTTTGGTTGTCTCCTCAATCTGAATATTGGCCTCAATATCAATGTGTTGATGAGTTACCTTACCAAGCAGAGATAGATAAACAAATTCTTCGGTTGGTAAGTCCGCCGGATTCGATAAGCGGTGTATCTGTCACCAAAGAGTTTTCTATATCGGAAAGAGATTCATCTATCTTGATTCATTATTCTGTCCGGAATGTATCTCGTCAGCTAAAGAGGCTGGCCCCTTGGGATGTGACGAGAGTGTATGGAGGTTTGAGCTTTTTTCCTGTAGGAGAAACGGATCAGATGAATAAATCTGATGTAACAGGAGGGTATGAAGATAAAGGTATGGTATGGGTTCCGTGTCCGGATGGTACTAATGAACGCGGTCAGAAGTTATTCTCGACTGCTTATGGAGGTTGGATGGCACATTATTATAGAGGGCTTTTGTTTGTTAAATGTTTCCCGGACATTAGGCCGGATGAAGCTCCTCCCGGGCAAGGCGAAGTAGAAATCTTTGTAGCACCGAAAGGGCGTTATCTGGAGCTCGAGAATCATGGAAAGTATGTAGAGTTGCAACCTGGAGAGTCCTTGATGTATCGACAAAAATGGTTCTTGAAAGATGTATCCGATAAAAAACAATCTGATTGGATTGACAATCTGAAAAGACAGATGAATGAGCCAAAGGTGCATGGGTAAAATTTGCTCTTTCCTGTATTTATAAAATGTTGTTGAATCAGATCTGTCCGTTCTCCACCATCAACACTACACGTTCCGTTAGTTTGTCTTCACCTTGCGGATCATATTCTTTTTTTAAACTGGCTCCGAATAATGCAGCAAAAGTCTGATAGAACCCCGCTTTGAAAGGTCCCATAAATGCTTTCACCAGTTCATAGCTGGTAGAATTGCTTTGGCGGTCTATTAATTTAATCAACAGTTTTCCCTGTGCAAAAGAAAGTTTCTTCATTCGGGGAGTATATTGCTCTTTCAATCCTTTTTCAACCCGTTTGATATGTTTTTGGCGGGCTTTCTCATTGGGTAATGTCTGAAGATATTCGTAAGTTTCGATGATGGCCTGGTTAATTTCTCTGGAGATAGGATATACCTTTTTCACATTGCGGATCAGGCGATAATATTCCTGGCGTTCTTTTTCATTCTTGAATTTCAACGGACGGAAAATATACACAGTTCTTAACTGGACACATGGAATGGTATCTCCATTGTAGATACACATCGGAACCAGGTATCCGTTGATGCTTTGCTTGTCCTGTGCCTGTATCTTCGATAAACAGACCATAGCAAACGCCATCATTATTACTATGTTAAGCCTCCTTTTCACATTACAAAAATAGAATTAAAATTTTATTATTCAGACATTTCTCTTCGATGTTAACCTATTTAAAGTATCTTTGCGGCCTTATCTGTTAAAAAGCAGGAAGAATAAACCATTTTATTGATGAAAACTATTCAACTTTTACGGTTGATAAGTATTATAAACAGCCTGTTAATAATTCCTGCTTGTAGTGCTCAAAACCCTTCCGAAAGTCTTTTAGAAGATGTTCTTGAAGATTTATCTGTTAATAACGGAACTGATAACTCTGTTAATACTCCTAATTGGGAAAATGAATTGGAAGAACTTTCCAATCGTATGCAGGAACCAGTTAATTTGAATGTTGCTACCCGTGAACAACTCGAACAGTTTCCTTTCCTTAGTGATATTCAGATTGAACATCTGTTGGCCTACATCTATATACATGGACAGATGAAAACCATCTATGAACTTCAACTGGTAGAAGAGATGGATAAGCAAACAATCCAGTATTTACTGCCTTTCGTCTGTATAAAAGCTATTAACAATAAACCTGCTTTCCGGTGGAAAAGCCTGTTGAAAAACGCAGCGAAGTATGGAAAGAATGAACTGTTAACTCGCTTTGATATACCATTTTATAAGCGAAAAGGTTATGAACATACCTATTTAGGACCTTCTGTTTATAACTCTGTGAAATACAGTTTCCGATACAGTGACCGGCTCTATGCAGGAGTCGTTGCTGAAAAAGATGCTGGAGAACCTTTTGGAGCTTTACATAATCGCTACGGCTATGATTATTATTCCTTTTATCTGTTATTAAAAGATTGTGGACGATTAAAAGCATTAGCTGTTGGTAACTATCGGCTTAGTTTCGGACAAGGTCTGGTGATTAGTACTGATTATTTGATGGGAAAAACAGTTTACGCTTCTTCTTTCAATAACCGTAATAGCGGGATAAAGAAACATTCTTCTGCTGACGAATACAACTATTTTCGAGGAGTAGCTGCCACTGTTTCTTTAGCAAAAGATTGGGATATTTCCGGTTTCTATTCACACCGTTCATTAGATGGAGTAATCACAGACGGAGCAATCACCTCTATCTATAAAACCGGGCTACATCGAAGTCAAAAGGAAGCGGATAAAAAGAACCTGTTCACCATGCAATTAACAGGTGGACACGTGAGTTATCAACACAACCGTATCCAATTGGGTATCACCGGTATTTACTACCTTTTCAATCGACCATACGAACCGGAATTAACAGGTTATTCCAAATACAATCTTCATGGAAATAACTTCTATAATCTGGGAATAGATTATGCTTACCGTTGGCATCGTTTTTCTTTTCAAGGAGAAACGGCAATCGGAAAACAAGGTTGGGCTTCTTTGAACCGTTTGCAATATTCACCGGTTCAAAACACTCAAATCATGTTGATACATCGGTTTTATTCTTATAACTATTGGGCCATGTTTGCCCATTCATTCGGTGAAGGAAGTACGACACAAAATGAACAGGGATATTATATCGGCTTGGAAACTTCTCCTTTTGCTTATTGGAAGTTTTTCGCCTCATTCGATTTATTTTCCTTTCCGTGGAAAAAATACAGAGTGAATAAACCCTCCCGCGGAACAGATGCTCTGTTCCAAACCACTTTTACTCCATACAGCAATTTATCCATGTATCTAAGGTATCGTTATAAACAAAAAGAGCGTGACTGGACAGGTAGTAAAGGAACACTAACACTTCCTATTTTTCACCATCAACTTCGCTATCGTTTGAACTATTCTTTGGGAGATGTGTTAAGCAGTCGTACAACTTTAGATTATAATCATTTTCATTCTCAGGACAGAGCTGCTAATAAAGGATATCAGGTTACACAAATGATATCCTCCCAACTGCCTTGGGCCAGGCTGTTTGCTGACGTTCAGGGCAGTTACTTTTTTACAGACGATTATGACTCGCGTGTATATGCTTCGGAAAGCGGATTGCTTTATACGTTTTATACTCCGTCTTTTCAAGGTCGTGGATTCCGGTGTAGTATCCGTTTGAGATATGAACTGAACAAACACTTTCTATTGATAACCAAGTTTGGAGAAACCATTTATTTAGACCGGAATGAGATCGGTTCGGGCAATGATTTGATCTGTGGAAATAAAAAAGCAGATGTACAAATGCAACTGCGTATTAAGTTTTAATGTATATTTGTCTGCCAGAAATAACAGAAGAATACGATATTAAATGGATGACAGGGCTACTTTTGACAAAATGTTTAATGAATGGTATGCACAGTTTGTATATTTTGCATATTATTTTATAAATGACGCTGAGGTATGCAGAGATATCGTAAGTGATGCTTTTGAGTATTTGTGGCGTAATTATGAAAAGATAGAAGAAGCAACGGCGAAAACTTATCTTTATACAATCATTCGTACACGTTGCATTGACTATCTTCGCAAGCAAAATATCCATGAAGAATATGTAGAGTTCACTTCGCAATTAACTGATAAAATGATAGAAGTCGATTCACAACATTCTGATTCTCGTGTTTTGCGTATTCGTAAAGCTATGGAAAAGTTGACTCCTTATAATTATCATATATTGGAAGCATGCTATATTCATAATAAGAAATATAAAGAAGTGGCCGAAGAATTGAATGTAAGTGTTGCGGCTATTCATAAGAATATAGTAAAGGCTTTGCGTATTCTTCGCGAAGAATTGGGGCAAGAGGGTAACCGGAATAGACTTTAAAACGTAAATATATATATTGAATACACTATTTATGGATGAAAAGAATATAAATATAAGCAAGTCGGAAGAAGAACTCCTGGAAATTATGGAGAATCGTTCTCATATAACTGCTGATCAATTACATAATTTGAAAGAAGATGAGGAGTGCTTGCAAGCATGTTCTGATTTGGCAGAAATTGTGATAGAGATGCAGAAAAAACAAAATATGCTGGCAATTGATGTCCGGAATGAACTGGCAGATTTTCATAATAAACATTCTAAAAACGATCGAAGAAAAAATACACGCATACTGTTGTGGGCCAGTATCACAGGTGTAGCGGCAACTGTTGTCATAATTTTAGTTTTGCGTGCAATGATGATTTCGTCGCAACCGGAAATCATTCAAGTGTTTCAAGCCAATCATGTTGCCCAACAAGTCACTTTACAAGTGAATGATGAGAAGGAAGTAAAGCCACTAAAAGAAGTGGTAGAATCTCTTTCGTCTTCCTCTACTGCACAGTTGTCTTCTAAAGAAATAGATTATAGTCGCGCTCTTCTTCAAACAGAAACTAAGGAAGTGGGAAAGCAGAGAATACAGATACATAGATTAAGTATTCCCAGGGGAGAGACATTCAAAGTTGTTTTATCCGAAGGAACCGAAGTCTTCTTGAATTCAGACAGCCGATTAGCTTACCCTACGATTTTTAAAGGAAAAGAAAGAGTCGTCTCTTTGGAAGGTGAAGCTTATTTTAAAGTTACTAAAGATGCAGAACATCCTTTTATTGTGAAAAGTGGAAATATACAGGTTCGCGTATTAGGAACGGAATTTAATGTGCGTAGCTACTCTCCTACTGACGTTCGTGTTACGCTCATTACAGGAAAAGTGGCTGTTAGCGATACTTGTGGAGTTCATAGTGTTGAAATGATGCCGGGACAAAGTGCACAACTTTCTTCTAACGGAACATTTGCCGTGAATGAGGTGGATATTGAATCATTTTTGTATTGGAAGGAAGGATTTTTCTATTTTGACGATGTTGCTCTGGTTGACATGATGAAAGAAATAGGGCGTTGGTATAATATAGATATTGAGTTCCGCAACAGCAAAATTATGGATCTTCGTATGCATTTCTTTGCAAATCGTCATCAGGACATCTTTCACTTGATTGAATTATTGAATCGAATGGAGAGAATACATGCTTATTTTGAAGCAGGAAAACTAATTATCGAATAAAAAGCAAGCAAAAAGATATAAATCTGAATAGAAAAATATATTTCTGAAAAAAAACTATTTTAAGGGTAACCATTCTTTTTTAAACTTCGTATACAATTAAAAGAATGAAATATTATTTAACTATTCAGGCTTATGAAAAGAAATCAGGCACAGAAGTTCATTGTTTTATTCTTGCTTTTCCTTTTTGCCTATTCATGGCGTGTAGAAGCACAGACAGGTAAAGAAAAGCAAATAACAATGGAGTTTAAAAATGAAGGGTTACCCTCTATTTTTAAACGTTTTGAAAAAGTATCGGGGTATAAAGTTCTTTTTATCTATGATGAAATTAGCTCTTATACTTCTACCGGAAAAGTAGAAAAAGCTACAGTTGATGAAGCGTTGAAGGTGATTATTGGAAAAAATCCGTTGAAATATCACATTGACGGACAATTCATCAATATCACACAAAAGGATTCTAAAAAGTTTTTCTCACAAGTAAAAGGAAAAGTGCTTTCCGAAGAAGACGGGCTTCCGGTGGTTGGTGCCACTATTATAGTGGAAGGTCCTAGTAATATCCGTACTATTACAGATAATAATGGTAATTTTCAGCTCTCTGATGTTCCGAAAGATAGCCGAGTCAGAATATCGTATGTAGGTTTGGAAACCCAGTTCTTGAATCCTTCATCCTATATGTCGGTAGTGATGAAGTCTGATACAAAGGCGCTGGATGAGGTAGTGGTGACAGGTATGTTCAATAGGAAGAAAGAGGGATTCACCGGTTCTGCTGTTACTATCAAGGGTGAAGACCTGAAAAAATATAGTACGAATAATGTGGCTAAAGCGATAGCTGCTGTCGCTCCCGGGCTTCGCATCATGGATAATATAAATATGGGGTCTAATCCGAATAATCTGCCTGATATGCGTATGCGTGGCGGTGCAAATATGGATATGGCTACACAGTCTGCGGTAGATTTTAATTCTACCAGTAATGACGTATTAGCAGTTCAGGGCGAATATGAGACCTATGCCAATCAACCGCTGCTTATCATGGACGGATTTGAAATCAGTATACAGACACTTGCCGATATGGATCCCGATCGTGTTGCTTCTATCGTTTTGTTGAAAGATGCGGCAGCTACGGCTATCTACGGTTCACGTGCGGCAAATGGAGTAATTGTTATCGAAAGCAAGACGCCCAAACCGGGACGGATCTGGGTGACATACGGTGGGGAACTTCGTATTGAAGCTCCGGATATGACCGGATATAACTTGATGAATGCAAGAGAGAAGATAGATGCAGAGTTAAAAAGCGGACTTTATACATACGGTGGCGAGACTGTTGAAAAATGGCAGCTCTATCAATCTAAATTGCGTGAAGTATTGGCGGGAGTAAATACGTACTGGTTGGACAAACCTTTGCAAACAGCTTTCCAACAACGGCATACCGTTACATTGGAAGGTGGTGATGAAGCCTTGCGTTATCGGATGTATGTAGGATACAATAGTTCTCCGGGTGTGATGAAAGACAGTAAGCGTGATGTATTGACCGGATCGCTTGATTTTCAGTATCGTCTGAAAAAAGTGTTATTAAAGAATAGCATTACGTTGGATAATTCGGTAGCTAATGAGTCTCCGTGGGGAAGTTTCAGTGAATATACCCGCTTGAATCCTTATCTGCGTCCATATGGAGAGAACGGAGAAATACAAAAACGGCTTGATAATTTCGAAGGAGTGGGTGGTGAGTCGAGCTACCTGAATCCGATGTATAATACGACATTCAACAGTAAAGACCAAAGTAAAAACTTTACAGTACGTGAACTTTTCAAGGTGGAATATAATCCTACTAATGAATTACGGTTTGAAGGAGCTTTTAATCTGTCCAAGAGCGTAGGACATCGTGATATTTTTCGTCCTGCACAACATACGCTTTTTGATAATGTGACTGATCCTACCTTAAGAGGTGATTACCGCAGAAGCCAGAGTGAAGCTGTCAGTTGGGGAATCGATTTGACAGGAAGCTGGAACAAGCAATTGAAAGACCATTATCTGACTGCTAATGCACGCATGAGTGTATTGGAGAATAATTCGGAGACTTATGGAAACTATGTGACCGGTTTCCCGAATGATAATATGGATAACTTGTTGTTTGGTAAGAAATATAACGAGAAAGTGACGGGCGATGAGAGGACAACACGCTCTATCGGTTGGGTGGCTGCCGGAGGTTATTCTTATAAATATAAGTATTCGTTCGACTTTAATATACGCTTGGACGGTTCTTCACAGTTTGGAAAAAATAACCGTTGGGCTCCTTTCTGGTCAACCGGATTACGTTGGGATTTGAAAAAAGAGAACTTTTTGAAAGATGTATCTTTTATTTCCGATTTCATTTTGAGGAGTACATACGGTACGACCGGTTCCCAAGGTTTTGATCCTTATCAGGCACATGGTTATTATACATATTCCAATTTACTGCTTCCTTATTACTCGTCGGATGCAACAGGTTCGGAAATCTTGGCTATGCATAATGAAAGTTTAAAATGGCAGACTACAAAAAGTACTAATCTTGCCTTGGAACTCGGTTTTTTCGATCAGCGTTTTACTGCACGTGTGGAATATTATCGGAAAATAACAGATAATATGGTTGCCAATATAAGTCTTGCTCCTTCTCTTGGTTTCAGCAGTTATCCGGAAAATCTGGGAAAGATAGAGAATAAGGGTTGGGAAATTTCTCTCTCGGCTATTCCTTATAAAAACACTGCTAAACAAGCTTATTGGACAATTACAGTAAACGGTTCTCATAATACTGACAAACTATTGAAAATATCGGAAGCGATGAAATACAGAAATGATAAAAGTGCATCAGATTTAAAAGATACGCCGTTGCCACGTTATGAAGAAGGTGAATCTCTTTCCCGTATTTGGGTAGTACGTTCATTAGGTATTGATCCGGCTTCCGGAGATGAAATATTATTGAAACGTAACGGGGAGATGACGAGTGCCGTTAACTGGAGTGCGAATGATGTAGTACCTATTGGTAATACAGAACCTAAATGGCAAGGATATATTAATTCTTCCTTTACATACAGAGGTTGGGGAGCAGATGTCAGCTTCAGGTATCAGTTTGGCGGTCAGGTATATAATCAGACCTTGCTTGACAAGGTGGAAAATGCTAATTTGAAATATAATGTAGATCGACGGGTAACTCAGCTACGTTGGGCGAAACCGGGTGATAAGGCACAGTTCCGTGTTCTTAATCCTAACGGTTTGGAAACGAAAGCCACTTCCCGGTTTATAATGGATGAAAATATATTCCAGGGAAGTTCGTTGTCTGTTTACTATCGTATGGATCGTACTAATACAAAATTTATTAGTCATTGGGGATTGAGTTCCGCTAAAGTGACGTTTAATATGGAAGACTTTTTCTATTGGTCTACAGTGAAACGCGAAAGAGGTTTGTACTATCCGTATTCCCGTCAGTTTACATTTGCTTTGAATGTTGCTTTCTAATTAAAAACCTATTTGTATGAAACAGATAATATATATACTATTAACAACAACAATGCTGGGACTTATGTCTTGCAGCGACTGGTTGGATGTATCTCCGAAGACTTCTATTCCTACCGACAAGCAATTTGAGTCGGAATCAGGATTTAAGGATGCGCTTACAGGTATTTATTTGAAGTTGGGAACCACGACATTGTATGCCGGAGACTTGACTTATGCATATTTGGATGAGTTGGCAGGATTATATTCCGATTATCCGGGGTATAATACAAATGCTGTTTTCGACCAAAGTATCGTGTTCGATTATGAGAACATGTTTTTGAGTAAGAAGAATGGGATTTACTCAACGATGTATAACATCATTGCCAATATTAATAACTTCCTGGAGTATGTAGACAAAAATAAAGATGTTTTAGTTACCGAACGCTATTATGAAACTATGAAGGGAGAAGCACTCGGGCTTCGTGCTTTTCTTCATTTTGATTTGTTGCGTATGTTCGGTCCTGTTTATAAAGAACATCCTGCATCCAAAGCTATACCCTACCGTATTGCTTTTGATAAGGATGCCACTCCTGTTTTACCAGCCAGCGAAGTGGTTGATGCTATTCTCAAAGATTTGAATGACGCTGAAAAGTTACTGAAAGAGAGTGATCCTCTTGATTTCTTTACCGATCAGACGGATGAAGATTTTATAGATAAAAATCATTTTCTTGTCAATCGTGAGTTTCGTATGAATTTATATGCGGTTAAAGCTATGCTGGCTCGTGTATATTGTTACAAAGGTGATGCGGAAAGTAAAGGATTGGCCACAGAGTACGCTAAACAAGTGATTGCTGCCTCTAAGTATTTTACATTGTACAAATCGCAGACTGCTTCCAATTACAATTCCATACGCTATGCGGAGCAAATATTCGGAATCACAGTTAATGAATTCTCCAACCTGCTTATTAGTAACTATATGGATATGGAGAATACCAATACTCAGCAACATTTCTATCTGGATGGAGATAAATTTAAATTTTTCTATGAAACTGCCGATGCAGGGAATACCGACTGGAGAAAAAATACGGAAATGTTTGAGGTTATTAATGGGGCAAGTCGGACAGATGTTTTTTGTAGAAAATATAATCAGAAACCTTTGAATGGCGGATATGCTTATTCCGGTGCTGACGCTATCCCTTTGATACGCTTACCTGAAATGTATTATATTGTTGCAGAATGTGTTTCTTCTGCATCGGAAAGTGCTGATGCACTAAATACCGTACGTTTTGCACGTGGTATTTCTTATAGTGATGAGATATCGTCTATCGGATATGATGACCTTGATAATACTTCGGAAGAAGACAAAAACCAGACTAAACGTATTAATGAGATAATGAAAGAATATAGAAAAGAATATTTTGCGGAAGGGCAACTTTTCTATTTCTTGAAAGCACATAATTACTGCACTTATTACGGCTGTGGGGTAGAAACAATGACTGAAGCCCATTATCAGATGACATTGCCGGATGATGAGTATATTTTTGGAAACAACTCTAAATGATGAAGCATTATGAAACGTATTATATATTTTGTTTTAGCTATTCTTGTTTGCGGCATTTATGTAGGATGCAGTGAAAACGAGATAGACTTATATGACCAGACACCTCGTATCAATTTCTATGGTAGCACTACGCATGTCCGTACTTTGGTTGATACGGATTATGTAAAGAAAGAACCTTATGCTGTAGACAGTTTCGAGGTAAGAATACAAGGAGATTTTTTGAAAGAGAATCGTGATTTCTGTGTGAAAGTAACTCCGAATAATGATTATCAGAATTCAGTGGATGTATTATTGGAAAGCAAGTATACATAAACTGACCTTGATACAGTTTGCC
>ENA-ORLM01002040-ORLM01002040.1-human-gut-metagenome-genome-assembly--contig:-NODE-2040-length-11290-cov-2.349773_pt1 | contig 11290 bp, 10 predicted proteins | sample MGYA00243063_ERZ508815 | MGnify/ENA primary metagenome ERZ508815 (study PRJEB26277, sample SAMN04329768) | human gut metagenome | biome: human-associated habitat | host: Homo sapiens | place: USA...
TACGATGCGTGAGCTCTTTTCTCAGGCCGACAAAAGCATGTACATCGACAAGAACCGCGTAAAGACAGCCGAGGCAGCCGGGCCGCAACGCGAGGACCGCTAAACCCGTAGCAAAGGGTAGCTAATTTGGGACGGGACTCTTTTGGCTACTTGAGAAGTTGTGCCATGGCGTTGACGAATTTTTGGACTTGAAGGGTGGGCTCGAGCGGATAGTGCAAAAAGACCGGCACCTCACGGCCGCACAGGAACGGCACGCCCACAAAGGCTGGGTGCACCCCCGACCACGCCCCGCAGGTGAGCACCGCGTCACCCTTTTCCTCTGCCTCGTTAAAGAGCGCAAAGTCAAAGCTGTCCACGTCGATCACGTCCACACCGCCGTCAGCCAACAGATCGATGCGCAGACTGTCCATAGCGTCGTTGCCGTGACGGAGCACGCGCAGGCGCATGCCCTCCAAGTCGGCGACCGTAATGTGATTCTTGCGCGCCAGCGGGCTCGTGCGCGGCAGGTCGATATAAAACGGCACGTTAACGATGCGGAGCTTTTGGCAGGCGTCGCCCCAGCGTGGGGTAGAAAAACTCGACTGCACCACATCGACCTCGCGGCCCAAGCTGCGCATGACGGATTCGCGCTCGTCATAGAGGTCGCTTACCGGCACGATCTCAAATCGCAGCGATGGTTCCAGATCGTGGATGTCCGTCCACATCGACAGCGTTTGGCGCCCCGGGCACATCATCGACACGCCCAGACGCACGGCACCGCCATCGCCCGCCGCGCGTCGGGCGCGGCGCAGCGCGTCCTCGGACTGCCGCATGATCGAACGCGCGTCGTCTACCAGTAACGCACCCGCCGGCGTCACTTTGACGCCCGAATGCGAGCGTTCAAACAGTGTGATGCCGAACTCGGCCTCGAAGCCCGACACCTGCTTGACGAGCGCCGGGGTCGACACGCGCAATTTTGCCGCCGCACGTGAGAAGCTTCCCAGCTCCGCGGCGGCCGATATGGCCTCGAGTCGTCGATCGTACACGTCAATCTCCCGTTTCCAGACGCATGGCAATGAACTGCCGAAGGGGGTCGTTTTGGCAGGTCACGCGCTCAATTGAGAAAAAACTGCATCGCACAGTATAAACCTACGGTTAACGCCATTCTAACAAATATGCAATTCACCTGCGCAAATGCAAAGCATACGATAACCAGCGAAAACCACGTGGGTCGATTAATGGGAACGACCCACCGGGAGGCACAAGAAGGGAAGTTCCTATGAGCAATTGGCTTAAGCTCGAGGGCGATGTCTGCGCCGTGACCGGCGCACTCGGCGGTATGGGCGTCGAGATTTGCCGCGAGTTCGCCCGCAACGGCGCCAACGTCGTCCTGCTCGACCTGGACGAGGAGAAGGTCAAGGCCGCTGCCGCCGACCTCGCCGCCGAGTTTGGCATCCACGCCGAGGGCTACAAGATGAACGCCACCGACGAGGCCGAGGTTCAGGCTGCCGTCGACGCCACCATCGCCAACTTCGGCCGCGTCGACGTTCTCGTCAACACCGCCGGTATCCTGCGCTTCGCCGCCATGGAGGACCTGCCGCTCTCCGACTGGGAGCAGGTGCTCAACGTCAACCTCACCGGCTACTTCATCACCTCGCAGCGCTTTGGTCGCGAGATGATCAAGGCCGGCCAGGGTCGCCTGGTGCACATCTCGACCGTTGCCAGCCACTCCCCTGAGACGTTCTCGGGCGTGTACAGCTCCACCAAGGCGGGCGTCAACATGATGTCCAAGATGCTCGCCGCCGAGTGGGGCCCCTACGGCGTGCGCTCCAACTGCGTCGAGCCCTGCTTCGTTAAGACCCCGATGTCGGCCAATTTCTACGCCGACCCCGAGGTCGAAAAGAGCCGCAGCCGCCTGATCGCCACGCGTCGCATCGGCGTGGGCAGCGATATCGCCAACGCCGTCATGTTCCTGGCGTCCAAGCGCTCGGACTTTACCACCGGCGACGCCATCAAGGTCGACGGCGGCTTCTCCAACATGATGGGCGACCTCACCGCCAAGCCCGGCGGCCGTCGCGCCTATGCCGACAACTACCTCAAGAACAAGGGTGTCGAGCTCTGGTCCGATGAGTCCGGCGTCGCCAAGCCGACTGACCAGTAAACCAACCCAGTAGAGAGGGCGCGGGACAAGTCCCTCCCCTCCCCGCATCGATTAGAAAGAGTCCAATGGCTTCCACCAACTCCAACAAGGGTCGCGCCGTCGTGCTTTCCGCCGCGTGCGTCACCATGTTCTTCATCAGCTCCATCGCGCTGTATTCCGTCGTGAGCAAGAATCTGCTCGCCGTCTATCCCGAGTGGTCCAGCGCCCTTACCTGGGCTTTCCCGGTCTTTCAAACCATCATGGCCGTGACGGGCATCTTCGCCGGCCGCATCTCCGATAAGATCGGCCCGCGCAACGTCGTGATCGCCGCCGCCGTGTGCTACGGCGTGGGCTGGTTCATGTCCGGCACCGTCACCGAGCCGTGGCAGTTCTACCTGTGGTTCTCGCTCGTCGCCGCCATCGGCAACGGCCTGGGCTACAACCCGGCGCTCACCACCGGCCAAAAGTGGTTCATCGACAAGAAGGGCCTCGCCTCCGGCATCACCCTGGCCGCTTCGACCGCCGGCCCCGCCGTGCTGTCCCCGGTGCTCGCCTCGCTGCTCATCCCGAGCCTTGGCATCTTTGGCGCCCTTAAGGCACTCGGCGTCATCTTCTTTGTGACGATCGCCGCCTCCGCCCTGTTCCTGAAGGCCCCCGAGGCCGGTTGGCTGCCCGAGGGCTTCGAGGCCCCCAAGGGCGGCGCGCACGCCGGCACCTTCGGCGACCTCACCCCGGGCGAGATGGTCAAGACCCCGCGCTTCTGGGTCCTCATCGTCACCTTCGCCTTTGCCGCCACCGCGGGCACCCTGCTCGTGGGCAAGGTTGCCTCCATCGCCGCCGTCCAGCTCTTCGCCGACCCCACGAGCGCCGCGGCCGTCGCCCTCGGCGGCGTGGTGGTCTCCGTCAACACCTGCGCTAACCTGGTTGGTCGTCTGTCCTTTGGCCAGATCATCGACAAACTCGGCGCCTACAAGTCGCTGCTCATCAGCCTTGTCGTCACCATCGTCGCGCTCGTCATCATGTCGATGAGCTTTACGCAGAGCATGTTCTTTGTGGCGCTCGCCCTGCTCGGCTTTAGCTTTGGCGCCCTGCTCGTCATCTACCCGCCGCTCACCGGTGGCGCCTTTGGCACCAGCAACATCGGCGTCAACTACGGCATCATGTTTTTGGGCTACGCCGCTTCCACCTGGATCAGCCAGCCCATCACCGCCGTGCTGTATCACGCCGAGGCCGGCAGCGCCGCCTACCAGCAGTCCTTCTACGGCGCCATTGTGATCGCCGCCATCGCCGTCGTGCTCACCGTCTACATGATGGTCTCCGACAGCAAGAAGAAGTCCGCCTAGTTCTACCGATGCGGCAAAGGGACAGCCCCTTTGCCGCATTCCACCGGTCACCAGTATTAAGGAGTCGAAATGTCTGAGCTCAACCCCGTCCGCATTGCCGTTATCGGCGCCGGCGCCATGGGCCGCAACCACATCCGCTTTGTCACCGAGGAGCCCGAGGCCGAGCTCGTCGCCATCGCCGACGCCTTTGAGGGCGCCCGCGCCACGGCCGAGGCCGCCGGCGTGCCGTTTTACACCGATCCCGCCCAGATGATGGACGAGGTCAAGCCCGAGGCCGTCATTATCGCCACCCCCAACGACCTGCACCTGGGCGTTGCTCGCGAGGCTGTGAAGCGCAATATCGTGCCGTTGGTCGAAAAGCCGATCTCCAACGACCTGGAGGATGCCCAGGCTTTCGCTGCCGAGGCCGAGACCGCCGGCGTGCCCGTGCTCGTGGGCCAGCACCGTCGCCACAACCCCTTCGTCAACAAGGCCAAGGAGATCATCGAGTCCGGCGAGCTGGGCAAGCTCACCGTGTCGAGCTTCCACTACATGATCTATAAGAATGACGAGTACTTCGACGTCGAGTGGCGCCGTAAGAAGGGTGCCGGCCCGATCCTGGTCAACCTGGTTCACGACGTCGACCTGCTCCGCTACCTGCTGGGCGAGCCCGTTGCCGTCCAGGGTATGCAGTCCAGCGCCGCCCGCGGTTTTGAGACCGAGGACTCCGCCGTGGTCAACGTCCGTTTTGCCGATGGCGCGCTTGCGAGCATGACCATCTCCGACGCCACCGCCAGCCCCTGGAACTGGGAGGCAACCGCTCGCGAGGATCCGCAGTACCGCCCCTTCGACGCCGACGCCTACTTTATCGGCGGCACTAAGGGCGCCCTGTCGCTGCCCCGCCTGCACCAGTTCTCCTACGACGGCGCCTCCAACTGGCACAAGCCGCTGCAGATGGAGATTCCGGCCGTGGACCCGGCGCTGCCGCACAAGATGCAGCTCAAGCACTTTGTGAAGGTCGTCCGCCGCGAGGTCGAGCCCGTCGTGACCCCCGCCGACAACGTCAAGACGCTCACGCTTCTCAACGCCATCAAGGAGGCCGCCGAGACCGGCCAGCTCGTCGAGCTGTAATGCTGTATTAGGGCAGGCCTCGGCAGAAACCCCATGCCGAGCCCTTCGGTCCGCCACCAACAAGCCCCTCTTCTTTGCCCTGCGAGCAGCCTCCTGCCCGCGGGGCTTTTTGCTACCTTGCCGACGATTATTCTGGAGCGAGGCTATTTTGCGCCTCAGCTTGGTTCGTTCGCCACGAAATGGGCCTATCTACTACGTTTAACCGATTACCCTCGACCATACCGAAATCCGAAATATCAAAACCGATGGTAGACGGCTTGCCGATTTTCCGAAAATGCTGCTATGGTCGACCCCTGCGGGCCAAACGTAGTAGATGGGCTGCTTTCGTGGCTCAGCACCAGACCAGTCATTTTGGAACAGGGCTTTTGACCACACTTGCCAGCCGATCGCTAGAGTAGCCAAAAAAGCCCCGTCCCAAATTAGCTACCCAGGCCTTCAATGGGTTCGCAAAGGCCAAAAGACAGTCCGTATTTAACCGCAACTTAGGTGGGGTGCGAGGCGGCATCGATTCCCGTCACCCCGTACACTTACGAAAATGGCTCTGGTCCCAAAAGGAACCAGAGCCATTCGTCTATCTTATGGAGCGGGCGACGGGAAGTCCAAGGGTTTGCTTCGCAAACCCTTGTTTCGCTGCGGGCCACTGGCCCTTGCGTGCTGCGCTGGAAAATGCTCACGCATTTTCTCAGCTTCGCACCCTGCCGGGTTCGATTCCCGTCGCCCGGCACGCTTATGAAAACGGCTCTGGCACCAAATAGAGCCAAAGCCGTTAAAACTATCCTATGGAGCGGGCGACGGGAATCGAACCCGCGTCATCAGCTTGGAAGGCTGGGGTTCTACCATTGAACTACGCCCGCAAGATATGGTCGGGACGACAGGATTTGAACCTGCGACATCCTGCTCCCAAAGCAGGCGCGCTACCAAACTGCGCCACGTCCCGAAGGTGTTGAGCAGCTAAGGTCTAAACCTTGCGTGTCCCAAAGCGAAGGAAATTATAGGGGAGACTCCCCGCCTGTGCAAGCATTGATGCCTTAGCTCCTCGAATGTGCGACAAACCGGCTGTGGAGCAGGCCTATCACAAACGCCACCACGGCGACCGGTGCCCACGCGGCTCCAATGTCCGCCAGCGGCAGCGCATCGAACGGCAGCCACGCGCCCGCAAAGAACGCATCGCGGACCGAGGTGATCACGCTCTGCACCGCGACGACGCCGCCGCCCCAAACCCACACCTGCGGATGCGCGTCGCAAAAACCATGCGCCAGGCCCATAAGCACCAGCACAATGGCGACGGGATACAAGGCGTTGAGCATGGGCACCGAGAACATGAGGATTACGTCGAGGCCCACGTTGGAGAGCACGCACGAAAACGCCGCGAACACAAAGGCGAGAATCGCGAAGGGACGGCGCATGGCCTCCTCGGAAGCCTCCGCTCCCCCTTCGACCACATACGTCTCGCAGAAGTAACGCGAGCAGCAGCTGATGAGGCCGATGCACACGTTCATGCAGGCGAGGAAAAAGATCGCAAAGACCACGACCGTGCCGGCAAGCCCAAAGTGCATGGAGGCAGAGCGGGCAAGGATGGCAGCGCCGTTGGTGGCGTCGGACATCACGGTGCCGAGCTGCATACCGGCAAGGCCCAAGCCGCAGTAGATGATGGCCATGAGCACGCCGGCAATCACACCGGAACGCGAAATCTCGAAGGCCACGCGCTTGTCATCGGTAACGCCCAACTCGTGGATGGTCTCAGCGATGATGATGCCAAAGGCGAGCGACGCGAGCAGGTCCATGGTCTGATAGCCAGTCAGAAAGCCCTGCACGGCAGCGCCAGCATCGTAGGGGGCCTGCGGCGCGGCAGCGGGACCCAGCGGCGAGATCACGGCAGCACCAACGACCAGCACGATGAGCGCAATGAGCGCGGGACCCGTAATGCGACCGAGTACGCGTGTGATGACACCCGGGCGCAGCGTGAGCGCAAACGCGACTACGAAGAACCCGATGGCAAACACCAGGCGAGCCGTGCCGAGCGAAACACCCTCGGGTAGCAGCGGCACCAGCATCTCGAAGGCCGTGGAGCTCGTGCGCGGAATAGCCAGGCACGGGCCGATGGCCAGATAGACCGCCGCAACGAAGAATTCGCCAAACTTGGGATGCACGCGGCCGGCAAGCTCGCGCGCCGTTCCGGCAAGCGCCACGGCGATAAAGCCCATGACGGGCAGGCCGATGGCGGCGATGAGAAAGCCGAGCATGGCGACCGGCGTGGCAGAACCTGCCTGCAGCGCCAGCAGTGGCGGAATAATGAGGTTGCCGGCGCCAAAGAGCATCGAGAACAGGGCGATGCCGACGGTGACGACATGGTCGGAGCGCAGACCGTGCGGGGCGGATGAAGCCATGGGTCCACCTTTCGGGTCGAAACAAAAACGGGACGGGCAAAAACACCCATCCCGCAAGTATATACGCTCTAGCAGGCTAAATCGCGTAAAGCGTCGATCGCGGTGTCGACTTCCTCGTCCGTGTTGAAATACCCAAACGAGAAGCGGACGACGCCCTGGCGCTCGGTACCCAGTGCACGGTGCATGAGCGGGGCGCAATGGGCGCCGGGGCGCGTCGCAATCCCCCACCCTTGCATGAGCGCATCCGAGATCTCGGCCGAATCGATATCGCCCACGTTGAGCGACACAATTGCAGAGCGCGTCGGCTGGTCAAAGGCGCCGTAAAGCTTGATCTCCGGGATTTCGCGCACGCCGGCAAGAAAGCGATCAGCGAGCGCACGCTCGCTGGAAGCAATCGCCTCGACCCCACCCTGGGCCTCGATAAAGTCGAGACCAGCGGATAGGCCCGCTATGCCGTGACCGTTGAGCGTGCCCGCCTCGAGGCGCGTGGGCCACCCAAGCGGTTGCAGCGCATCGAAGCTGTGCACGCCCGTGCCGCCCATGGCCCACGGAGCCACGTCAATGCCCTCCGCCACGGCCAGGCCGCCGGTCCCCTGCGGACCCATGAGCCCCTTGTGGCCGGTAAAACACACGACGTCGAGCCCCATGGTATCCATGTCAATCTTCGCCGTACCGGCAGACTGAGAGGCGTCGACGATAACCAGCGCGCCGGCCGCATGAGCCACAGCCGCCACACGTGCAACATCAACGGAGTTGCCGGTCACATTGGAGGCGTGCGTCACCACCACGGCACGCGTGCCCGGCGTGACCAGCTGCTCGAGTTCGTCGTAGTCGAGCACGCCGTTCGCGTCGCAGCCCGCATACTCAACGGTCACGCCCTGCTCTACCGCCAGGCGATTGAGCGGACGCAGCACGGAGTTGTGCTCGAGCACCGTCGTGACCACACGATCGCCGGGACGCACCACGCCATTGATGACGGTGTTGAGCGCCGCGGTGGAGTTGGGCGTAAAACAAACATGGTCTGCCCTCGGGCAACCTAAAAAGCGCGCAAGCTTAGTGCGGCAGCCATGAATCGTGCGCGCCGCATCGAGCGCGCCCGACGTCGCGCCACGTCCGGCATTGCCGAGCGAGCACATCGCCTGCGTCACGGCATCGATCACCGTCTGCGGCTTGTGCATGGTCGTCGCCGCGTTATCCAAGTAGATCATCGCACGACCTCCCACATATCGATCACGGTATAGCCCTCGGCGGGAATGCCTGCCGAGGCGAGTTCGCCGCGCAGCAGTTCCTCATCGGCAGGCAATGCCTTCCACGCCAGACCGCAGCCGGCAGCGACCTCCCCGGGCACGGGAATCGTTCGCCCGGGAAGGCCGCGCTCGATGCACAGGGACTCGCACCCCATGGCGGCCGCCGTGGTGGGAAACGTGATGACAAGCGCCGGGCGCTTCTCCCTCATGGCAACTCCAACCAATACGCTACGGGCGCACGACGCGCACGGCCTGCTCCATCTTCTCCACAATCACGTACATGTTGGTGACCTCGCCCACGGCAAGCTGGTCTTTAATGCCATAGTGATCGAGACAGGTGCCGCAGGTAAGGATCTCGACGCCCTGCTCTGCCAGGCCCTTCAGGTCATCGAGCACCGGCGAGCCCTCGACGGTGAGCTTGGCGCCGCCGTTGTAGAACAGCATGGTCGCGGGCAGCTCCTCCTGCTGCGTCACGGCAAAGATGAAGGCCTTCATGAGCTTGTGGCCCAGCTCGTCGTCGCCGTGGCCCATACAGTCGGTGTAGACGGAAATGACGAGCTTGCCCTTGCCGGCGCTGGCATCACAGAAGGCAGCACCATCCTGCTCGGGATCAGCCACGGCAACGGCGCCAGAGGTCGCCACGGTCACGTGCCACTCGGCGTCAGAAACCTTCTCGACCGAGGCCGTGCAGCCCTTCTCCTGCGCCATCTTGGAGATGTTCTTGACGGCGGTCTCGTTATCGACCGAGGTCACCACGGCACCCTCGCCATCGAGCTGTTTGAGCGCCTTGAGCGTCTTAACAACGGGCAGCGGGCAGGCATCGCCCATGGCATTGACTTCAATTTTGGTAGACATAGCTTTTCCTTTCGAAAGAACCGTTCTAGAGAACGATAAACAGTTACATAAGCGTGCGGGCTAGCGAACAACGCGGACGGCAGGACCGCCCGGCTCCGCCTCGCACACGCGCCCGACAACGGCGGCGATGCACCCCTCGGCATCCAGGCGACGCGCAAGCTCATCCACATCCGCCGCGGGCGCCGCGATAAGCAAACCACCAGACGTCTGCGGGTCGTACAGCGCGTCGAGCATACCCGGCTCCAGGTCCTCGTCGGCAGCCACACGCGGGCCAAAGAAGTCCTGGTTGCGGTAGGAGCCCGCGGGGATAATGCCCAGGCGCGCCATGTCGAGCACCTGATCAAAGAGCGGTACCGATCCCGACGCAAGCTCAACCTGCACGCCCGAGCCCTCGGCCATCTCGCACGCGTGCCCGATCAGGCCAAAGCCCGTGACATCGGTGCAGCCGTGAAGCTCAAGTCCCTCGGCCAGACGAATCGGCGCCTCGTTGAGGGTGCGCATCGAGTCAAACATGGCCGCGGCCGCGGCCTCGTCCTGCTCGATGAGCTCGCCCTTAATGGCCGTGGTGATAATGCCCGAGCCGATCGCCTTGGTCAGCAGCAGAACATCGCCCACGCGTGCGCCGCTGTTGGCGAGCATGCGGTCGAGCGCGACAAAGCCGCTCACGGACAGGCCGTACTTGGGCTCGTCGTCGTTGATGGTGTGGCCGCCCGCGATGGTGCAGCCGGCCTCGACGCACTTGTCGGCGCCACCCGCCAAAATCTGCCCGGCAACCTCAACGCCCAGGCAACTGGGTATGCAGAGCAGGTTCATGGCATGACTCGGCCGCCCGCCCATGGCGTAGATGTCCGACAGCGAGTTGGCCGCGGCAATCTGGCCAAACAGAAACGGGTCGTCGACCATCGGTGGAAAGAAGTCGATGGACTGCACAAGCCCCAGGTTCTCCCCTACGCGGAAGACGCTCGCATCGTCGGAGGTATCGAACCCCACGAGCAAGTTGTCGTTATGCACATTGGGTAAATCGCCCAGGACCTGGGCGAGGGCTCCGGGAGCCAACTTAGCGGCTCAACCGCTCGCGGCTGTCATAGACGTGAGCTTAATAACATCGTCAGCCATCGATTCCTCCTCTCATAGGTCAATCAGTTCCTCCCAGTATACGCATGGCGGCGCCGAGAGCGGACGGCGAATGACACCGCCCCTTACATGAGCGCCTGGGCTCGAATGGCCGCGCCGATCGCTCCGGCAAAGCGAGCCTGGGGCGAGGTGGTCACCGGCGACCCCAGTAGCTCGCCCAACCGCTCCACCACGAAGGCGTTCTCGCACAGGCCACCGGTCAGATAGTACGGGGCGCCCGCTGCCTGCCCGGCCATAGTGGCCACGCGCGAGACCACGCTGTCGATCACGCCGCGCGCAATGTTCTCGCGCGGCTCACCGCGACCGATCAGGCTGATGACCTCGCTTTCGGCAAACACCGTGCACATGCTGCTGATCTTGGTAGGCTCGCCGGAACGCGCCAGGTCGGCCATCTGCTGCTGGGAAATGCCCAGGCGGTCGGCCATGATCTCCAAAAAGCGCCCCGTGCCGGCGGCGCACTTGTCGTTCATGGCAAACTTGGCCACGCGGCCGCCTTTAAGCTGAATGACCTTGGTGTCCTGGCCGCCCACGTCGATCACGGTACCGTGGTCACCAAACAGGAGCACGGCACCGGTACCGTGGCAGGTAATCTCGGTCACGACCTTGTGCGCATAGGGCACGGCGACACGACCGTAGCCAGTCGCGACCACGCGAGCATCTTCAGCCGTCACGTCATAGCCGGCTGCAGCGAGCTCACCGCGCAGGCGCTCGGCCGCATCGACCGAGGAAAACCCGGTTGGCTGCACGCACGTCCACGCCACCGAACCCTCCCCATTGACCACAGCAGCCTTAGCCGCCGTAGACCCGATATCGATCCCGATCCCTATCATGGCTCTCTCCCAATCTAAACATCAAAGGTAGCGGCGCGTTCAGGCGCCTTAGCTCTAGGTTTCTCAGGTGCCGGAGATTGCCCCGAAAGAGGAGCGCCGCGTACTTTGGTACGCAAGCGACGGTTTGAGGGGCAAGGTCGGGTGCCTGGGGAAGCCCTACAGCTCAAGTTCGTTGAGGCGCAGGATGGCCACGATATAAATCTTGAGCGCTTGCTTGAGCTGCTCTTCGTTGGCGCACTCGTTGGGGCCGTGCATCTGGCCGCCC
>ENA-ORLM01002044-ORLM01002044.1-human-gut-metagenome-genome-assembly--contig:-NODE-2044-length-11263-cov-3.021545_pt1 | contig 11263 bp, 9 predicted proteins | sample MGYA00243063_ERZ508815 | MGnify/ENA primary metagenome ERZ508815 (study PRJEB26277, sample SAMN04329768) | human gut metagenome | biome: human-associated habitat | host: Homo sapiens | place: USA...
AAAGACCTTGTATCGGTTCTTTTTGTATTTTCTCATTATCTAATTATGGGAGGATTTTTCTGTATCACCGAAAAAACTTTTATTCCCGCACTTCAAGCCACTGGTCAATGTTCCCAAAATGTACCGCCTGCAGGTTATCTACATCAACCAGTTGCGGGAAGCTGTTTCTGATGATCAGGACACCATTTTCCTTATCCTGTTTTTCTCCACCGCCAGCGATGCCTCCCATGGTCCTATCAAGTGTTAAAACCGTTCCATCTTTATAGCGCACCTGGTCAATACTAGTTCTGGCATAAAGATCCATGCCATAGTCCGTACCTGCGTACTCAAATTTGTTTTTTTCATCTTCATACACCTTCATAGCTTCATCATAATCAAGATATAATGACCATAAAAGGGGCGTTACTTCCATTTTTTTCACTGTGATTTCATAACCTCCAAAATCACATTTCCGGTTCACTTCCAGAGTTGTCGGAGGCTTTACTGCACCCAGAGTCCATTTAAAATCCCATGTTCCATCTGTAATAACAGTCGTATCATAATCTCCTTCCTCCGTAAGATTCTTTAATGTGATTTCTACTGTTTTATTACTCAGATCATAATCACCGTCATAAGATATACAGGCGTTAAAATATTTAAGATGTGTAGAATTTTGATCTGTTTTCAGTAACATATCCTGTCCTACCCCAGTATTGAAACTTCCAAATCTGTTATCGTCCACTGCATATACTTCTTTTCCATCGATCTTAAAATGTGTCATCTCCTCAAAAGAAGTATGATCAGTCATAGAAATACTGTCCTCTGTTTTCACTTCAAAAAAAGCATACAGGAATCCCTGATCCTGAATAGAATCTGTCAGGGTAACCGTCACACCATTTTGTGTTACAGACTGGTCTATATTCTGAATATAAGTTGATTCCTGCAGTGTCTCCTGCTGTTCCTCCGATGGATCCAGTCTTTTCACCAGGTAATCATTCCATTTAAAGAACTCTTTTGCCGCCACTGTGACTCCCATGCCTGTACAGATCACTGCTGCTGCAATCAGTAATCGGCCACTGATTCTTTTTCTTTTGTATTTTTTATTAACTGCATCTGCCTGCTCAATATGTCTCAGTGTCTCTTCAAATTTCTCATGAAAATCCTGTGGTACTTCCGGTGCTATATTATTCCATTTGTTCTCTAACATGACATTTTCCCCTTTCCTGTTATTCTCTTTGATAGTTTGCTGTTTTTCCCAGGCATCGGTCTTTTCTCTTCTTCATCGGATAACTGTGCTTTCAAAAACTCTCTTGCACGGGAAAGTCTGCTTTTAATCGTTCCTTCCGGAATATCCAGAGCCTCACTGATCTCTTTCTGTGAGAATCCTTCTAAATAATACAATGTTACCAAAATCCTCAGATCCTCCGGAAGTTCCATAATCGCCATATACAGATGACTGTATCTGTCCTCCTCAGTCAGCCTCATATTGTCCATATATTCTTCATATGGAATAACATTTTTTCTTTTCCGAAGAATCCCATTGCATTCATTGATCAATATCTTTGTGATCCATGTTCGAAAATACTTTTCTTTCTTTAAGGTGGGAAGTTTCTCATATGCCTTAAGAATTGTTTCCTGCACAGCATCCCCACAATCAGAATCATTCTTCAGAATGGACTTTGATATATGATACAGCATGGCTTCTGCATCCCGAACCTCCTTAATAAATACATCTTTTGTCATAACTTTGTCTTCTCCTTTTGTCCAGCCGAATTACTACACGTGTTTGCTTTTTTACTTTTACACTAATTAGATGCACCGGGAAGAGAATTGGTTCTCATAAAATTATCTCAGGATTTTGTAATGTAAAAAATACAGTTTGCACATATACAATGATACAATAAAAATGTAAAAATTATAGCAATTCCTACACGAAAGGGGTCATGTTTTATGAGAAAAAGAAACAATTTTATTTCTGTGTTTACTATGTTTCTGGCAATTGGTTTTGCAATTATTTTCTCCAGACCCGTAAAAGCAACGGCAAATGGGGTCCAATTAAAAGCAAATCGGACATACACAGCATATGATGTTACAGGTGATGGAACGAAAGATAAAATCAGAATCAGAGCAGCCAATCAAACCGACGATGAAGCATATTCGTCACTTACTGTATCGGTTAATGGAAAAACAGCTTACAGATTAAAAAATACACGTTTTTATAATGTTATAGCAAATATTTATACATTGAAAAACGGACAGCCGTTTTTATATCTCTATGCACCAGCCGAGAATGGTGACGGACCTGTATGTGCATTATTAAAATACACAAACGGAAAGTTCAGAAAAATCCTTGATTTCACTGAAATTATGGCAGGATACGGAAACCATCGCATAGGTGAAGTTACCAACTTAAATGGAAATAAGATTGTAATTACAGAGAGCATCGTTTCTTATTCTCTTGGTATCAATGCAATTAATTTCACCTACGAATATGTCAATAGAAAATTTGTTCCGACAAGCAGATATGGCTCCTATAAAGAAATATATTCCGCAGACGGAAGCAGCCGATATTTCACAGTAAACAGTGATCTTCCGGCATATGCCAGACCAGGCGCTACTGCGGTGAACACAACACTGAAAACCGGATCATTAACAAAAATCATTAAATGCGCACTCATAAATCGAAAGATGTATATTCAGTTAGAATGCGATGGAGAAATCTATTGGATTAAAGCGCTGGAAAATCCACCGATTTCTGATAGCAAAAGACAATTTATGGAAGTTAGATATGCAGGATGATATCATCGAAAAAAAAGTTTCATACTCCCATAATATCAGGAATAAGCTCGCCTGCACCTTTCAGTTTAAAACCCTGAAAACAGGTTCTGTCATCGATAACTAATGACATATTTTATATCAGTTTTTCTGTTTACACAAAACTTGAAACGCTCTCATACATAATGCAGCTATGGCACAAAATACACATCCCCATATAAGTATCGCTACCTGCAGTACTTTTTCATCCGGCATAAAAAACACTCCTCACATTCGTCACTTACAATAAGTATTACACTTTACCGTGTAAAAGTCAACCTTCCAAAAAAATCCCGGAGTACATTGTCATACTCCAGGATTTTGTCGTCAACCGGATAAAAGCAACCGCATTCGCTACATAATTCTACACCAGATAACTGCTTCGCAGTTGATTCAGTTAAAGCTCTTCCCCGCAGGATTCAATCACTTTTTTGTACCAGTAAAAAGAATCTTTGCGGATTCTAGAAAAGTCTCCAGTCCCGTCATCATTTTTATTTACATAGATAAGACCATAACGCTTCTTGAATTCTCCAGTGGAGGCACTGACAAGATCTGTACAGCCCCAGCAGGTGTAGCCGATCAGATCTACTCCGTCATGGATTGCTTCCTTCATCTGCTCTATATGGCGGCGCATATATTCAATACGGTAATCATCGTGAATCTTTCCATCCTCTGTCAGCTGATCCACCGCCCCAAGACCATTTTCCACGATCATGATCGGAATCTGATAGCGGTCATAGATCTGGTTCAGAACATAGCGAAGACCAGTTGCATCGATCTGCCAGCCCCAGTCGGAAGCTTTCAGATATGGATTTTTCAGATTGTCACTTCCATTTCCGGCCGTTTTCTCTCCGTCCTTTGTCACGCTGACACAGCTACTGGAATAATAGCTGATGGTGAAAAAGTCCACCGTACCCTTCTTGAGGATCTCTTTATCCTCCTGAAGAACCTCCAGCTGGATTCCGTGCTCCTCAAAGTATCTCGCTGCAAATCCCGGATAATATCCTCTTACATGAACATCACCGGCAATGGAATTGTGGATCTGCCCAAACTGCTGTGCATATAAGATATCATCCGGATGGCAAGTATATGGATAACCATTGTGATAAGCAAGCATACAGCCAAGCATAAACTCCGGATCAATCTCATGAGCCATGGAAACTGCAAGTGCACTTGCTACCAGCTGGTGATGCATTGCCTGATAACGGCTCTGCTCACATACATCCTTCGGATCCAGCATTCCTGCACAGAATACCGCACCAAAATCCTGCGTCAGCATATTGATCTCATTAAAAGTCAGCCAGTATTTTACCTTACCTTTATATCTCTCAAATAAAACCTTTGCAAATCGAAGATAGAAATCGATCATCTTACGATTTTTCCATCCGCCATACTCCAGAGAAAGATGAAGGGGATTCTCATAATGAGAGATCGTTATCAGCGGCTCAATGTTATATTTTCTCAGTTCGTCGATCACATTGTCGTAGAACTTAAGGCCTTCCTCATTTGGAGTTTCCTCATCCCCATTTGGGAACACTCTGGACCAAGAAATAGAAAAACGATATACCTTAAATCCCATCTCTGCAAAAAGAGCAATATCCTCTTTCCAGTGATGATAAAAATCAGTCGCCTGGTGATTGGGATAAAATTCTTCCGGTAACGGTGCCGGCGGTGTAAGACGACGTTCCTTATCCACACTTCCTCCTGTCAGGATATCTGCAATGGACGGGCCTCTGCCATCCTCATCCCAACCGCCTTCATACTGGTTTGCAGCAGTTGCTCCGCCCCAGAGAAAGTTTTCCGGCATACGGTTATAATTTTTCATATTTTAATTTTCTCCTTTTTACAAACATCAGGCGGATCTGTTATCTCCGCCTGATGTTTCGTTGTTATTCTTATACAATAGTCAGGAATTTATCTCCTGCATTTACAGCTGCATCTTCTTTTTCCATGCATACTGCTTTGATATAATCAGAAATATTGGTCACAACAACCGGTGTGATCAGATCATATCCTTCTTTCTTAATGGCATCCATATCGAATTCCACAAGAAGCTTTCCTTTTTTTACCTTATCTCCATCAGAAACATGGGATTTAAAATATTTGCCATTTAAATTTACAGTATCAAGTCCGATGTGGATCAGAATTTCTGCTCCACTTTCTGTCACAAACATGATTCCATGTTTACTGTCCATGATATTTGCCACCGTACCATCTGCCGGTGCATAAACCTTACCTTCTGATGGAACGATTGCTGCTCCGTCACCTAAAACCTTATCAGCAAAAGTTTTATCCGGAACATCGGAAAGTGCTTTTACAGTTCCTGCTACCGGTGCACAAAGCTCGATCTTCTCTACAAGCGGAGCGTTCTGCTGTGCCGGCTGTTTTTCTGTATCTGTGTTCTGTACTTCATCCTCTGTCTCAGCCTTTACATCCTCAAATCCGAAGATAAGCGTAAGAACAAAAGCAGCTACAAAAGATACCACGATCATAATGATTCCATAAATCAGATTGCTTAATCCCTTCTCGCCGATAAACGCCGGGATCGCCATGATACAATTCTGTGCAATGTAAAGAGAAACCTGAAGAAGTCCTCCTACGATACCACCGATTCCGGCTGCGATGGAAGCTGCTACAACCGGTCTTTTCAGTTTCAGTGTAACACCATACAGAGCAGGCTCTGTGATACCCATAAGAGCGGAAACACCGGCTGCACTTGCCAGCTGTTTCATGTTGCTGTCCTTGGATCTTACAGCTACTGCAAGAGAAGCTCCGGACTGTGCAAGGTTAGAGCATACCTGAGATACAAAAATCAGTGTATCGGTACCACCGGTTGCAATGGCATTCAGTCCGATCGGTGTCAGCGCATGGTGCATACCGGTCATAACGATGAACGGGAAGGTTGCTGCAAGGATACCTACAATAATGAAACCAAGTTTTACGGACAGGAAGTTGATGGCTACCGCAAGTCCGTTACCAATAATTGTTCCGATCGGTCCAACTACGATCAGGGCGATCGGTGCACTGATCAGAATTACCAGTGTCGGGTTCAGGATCAGTTTTACCATTTTCGGTGTGATCTTATCAACCAAAATCTCAATATAATGTGTGATCCATACCATCAGGATAACCGGAATAACGGAATAAGAATAAGTTGCTTTTGTGATCGGCAGACCAAACAGTGTGATGGCCGCATCACCAGCTACCATAGTTACAAAGGTAGGGCTTAAGTAAACACCGGCAATAAACAGCGCCAGTGACTGGTTCACGCGGAAAACCTTGGCAGCATTTGCTGCGATCAGGAACGGCATGAAGTAGAAAGTAACATCTCCGATAAAACTGATCACCTGGTAGGTACTGCTTGTTTCTGATACCAGATGAAAACTTGTCAGCAGGCTAAGTACAACTTTGATCATACCGGCTGCAGTCAGGGCAGGGATCATCGGGGTCATACATCCGGTGATGGCATCGATAACTTTTGAAACAACACTCTTTGAGCTGTCAGAGTTCGCTGCCGGTGCATCATCGGTAGGAACGCCTTTGTCTTCCAATGCCTTGTAAACAGCGTTTACTTCGTTTCCTGCGATAACCTGGAACTGATCTTCATGCCAGTTAACGCCGGAGATCTCAGAAAGCTTTAAGATCTCTTTCTCGTTGATCTTCGATCTGTCTTTCACATAGAAACGAAGCCTTGTCATGCAGTGGAACAGACGGGTGATATTATCTTTTCCGCCCAGCGCTGCAATCAGTGTGTCTGCAGTTTTTGCATAGTCCTTTTTCATTTGGGGACCTCCTTTAATAATAAATATTGAAATTTATATTAAAGGTCTTGCCTGAAAAGATACGCACATGGCACGTATTTCAGTAACAATCCATTAACACCTAATTTATAAAACAATCTCTTTTCACAGATTTTTCAGACGTTTATGGTCTTCTGTGATCTTCTGGATATGAATCGTCAGATACAGCATTTCATCCTCAGTCATAGCGTATTTATATTCCTCTTCCATCATAAGATAGATCATTTTTACACAGCCGTAAGCTTCTCTGTACTGCTCCTTAATGATCTTGAAAAGCTCCTGATTCTCATCATAGTGAAGCTCTTTATGAAGGAATCTCTGGGCAAAATATTTCAGATGCGTGAGAAACCGCTGATAATACAGATTATCCTCCTGAAATTCCATATTGTCATAATACTTCTCCACGATGTCCAGGATCTGATGTACGATAATGGAAATCTGATAGCTGTCCGTCTTGCCGCCATCTTCCGCATTCACAAAATGCAATGCAAAAAATCCTGCTTCATCTGCAGAAAGATCTACCTCGAACATCTCATTTACCTTTTTCAGTAATTCCAAGCCGATCTCATATTCCTTATGATAAAGCTGCTTGATATCCAGAAGCAGCATATTCTGAAGGCGGATCCCGTTTTCAAGTCTGGAGATCGCACCCATGATATGGTCGCTAAGGGAAAAATAAATACTGTCATTTAATTTCATCCCCTCTTTTTCCTTCACATCATTTACAAAAGCTTCCACAAAATCCAGATATTTTTCCGGAATAGCAGTCAGATAACCCTGTATCTCCTTGCTGATCTGGGCATTTTCCGCAGTAAAGATCTTCTCGATCCTGGACTCCTCCACTTGCTGTCCTTTCTTTTTCTGAAAGGCAATTCCGCAGCCCTTTACAATAACTTCATGTCCCTGTCCATCCCTGGACAGTATCAGATTATTATTCAAAATCTTATGGATAACCATAGTCCTGTTCCCCCGCTGCCAAACAAATAAAAAAAGACCATTACAGTATATAGAAAACCTATTCCTATACTACTATAAGGTCTTGCCTGACGATAAATAAATATTTCAGTAACAATCCTTCTGATTCGTAACTATTTAACAACTGTACGTAATAGTATCAGAAAAAATATATGTTGTCTATCTGGAATATTTAATAAAATATTTATAATATTTTTGTGAACTTTGACAAAATCCCCTGATGATCCTGCCATACGGATCAACGGGGGATTTTCTGTTCAGCTTTTTATTCTTCAGATCTCTTTTCCCTTTGTCGCAACGGCATGTACAACAAACGGTACAAACAATGTAATAAACGCCGCATATCCAAGGTATGCATACCATCTATATGTATGGGCAAGAGATCACTTATTTTTGCTTTGTCTATACATCCCAAAAACGAAAAAATTTCCCTAAAAACGACCTGATTTTCCCAAAAACAAATAAAATCCCCAAAAACATATAAATTGTGTAATTGGGAAATAATGTTTGACTTTCTTAAAAAACCCAGTATTTATGCGGCTTTTGGCATAGTGAATTTCGCATTGTTTGTAATTTCATATGTGGCATCATAGAAATACCACATGTTCTCTGCATCATTATATTCTCCTTTGCTTGTATCAGCGGATAACTTTTTCACCTCATCCGGTGTCATTTTAATTGGCAATGTGACTGCAATCTTATCTTTTAAGAGCTGCTGTCCAGCAACAGTTTTCACTTCTGTGATTTCATAAATAACTGTATTCTTATACCACAGTCTTCAATCTGAATCAATGGCAAGGGCTTACGCCGGCAAATATGCCCCATTGACACAGTTTCAGTCTGTTGTATAAAATGAGCAAGCAGAACAAGAAGATGTTCTGCTAACGCTATATCATTCATGATTGTTTAGCTTTGTAATGAGGATGTTAGTATTAGGTTATAAAGCATTTCAGTGTTCTTACAGAATATGGGTTTTAGAGCGGATGCCAAAGTACAATTTAACATTGCTACATGCCACATTCCATATTTTATGAAGAAAAATAAGAAAATTACAGATTAAATATATAACATAAAGACTTTCTTATAAAAAAGTGGTAATATGCCATAATCAAATAAAGACAGTGCTGACAGCCACTTTCAGCGGTACCACTTTTTTCTTATTCTGCCATATTTGTGGTATATTACGGTTTTAGAGTGAATGATTCTTCTATTTTGTAACATTGAAAAAGTCATTTATGGATCAGTGTAAATAATACAAAATAAAAGAACTGATGGCCATATGCATGAAGCAGTGATATAATTACCAGCTCTTTTAGTGTCTGTATCGTATTAACACAGTTTCTACCTATTACAAAGAGAAAAATGAAATCTCTTGCAAATAGTTATTCGGTAGTGTAAAATAGTTTGTGTTTTTGGTAAAAAATAACTCCTTTTTGGTAAGAATTCAGATATGACAATTCTTATCGAAAAGGAGTATTTTTTATGGCAGTTGCAAAAGAACAAATTCGACAGATCCTCTCAGAAAACAACATTAATAGCGTTTATATACACGCTTCTGAAAGACAGTTTCAAGGATATCCTGCAGGAGCTGATGGAGGCAGAACTGGATGCAACTCCTGGCTACGAGAAAAACCATAAGGGAGATCTACAGACAGATAATAAAAGAAATGGTCATTCTACAAAAAACTTAAAGAGTCAATACGGTGAATTTCAAATCGACGTACCAAGAGACCGTAACGGTGAGTTTGAACCAAAACTCATCCCTAAATACCAGAGAGATATTTCCGGGATTGAAGAAAAAGTGATATCTTTATATGCCCGTGGTATGAGTACACGTGACATCCACGACCAGCTTCAGGATCTTTATGGGATTGAGCTGTCAGCTGAAATGGTCAGCAAGATCACAGACAAGATACTTCCTCAGGTTAAAGAATGGCAGTCCCGTCCTCTGAACCCGGTTTATCCGTTTGTCTTTATGGACTGTATTCATTATAAAGTACGTGAGGATGGCAGAATCCTGAGTCGTGCTGCGTATGTAGTTCTTGGCGTTACAGTGGAGGGATACAAAGATATCCTCAGCATCACAGTAGGCGCAAATGAAACCAGCAAGTTCTGGCTTGGGATGCTTAATGATCTTAAGAACCGCGGAGTAAAAGATGTCCTTTTCTTCTGCGTGGATGGTCTTCCGGGTTTTAAAGAAGCTATTCAGGCAGTTTATCCGCAGTCAGATATCCAGAGATGTGTGATCCATATGCTACGCAATTCTTTCAAATATGTAAATTATAATGATCTGAAAAAGTTTTCCTCGGATTTCAAAGAAGTGTACAATGCTCCGAACGAAACAGCCGCTTTAACAGAGCTGGAGAACATAAAAGAAAAATGGGGGAAGAAATATCCGTATGCGATCAGTAACTGGGAAAATAATTGGGAAGATGTAAGTTCCTTTTTCCAGTTTTCTAATGATATCAGACGCATTATGTACACGACAAATATCATAGAAGGATTGAACCGCCAGTATCGGAAAGTCACGAAAACGAAAAGCGTATTCCCAAGCGATTCTGCATTGGAAAAGATGCTGTATCTTGCCAGCGAGAACGTAGTCAAAAAGTGGACGCAGAGATACCGGAACTGTGATAAGGTATTGAATCAGCTGATCGTCATTTACGGAGAACGGCTTACTGCTTATCTGTAAGAGAAAAGAAAAGCAGGAATGGGGAAGCTCTTTTAAGCCCCGCATTCCTGCTCTCTGTCTATTCCTTCGGCATTTATATTATTGCCAGAAATTTCCGATCCTATTCCAGAGGTCGGGTGTGGGCAGAGCCCACAAAAGGCAATAATCATGATGCATTACTTGTCATGCAAAAAAATCGAAAATGATGTATATAATTTTCCTACATGGCAATACTGTAAGTACAAAGATATATTCGACAGCCGCATAATCATTAATTCGACAGCAAAATTTTACATATCTATTTCTTATCAGAAAGATTTACTTTCCATAGACACAAGAATTTTTACACCCTCGCCCAGATTATACTTCGGACAGTCTCGCTTTTTATTTACTCATTCACCGGATTCACATGAACCATGCAGTGTTTTACGTCTTTAAAATTTTTCTCTATAGTATGATGAACATTCTCTGCAACGTCATGTGCCTCATTCAGTGGAATCTCACCATCTGCTGAGATTTCAATATCCACATACATCTTAGAACCAAATAATCGTGTCTGGAGAAGGTCGATTCCCTTCACTCCTTTCACTCCCATGATCACTTCTCTCATGCTCTCTTCTGTTGCCTCATCGCAGGAATGGTCAACCATCTTATCAATTGCATCTCTGAAAATATCTACAGATGCTTTCACGATCAGTACACAGATTGCCACACTGGCAATTGGATCTAGGATCGGGAAGCCAAGTCTTGCACCCAGGATACCGATAAATGCACCAACAGAAGACATTGCATCTGAACGATGATGCCATGCATCTGCCATTAATGCACTAGAATCAATTTTTTTGGCATAATATCTTGTATACCAGTACATTCCCTCTTTTGCCACAATGGACAAAATCGCCGCTGCCAGCGGCAGAGCCGTAGGTACCTGGATAGAGGCACCTTCCGATCCGGCAATGATCGTCTTTAATCCTCCGTAACCAATGCCACAGCCTGTTACTGCCAGTGTCAGTGCAAGGATCAG